>FWPV01002318.1_pt1 | contig 32484 bp, 25 predicted proteins | sample 2228371 | NCBI WGS metagenome assembly FWPV01 (sample SAMEA103939776, study PRJEB20133) | metagenome
TTCTCGGCTATGCTCATTCCAGGAAAAAGGCCTCTTCCTTCAGGAACCATCCGCACTCCCATAGCGGCAATTTTTTCAGCTGGCAAACCTCGGATATCCTTTCCTTTGAAAAGAATGCGTCCTTCGCTTGCAGGCGTTAAACCGGCTAGTGAGCGCAGGAATGTGCTTTTGCCGGAACCATTCGCGCCGATTAACGCTACCATTTCGCCGGTTGATACGTGCATCGATACTCCATTGATAACTAACAGCCGGCCATATCCCGCCGAAAGATTGATGACCCTCAGCATCATTCACTCCCCAAATAAGCAGCTATTACCGATGGATCAGAAGCCACGGCAGTTGGTGTTCCTTCGGCTATTTTGCGGCCATTGTCCAATACAATCACCCTTTCGGCAAGGTTCATCACAAAATGCATATCGTGTTCAATCACCAAGATTGCGGCATTGAGTTCTATACGCAGCCTCCTTACCAGTTTGGCCAGATCAGCTGTTTCAGTTCTGTTCAAACCAGCCGCAGGCTCATCCAACAGCAGTAGTTTCGGTTTTATTGCCATTGTCCGCGCTATCTCCAAGAGCCTTTGTTTGCCAAAAGGAAGGTCGCGCGCGCGTTTGTTCCATTCATTTTCAAGTCCCACATCTTCAAGTATTCTAAGCGCTTGCCTCATTCGTCGCCGTTCATCGTCAACTAAGCTTGGAAGCCTAACTGAAGCAGAAATAAATCCTGGCTGAGCCATGCCGACAAGGACATTCTCTAAGCAGGTCATATCAGAAAATAGGCGGACGTTTTGAAATGTGCGCGCCAATCCCATTCTGGCGGCTTGATGTGCAGACTTCATTTTTTGCCCAAGAAACTCTACGGAACCGTTGGTGGGCGGCAATGAACAAGCAATCAGGTTGAATAAAGTAGTTTTCCCCGCGCCATTTGGGCCTATTATCGCTATGAGTTCTTTTTCGGCTACCCGAAAAGAAACGTTATCAACGGCCCTCAAACCACCGAAACTTTTGCTCAGATTTTTGACTTGTAAAAGAAAATCCATTATGGCAGTGTTCAAACGATTCTTTTCCGGCCAATAACATCGGCAATTTTTTTGATTCCGGGAATGAATCCTTCTGGAGAATAAATCATAATTAAAACGAGTATTGCCCCAAATATGATCTGTTCCACTTTGCCAGTATTTGTAAGATGCAACGCTTCTCCGGCAAGGGAGATTGCTTCGCGTAACCCGGTCATAATAACGCTGCCTGCGACGGCTCCCCAAATGCTTCCCATTCCTCCAATCACCACCATTGTTACAAGCTGCACAGAAAACATCAGGCTAAACTCTTCCGGCCCTAAGTAGTTTGGTGAGAAAACGAAAGCATAAACCACGCCGGCAAGTCCGGCAAGTGCGCCTGAAGCTGTAAATATTTTTACTTTAACCGAAAACGTATCAATTCCGAGCGATTCCGCTGCGCTTTCATCCCCGTGGATAGCCCTAAGCGCTCTGCCTACAGGCGATTCACTTAAATACACCGCCCAGGTTATTCCCGCCGAGGCAATTAGCCAAATAAACAAGCACTGGAATACGGGCCTGTTATCCAGTAATCCAAAAACCGTCCATTTCGGCAAGTCATACATACCGGCGGCTCCGCCCGTCAATGTCGAGCGGTTTATTATGTCGTAAACGATCAATCCCACGCATAAAGTGGCAAGGGCCAAATAGTGGGCCCTAAGTTTAAGAAGCGGATAGCCGGTAATTAACGCCGATAATGCGGCGATTAATATGCCCAATGGGGCGACTAGCCATATCCCGAAGTTTGCATGCTGGGCTAAAACAGCCGCTGAATAAGCGCCAATTGCAAAAAATCCGGCATGTCCAAGGGATACTTGTCCCGTGTAACCCATTAAAAGCGTTAAGCCCGTTACGATAATCGTATATATTCCGCAAAGCTGCAAAAGGTTTATAAGGTATGAAAACTCACCACGCGAGCCAACCGACAAAAGAGCGGCGCACACGATAAGTAGTATCGTCCCCTTGTATATTTGTAAATATGGCTTCGGCTGCGGATATTTCATCATAAATACCTATCGCCAGAGTAGTCCCTTCGGCCTTAACAAAAGTATCAATACGATTATCCCAAGGGAAAGCGTGTCTTTATATGAAGAAGAAATCCAGGCAGCGCATTGCTCGAGCAAACCTATTGTGATGCCTCCCACTACACATCCGAGCGGGTTCCCAAGTCCTCCCAAAATAGCCGCGGCAAAACCCTTCAAGCCCAGCATAGTTCCCCTGTCAAAGCTCATCGAGAGAATCGGCGTGATCATCAGTCCGGCAGCCGCTCCCAACAATGCACTAATTGTAAATGCTGAAGCTGCCATTTTCATTGGGCTCACTCCACATAGCCTTGCAGCTTCGAGGTTTTCCGCACAAGCTCGCATCGCGCGCCCAACACGCGTTTTAAGATAAAATAGCCTCAATAAAAGCATACAGGCGCCTGCCACCGCGATAATAAGAAGGCTGTGCAGCTCTATTGAAGCGCCACCAATCGGCACTTCCCCTTCTACTAAAGGAGATAAATGATATGGGTCGGTTCCCCATAATATTGATGCCACGGCTCTAAGGATTATGGATACTCCTATCGTTATGATAATATACGTGACCGGATTTGCATTCACCGGCCTTATCGCTAGTGTATGAACCAACGCCCCTGTGGCAGCTCCTGCCGCCAATCCTATTAGCAAAGCAACAGGGAGTGAAAGCCCAAAAGTATTGGACGCCCAAGCCGCCGTAATTCCGCCCACCATAACAAACTCTCCTTGGGCGAAATTAATCACTCCAGTAGTGCTAAATATAACGTTGAAACCTAACGCTATAAGAGCATATATGCTGCCAACAATAATCCCTTTTACTATGAGTAGTTGTATGAACTGGTCCATGAATTGTGAGGCCTGGCTTACATAAATTTCAAAATCCCGTTATTCGTTGGCGTGAAGAATACCTGCTATTATATCTGCCAGCCATCCTTGCAGGTAAACAAGTCTGGCGAAGATAATAGTTAGGAAATTATCCTTTTAAGTTACGTTTATCGATAATTTTCGGCCAGAATAGGGTTTGAATTTAAGATTGCAGGTTGGTCTTGAACAGGAGCAATTTTTATGATCAAAAAACTTTGGGGCGGCAGGTTCACAAAAGATACGAATGAGTTAGTGGAAAAGTTCACGGAATCCATAAGTTACGATATCCGCCTTTTCGAAGACGACGTGCGAGGCAGCCTTGCACACGCCAAAATGTTGGCTCGGCAAGGTATCATTCCCAAGCAAGATGCCGAAAAAATCATCACCGGCCTCAATCAGCTGCTAGAGGAATATAAACAAGGTCTTTTGTCTTTCGACTCCAAACTCGAAGACGTCCATATGAATGTCGAGGCTCTTCTCAAACAGCGGATCGGAGAGTCATCGGGCTGGCTGCATACTGCCCGAAGCCGAAACGACCAAGTTGCCCTTGATATTAGGCTGTACCTCAAAAGAAAAATTCCTGAAATAATCAATGCGGTTAAAGAAACGCAAATATCCCTAGTCCATACCGCTGAGGCAAACTACGATTTGCTTATGCCGGGATATACTCATTTTCAGCACGCCCAACCTATATACTTGGGCCATCATTTAATGGCTTATTATCAGATGTTGGACCGTGATAAAGAACGGCTTGCTGATTGTCTTGACCGTGTCGATGTCTTGCCTTTGGGATCTGCCGCTTTCGCGGGAACTACATTCCCCATAGACCGAGAATTCGTTGCTAAGGAACTGGGCTTTGCTCGCATTTCCACGAATAGCATGGATTCCGTTTCCGACCGAGATTTTATTGTAGAGTTCCTCGCCGCGGCTTCCCTAATAATGGCTCATCTGTCGCGGCTTGCTCAAGATATCATAGTATGGACTTCATACGAATTTGGCTTCGCCGAACTCGATGACTCTGTGACGACTGGCAGCAGCATAATGCCACAAAAAAAGAATCCTGACTGCGCGGAACTTATTCGCGGCAAAACAGGACGCGTCTATGGAAGCCTTCTGTCTGTCCTTACCATCCTACACGCGCTTCCTATGAGTTATAACCGCGACCTGCAGGAGGACAAAGAACCGCTTTTCGACGCTATTGATACCATCGAAATGTCTTTGAGCGTTATGGCGCTTATGCTGAAATCTATCGTTTTCAAGCCTCAAAAAATGAGGGAAGCTCTGAAAGGAGACTTTTCTACAGCTACCGATTTGGCTGACGCTCTCGTTCGGCAAGGCATTCCTTTTCGTAAAGCGCACGAAATTGTCGGCTATCTTGTAAAAAAATGCCTTGAATCAGGCAAAGGTTTGGAGGACGTTACCCTTGAAGACCTGCGGGTTCATTATCCAAACGCAACCGAGGATCTTCTAAAGTGCCTCGATCCGGAATATAGCGCCGATTCGAGAAAGGTTTTAGGCGGAACAGCCAAATCGAATGTCCTTGCGCAGATAAACGATGCTAAAAAGGCTTTAAAATGCTGACTCTTGCGATAGAAACTAGCGGAGAAATCAATGGTATCGCTTTAGTCAAAGAGGGCTCGATCCTTGAACTCCGCCAACGCAAACATAGAATGGACTTATTGCAGCGCCTAGCGGCTGATATCTCAGATATATTGGCCGACCATTCTATTTGCATTCGCGACCTCGACTTGATTGCTGTCTCTTTAGGACCTGGATCTTTCACAGGCCTGAGGGTAGGGGTTGTTACGGCAAAATCAATGGCTTGGTCTGCTGGTAAATCCCTGGTGGGCATTCCCACTTTAGACATAATTGCCGCCGAGGCGATAGGGCATCCGTTAGCCAAAAGCATTGTCGCGGCTATTCCGGCCAGAAAAGGAGAAGTTTTTTATTCGGTTTATAAATCATCGGATGGAAAGCTTCAACGGACTTCGGAATACGGACTTGCCAGTCTTAATCCAATCGGCATTGTTTCGAAATCGCCGATAATCGTATGCGGTCCTGCCTCGAAAGAAGTCATGGAAGGATTTCGCGCCGCCGGAACTGAAGCATACATCTTGGGTATGGAGCAAAAAGCTCCAAATCCTGGAACGCTGGCTGCTCTGGCGGAAGAACGAGCTAAAAATGGCGAAATTAATGATCCAATCGCGTTGGTCCCTTTATATATCCGCAAGCCAACACCTGAGATAAGATTGGAAGAACGTTCATTATGATCAATCCCAGAACAAAGCCGGCGAATGTGGAGATAAAATGCCGGATTTTCATATCATAGATGGAAGTTATGGAGAAGGCGGCGGCCAGATACTTCGTACCAGCCTAGCCCTTTCTTGTATTCTTGGTGAGCCAGTCCGTGTCGAAAATATACGCGCTGGGAGAAAAAACCCAGGGCTTCAGCCGCAGCACTTGACTTGTGCAAAAGCCGCTGCCGCAATCACTCAGGGCAAGCTTAATGGGGCCGAACCTGGCTCTACCTGGTTGGAGTTCGTGCCGGGGAAAGTTCGTCCGGGCGTATATAATTTCGACGTGGCTGAGGTCAGGTCTTCAGCCGGCTCGGTAAACCTCATCCTTCAGACGATACTTCTTCCTCTTGTATTCAGTGGAGGACCCTCACATCTCGAAATAAGGGGAGGCACACACGTTCCTTTCTCGCCGCCTTTTCATCACGTCCGTCAAGTTTATCTACCAATGCATCATAAGGTGGGAGTCAAAGCGACTGCCGAGATGCAGAGAGCAGGCTACTATCCATCTGGAGGCGGACAGATAACTGTTGATATAGAGCCAGCCCGCCACACCCAACCAGCGGTTATCATCGATCCAGGCGATATCCTAGCTGTAACTTGCATTTCAGGCATTTCGAACCTCCCGGGCGACGTAATCTCGAGGCAAATGCGCAGGGCGGTTTCCATAGTTCGAAATTACGCAGCTACCGCTGATATCGAGGAATTGGAACTAAATGTCCCGTCAACAGGCCAAGGGAGTTTTGTTTTTATAACCGCGGAATCAGAACACTGCCTTGCCGGGTTCGGCGCTCTCAGCGAAAGGAATAAAAAACCGGAACAAGTAGGCGACGAAGCCGGACATATGTTCGAGCAATATATGGAATCGGGCGCCGCTTTGGATAAACATTTGGCCGATCAAATCCTCCTCCCAATGGCTTTTGCTGAAGGCCAGTCCAGTTTTTCCACCTGCGAAATAACCCGCCATCTAATGACAAATGTCTGGACAATAAAACAACTTTTGCCAGAAGCTGAAATACACGTCGAAGGCGAAATCGGCAGTCCAGGGACAGTCATAATCGAAGGCGCAGGATTTACTTTCTAGGAGGTTTTACCAGGCAATGAGCAATCCAACCGCATTGGTTACAGGCGGTTCCAGGGGCATAGGCCGAGGAATTGCGATAGCCTTGGCCAAAGCTGGATATGACATCGCTATAAATCATTTCGATCCCGACAGTTCAGCCGCAAATGCTACTGTGGATGAGATCGTCTCATTGGGCAGAAAATGCAAGCAATGGAAAGGCGATATTTCCAGCGCCAAAGCCCGAGCCGAATTGTTGGAAAATATTAAAAATCAGTTCGGCGGGTTGAACATTCTCGTCAACAACGCTGGAGTCGCACCGACAAAACGCGAGGACATACTGGAAGCCTCCGAAGAAAGTTTTGACAGGCTTATTAGCATAAACCTCAAGGGTCCTTATTTCTTGACTCAAGCCGCAGCAAAAATAATGATTGAACAGCGCAATTCTCAACCGGATGCGCTTTTTGCGATAATAAATATTTCTTCCATTTCAGCATATACGAGCTCAACATCTCGGGGTGAATACTGCATTAGCAAAGCAGGCATCTCGATGGCTACGCTGCTGTGGGCAGATCGTTTGGCGGAATATGGCATAAATGTTTACGAAATCCGCCCGGGCATAATAGCCACAGATATGACATCGGCAGTGAAAGATAAATACGACAAGCTCATCGAAGAAGGCTTGCTTCCAATAAAACGTTGGGGCACCCCGGATGACATTGGAAGAGCGGTAGCCGCTATCGCAAAAGGGGATTTCCCTTACTCGACGGGCCAAGTGTTTGACTTGGATGGCGGGTTCCATATACGTAGGCTATAAAAATTTTGTCGAGACTTTTTCCAAACTAAAAACTCAATATACAGGTCACTAATCAACTATGATTCCAGAAAACACCATCAACATATCAAATAAACATTCGGTTCCGGTTTACAGGCTAAATACTTTGATTTTGGGCTCAGGCGCGGCGGGAATGAATTGCGCGGTGCATCTCTATGAATTCTTGCTAGCAAAAGGCATTGAAAACCCACGCGACCGCATTGCGATAGTAACTGCTGGCATTGGTCTTGGCGCCTCGAGAATGAGTGGCTCCGACAAGCAGACGTACTATAAAATGGGTACGAGCCCCAAAGTTGCCGATTCCGCCTTTGACTTCGCCAAAACACTCACTGCTTTTGGATGCATGCACGGAGATGTCGCTTTAGCAGAGGGCGAATCATCTCTACGAGAGTTTTTCCATCTGGTTCAAGCCGGAGTTCCGTTCCCCCACGATCCAGAAGGTGCTTACATTGGATACAAAACCGATCACGACCCTTACGAAAGGGCCACTTCCGCTGGGCCCAAAACGAGCAAGTTTATGAGCGAATGTCTTCAAGCTCAGGCTGAACGATACGGCATTCGCATTTTCGATCGGCACGAAGCTGCTCATTTGTTGACAATCGGCGAGAACGAATCGCGCCGAATAGTCGGCCTGATCTCTATTGACAAAAATCGCCTTTGCGAGTCGGACTTTGGTTTGGCGGTTTTCTTGTGCGAAAACATTGTTCTCGCGGCTGGCGGTCCAGGCGATTTATATGAAATCAGTGTTTACCCGCTCTCCCAAACCGGCATTCATGGCCTCGCTCTAAAAGCCGGCTTGGCAATACATAATCTTACGGAGTCACAATTCGGGCTTGCTTCTACCAAGTTTCGCTGGAATGTTTCAGGCACCTATATGCAGGTAGTGCCTCGCATTTTTTCCACCAATTCAGAAGGAGGCGATCCAAAAGAATTCCTTGCGCCATACTTCAGCTCAACGGCCAAAATGGCTACCAACATATTCCTTAAAGGCTATCAGTGGCCGTTCGACCCGCAACGTATCGCAAATGAGCAGTCTTCTCTTATAGACATCCTCGTGGATCGTGAAATCCGTATCCTTGGCCGTCGCGTCTGGATGGATTTTACCCAAAACCCACTCCCTGGCGATGGAAAAGAACCATTCGATTTGCAGAATCTCGAACTCGAAGCTCTGAATTATTTGCAACGAAACCTCGCTATGCAGGATCGCCCGATCGAACGCCTAGCGCACATGAATCCACCGGCGATTGATATTTACGCCGAGCACGGCATCGATATCCGCACAGAACCACTCGAAATAGCTGTTTGCAACCAGCACCATAATGGCGGTTTCGTAGTGGACAAATGGTGGCAGTCGAACATTCCACATACTTTCGTAATAGGCGAAATGGCAGGCACACACGGGGTTAAACGCCCGGGCGGTTCAGCGCTCAATTCCGGCCAGGTTGGCGGACTAAGAGCGGCTGAATATATCGCCAATGTTTACGGCGGCGATATCGTTTCAGGGACTGTCATGAATGATGAAGTGATTTCGCAAATTACCTCCTTGTTTACTAAGCTGGAAGATTGGAAAAACGCAACCGGGCTTTCACCCGACACAGTTCTTAACGAAATCCGAAAACGGATGAGTGAAAACGGCGCGTATATCCGAAACCTTGCCTCAGCCGAAAAAGCTGTTTCTGATGCCCGATCTCTTTACAAAAAAATCCGCGAACTTGGTTTTTCAGCATCCGAGCCAAACGATATCCTGAAAGCATTGAAAACAGAACATTTGGCGCTATCCCAAGTAGCCTTCCTTGAGGGCATACTCGAATACCTTAAGCTTGGCGGTGGAAGCCGAGGTTCTATTGTGGTCATTTCAGAAGACGGCTCCGGTGAAGAAATGCACCCCATGCTGGTCTCGCCTGATTCGGGTTCACCTTTGAGAATTGCCCCTGAAAACATATTAATGCGAGACTTTATCCTCGAAGCGGAACTTTTTGATGCCGAAGAGGCGTTATTTACATTTAGAAAAGTCCCTTGCCGGCCAATTCCTGACCGAGATGAACCATTTGAATTGGCTTGGACAGCTTTCCGTTTGGGAGAAGTCTATATGAAATAATTTTCCCGATATCTACGGTAACGGCAGAGCAAACAAGGTCCGATTATCAATATGTTGGTTTCGTAATCCTTTTCGATTGACGCTCAGCGCGCTAGATGTTACATTGATTTTGACTGCGAGTATTTCTAGTTTTGCGGCGCTACGGAGGTCTGTTTTAATGTCTTTACGTCTCTCTCGTCTCATATCCACAGTAGCCATATTATTATCGGTTATTGCGCCCGTTGTTCTTGCAGGGATTCCCGCCGATTATGCAAACGACATACTCCCTCTTTCACAGATAAAATCGGGGATGCGTGGCTATGGGCTTACTGTATTCAAAGGCACGCAAATTGAAAAATTTGACGTCGAAATAATCAGCATTCTTCCACAAGTGAACGATGGCAAATCACTTATACTTGTTAGGATAGGAGGCGGGGCAATTACCCAAAGGCAGACCAATGTGATCGCTGGAATGAGCGGTAGCCCAGTCTACATTTCCGGCAAATTAATAGGAGCGGTGTCTTACGGAAGCGCCTTTTCCAAAGAACCGCTAGGGATGGTAACTCCTATTGAAGATATGCTCGAAGCTTGGGATCCTAATCTTCCACTTGAAATCAACAGCCGTGCATCGGATTTAGTAAACCTGCCTACTCCCATTTCGATTGGAAACCGAACTATCCAAAGTGTATTATTTGCAAATCACCCAACAGATTACTCTCCTATACCCGCAGATTCATCAACTTTGAAAATGGTTCCGCTCGCAACGCCGCTTATTATAAGCGGGATGTCATCGCGAGGTATTGAACGAATCGCGCCGTTTTTCCAACGATTCAATCTTATGCCTGTGGCAGGCCCCGGACGTGTCCGAAATAGACTGGCCGGTTCTCTGGAGCCGGGATCGGCGGTAGGCTTTTGCCTCAGCACAGGAGACATAGAGATATCTGGCGTCGGGACAGTCACTTACGTAAAAGGCAAAAAAGTGCTTGCTCTTGGGCATCCAATGCTTGGCATAGGGCCTATAGGCGCTTCCATGAATACAGCTTATGTGCACGAGATTATGCCAAGCTACCTGGTTTCAACAAAAATAGCTTCACCCGTATCTATTGTAGGGCGAATTATGCACGATAGGCAATTCTCTGTAAGCGGAGAATTGGGAACGCCGCCGCCGATGATACCTGTGGTCGTGAATGTCAGGGATGAGTCTTCAAAACGCGCGCAACGCTTCAATGTTAGGGTTGTAGACCATCCTCTGCTTTCTCCCATTCTCATTTCTGCTGTCGCCAGCGAAGCAATTTACCGCATCAAAAGCATACCCGGCGATACAGTTGCTCGAGTTGCATTCGAGGCCGATGTGGATCAAATCGGAGTCGTAAAAAGAGATAACGTATTTTTCGATCGTTTCAATATAGACAACACAGCAGTTAATGAATTATCTCAGTTTCTTGCCTTGCTTAGCCAAAATAGGTTTCATCCTGTATCTGTAAAACGAATTTCAATTAACGTTGAGGTTGTCAATAAGCGCAACACCGCCGTTATAGAGAGGATTTTCGTTAAAAGTAGCAAATATCGACCTGGCGACGATATAGATTTAGGCGTGACTCTGCGTCCTTTTGGAGCGGAACCTGTCACAAGAATGCTCAAACTGCATATCCCTGCAACACTCCAATCCTGCAAACCCACTCTTACAGTAAAAGGCGGCAGTGCCGAAGCAACTGTTCAGGTTCTAGCTGATAAATCGAGTGCAGAAGGGCGGGGAACTGCGCAACTTCCAATAACTTCTGAAATGGCCGCCGCTGAAAATGTCCGCCAACTGGTAGATAGATTTCTCGAAAAAGAACGCAACAACGAACTGGTGGCAAAGCTAATATTGCCCGAAACGGCGGTGAGCATATACGGCTCGAAATTTTCGAACTTGCCGCCGATGATAGCGGAATCTATGCGAAATCAAAGGGCGACAGGTCTGAGGTTGCAACGGGAGGAGATCAAAACACTTCAGCCTACTGAATGGATCATATCAGGCAGCCAATCTTTGACCATAAATATAGAACGCCGTGACGTATCCGAAAAGGCAAAACCGCCACAGCCACCTGCGGAAGGACAACCGTCTGCGGGAAGCACATCTTCTTCAACAACGGCGTCTGCTGTAAATATAGACATTGACGAGCCTGAAGAAGAATATGCGAATTCAACTTCATTCGATTTTGTTCCGTTACCAGCTATTCAGCATCTCCAAATCAAACCGCCCCCGGGCGTGAAAGTAATCGTCGCTCAACCCGTTGACTCCTCCTCGATAAAAGCTGGTAATATTCCCAAAAGCCAGGCCCCGACTTCGCCCGCGGGCCGTACAAAAAATGATGCCGATGAAAAAACGGTAGCTCGCCAAGTTTCTGTGTGGAAACAAACACTCCAAAAAGATTTCGCGGGAGGAGTTTTTGAGGGAATGGCCGCAACATCAGCCGACGATTTACGGCCAATACCACACTTGACCCTCAAAAGTGACTTCGAGGATGCTTTCGTTTGGGATATTCTATCATTGAATGATGGAAGCATCTTGGTTGCTACAGGCAACAACGCTATCATTTATAAAATCGAAAAAGACGGGACAAAAAAAGTTTTTGCAGACCTGCCGGAGTTGGAAGTCCACTGCCTGGCTAATGGTCCAAACGGCGAAGTTTATGCGGGCACCTCTCCAAAAGGACGCATCTACAAAATCACTCCCGACAGCAATACAAAACTTGTTTTCGAAGCCGAAGAAAAGTATATCGTTGCATTGGCAACCGATAAACTAGGCAATCTATTTGCCGGAACGGGTGATGCTCCAAAGATATATAAAATAGACATTCACGGCAAACATTCTCTCTTTGCGCTTTTGCCTGCTAAATACATTCTTTCTTTGGCGTTTGATGCCGATAGAATATACGCGGGAACCGGCAATCCCGCGGCCATCTATGAAATTCGCCAAAACGGGTCATTCAGGGGAGTTTACGATGCCGGCGACCAAGCCATATCTGCGATAAAGCCGGACGGTTTTGGCTCGATCTATATTTCAACCGCTGGCAAAGGGCAAGTGGCAAAGATAAATAAAGACGGAAAGACCGAAATCCTTCACGCTGGACCAGGAAAAAGCGCACTGGGATTAGGTTTGTTGGCCAACGGCAACGTTGTGGTTTTGTATAGCGAAAAGTTTTCAATCATCACAAAAGATAAAATTATAATGGATGGCGATAACTCGACTTTTGTTCAATACAACGCTTTGCACGTGGCGCCTAATGGAGAAGTTCACATAGGAACCGCAAACAATGCAGCATTATACAGCTACTATCCGACCCGACCAAAGGCGGTTTTCACATCCGTTGTTCACGATGCGAAAAGTCCCGCCAATTGGGGAAGAATCAGGTGGACACTGGATAATTTATCGCGCGCAAAAATAGTTTTTCAGACTCGCTCTGGCAATACTTCCGAACCTAACGATACTTGGAGCCCTTGGTCTGCGTCATATTCGGAATCCGGACAGCAAATACTAAGCCCCCCAGCTAGATTTATTCAATATAGGATCATAATTGATGGAGCTACTTTGACAAATCCCCCCGCGATCAAGGATGTTAGTATAACTTATATGACCCGCAATCAACCGCCAACAGTGAAGTTTACTTCACCTCAAGGGGGTGAAACTTGGGGTAGAAAACAAACTGTATCTTGGTCAGGCCAAGACCCGGATGGCGATATTCTTTCCTACCAGTTATTTTATTCGTCGGACAATGGCAAGACTTGGACCGAATTAGACATTTCTGCCACCCCGTCTTCATCCGAAAAACCTTCTTCGGACCAACCGGCTCCGGACAAAACGCCCAGCACAGAAACCGCAACAGACGAAAAACCGATGGAAGTGACTGCCGGTAAGCAGATCCAAACCGAAGAATTAGAAGAGGAAAGCAAGTCGCCGCTCTCGGTGTCAAACTCAATACCTGGCATTGAAAACAGTTCATCAGCGCCGAAAGTCTTAGAAAAAAATGAAGACTCTAAGTCACCATCGGAAAATGCAGAATCGGCTAAATTGCCAGCGAAACAACGCCATTCCAAGCAAACAAGCTATATTTGGGATACTTCAAAAGTTGCCGATGGAACTTACAGGCTTAAAATAGTAGCCTCCGACAGGATTAGCAACGGGTCGTCAGCGCGCACGGATACCAAAATATCTGAGCCTTTTACCATATGCAATTCAGCGCCGTTGCTTTTCATCGCTAAATCGGATTTAAAAGTCAACGAGAACAAACAGTTGGAGCTAAATGGGTTTGCGTCCAGCAATCTAGTTTGGATACGCGGCGTTGACTACCGCATCGATAAAGGCGAATGGATGGCAACCGATCCAAAAGATGGAATGTTCGATTCGAATATAGAAGAGTTTTACGTTGTTTCCGACAAACTATCTCCGGGCGAACACGAAGTCGAATTAAAAGCGGTTGATTCCGCTCTCAATGCAACAACCGAGAAAATGAAGTTCAAGGTGGAAAAAGACTAATCCAGAAGGCTTTCGCAAACGCCACAAAGTGAACAATTTCCCGGTTCGCATTCAGTGGTCGTTTCTTCGCGAAGAGCCCGCTCATATTCTTCGCGAAGAAACTCTTTTCTTGTTCTTGAATCGAGATGGTCCCAAGGAAACATCTCGTTTTTGTCGCGTTCTCTGTGAGCGTAAAACTCCGTTGATGCGTTGCTTTCCAAAAACGCAGCCCGCCAGTCGCCATTAAGATTGGCTGCTGCGTCAATGACATTCGATAAACGCCTATCTCCTCGGGCGAGAGCCCCTTGAACAATCGCGTTTTTTGGGCTTTCAATAACAGCTTTAATCTTTGGTTGTTTTTTTAAAATTTGCCGTAACAACGCAATTTTTTCCCTCAGAATGCTCTCTCGCGGCATTGCCGCCCATTGGAAAGGTGTTTGTGGTTTAGGCACGAATATACTTATTGAAAGTTCAATTGGTATGCCCCCCGCTTCAGCCATTTTCAATGCCAAATCGGCTATGCCTCCAATATCTTCATCGGTTTCGGTCGGAAGCCCAACCATAAAATAAAGTTTAAGTTTACTGAAACCTGTTTCCCCGGCGATCCGGGCGCAATTTATTAATGTGTCCGCATCAGCGGCTTTGTTAATCACTTTCCTCAACCTAAGCGTGCCGGCTTCGGGCGCCAGTGTTAAAGTCCGCTGTCCTCCTTCAAATATCATACTGGCAAGCTCTTTATCAATGCTTTCAGCTCTCAGGGAAGATACAGTAAAACCACATCCTTTTTCCAAAATTTTACGGCATATAGACCTCGCTTCCGGGTGGTCCAACACCGAAGCTCCCACAAGCCCTATATTTTCGGCGCCAGTAGGGATTTGGAATTTCCTCGGCCTTGGCGGCAAGTTTGTATAACTTGCGACACAAAACCTGCACTTTCTGCCGCATCCACGCATCACCTCAACCAATGAAATATCGCCAAACTCCGTGTCAGGTGTTCTAATTACGGAACAAGCAGTCGAATTATCCAAAGTCTTGGCTATATTTCGTTTCACATTAGCAAGACCACTCCTCAAGCATTCAATAGACACGATTTTGCCTTCGGGTCCGTATTTTGGTTCAAAAAATGATGGAACATATACCCCGGGAATATTGCTTAGCAATTCCAAAGCTTCTTCGCGGGATTGTGATTCCAAAAGAGTGTCGGCAATGCCGTATGCCAGTCCCTCCGCATCGCCGATCGCAAAAACGTCAATGAAATCCACAATCGGTTCGGGATTGATCGAAACACAAGGACCGCCGGCTAATATCAAAGGGCTCGCTTCCGTTCTTTCCTTCGACCTTCTAGGAATCCCGGCAAAATCGAGAATTTGCAGGATCCTCCAATAGTCCATTTCAAAATGAACGGAAAAAGCCAACACGTCAAAATCTACAAGAAGGGTGTCCGTCTCGAGGCTGGTAAGGCGAGAAGTCGAGGTTGTAGTTGTCCATCGTGCGCTACTTTCTGGAACGAAAACCCGTTCGCATACTGTTTTGGGGTGGTCATTGAATTCCTTGTAAACAATATGGAATCCAAGGGTCGACATCCCAATCGAATATATATTAGGAAAAGCGAGCGCTATCCGAAGCCGTCCTTCACCGGACTTCATAATAGCGCCTTTTTCTCTTGCTAGCCGTCTTGTCCGTTCATCCTGTCGCACTTTTTTCACTATGACATTTTAATCAGTTTTTCTTATGATTGCCATAACTCGCTTACCAATGATATCATTAATTGCGCTTTTCCCCACGACGCGTTCTAAAGGAGAGTGATACCGTGGAAGAAGCAAGACTGCAAGTTGAAGTGACCGCTTACGCAGGCAAACCTGTTGTGAGCGCCATCGGTGACCTCGATTCGTGGACCGCTGAAACTTTTGGGGACGCCGTTAAAGGTGTTATCGAAGAGAACCCAAACGATGTAATTGTGGATCTCTCAAAGGTCAGTTTTATGGATTCTGGCGCCCTTCAAATCCTGGTCTCCGCTTGCCGCGCAATGAAAGAAAATGGCAGGGTCTATGCTATTGCAAGAGGAGTTCCGGCGCGGCTAATTCATATGGCCGGCCTGGATAGACTTGTGACTATCAAAGGAAGTATAGACGAATTAGAAAACGAAGATTGTGGTTGAAGATTCGATTCCAAATAATTTAGAAATGGAGGAGTGACTTTTCTTAACTTGGAAAACTTGGCAAAAATTGCTGAAGATATTAGAGAAGAACTCGAAGCAAAAAACACCGCGCGCGAAATGGCGCTTAAAACATCCAGAGAAGTAGTCCGTCAATCAGCAAACGCAATCCGCGCAATCCATCGCGAAGAGTTTGATGAGGCGCGGTCACTTATGGATGAAGCGCGCCGAAAAGTTCACGAGACTTCAGAGCTGCTCAAAGACCAAAGAGATATTTATTATGCCGGCTACGTTCAGGATGCCCAAAAGGAATACGCCGAATCCGAGCTAACAATGGCCTTAATAAGGGATATGCCGCTCCCAAGCCATCAAGAACTTGGTGTCGAGTGCGCCTCTTATCTTAATGGATTTGGTGAAGCAATAGGGGAATGCCGCCGCCACGTCCTTGACCTTCTTAGAAGCGGAAAAATTGAACGCGCTGAAGCCCTGCTGAATATAATGGATGAAGTGTTCTATGTCTTAGTGTCATACGATTATCCCGAGGCTGTCACTGCAGGTCTTCGCCGTACCACAGACATGGTTCGAGGAGTTCTTGAGCGCACTCGGGGAGAACTGACTATCACCATAAGCCAAAAAGAATTAAAAGATACCATCAATTCGGCTATGGCTCGTTTTTCCGATGCTTGAAGCCCTCGAACTAATAAAGAACTCTACATTATGCACTGAGTATGAAGGAAAAATTTATCTGGTCGGCGGAATAGTCCGAGACGAGGTTATGGGAATTTCAAGCAATGAAGACGCCGATCTTGTCCTTGAAGGAGATGCCATTGCCCTTGTGGATTATCTTTACAAAAAAGGCGTCGCTGCGCATCCACCGGTGTTATATGAACGCTTCGGCACTGCGATGGTTACTATACAAGGCAGGCAAATAGAACTGGTTTCCGCAAGAAAAGAAACCTACGATCCGGAGAGCCGCAAACCTTTCATTGAGCCTGCCACGCTGCTAGACGATGTCCTTCGTCGAGATTTTACGATAAATACTTTGCTTAAAAACCTTCACTCAGGGGAAATTCTGGATCTTACAGGCAAAGGCCGCGCCGATATTGTCGCGCAAATAATTCGCACCCCTCTGGAACCAAACAAAACTTTCAGCGAAGATCCCCTCAGGATGCTTCGAGCAATACGATTTTCTGCAAGGCTAGGTTTCAATATCGAACCGGAGACATACACAGCTATTGTCGAAAATGCCCGACGCATCAGGATTGTAAGCCAAGAACGCATTCGCGATGAATTTGTCAAACTATTGATGACACCAAGAGCTTCAAATGGGCTCGAAATGCTCCGGGATACAGGCCTATTAGAAAGATTCGCTCCCGAGCTTGTCGATATGAAATGTGTTGAACAGAATCAATTTCACGTTTATGACTGTTGGACACATACTATGCGCACGCTGGAGGCTTTGCCTGAATCAGCCGATATCATTGTCCGCTTGGCTGCTTTGTTCCACGATGTAGGAAAACCGGAAACTAAAAGCGTGGATGCAAATGGAAACATCCATTTTTATGGCCATCAACACGTTGGCGCCAGTATTGCAGCAAAAATTTTGCGAAATCTGCGTTTTTCAAATGATCAGATCGAACAAGTGTGTGATCTTATAAAATTGCACCTTAGGCCTGGATCTTACACTGAGGATTGGTCCGACAGCGCCATACGCCGGCTAATGCGCGATGCCGGAGAGCTTTGGGACAGCCTGCTAACGTTGGCAAAAGCCGACATCGCAGCTTCAAATACGGAGTTGATAAATCCCGACTTTGAATCTTTGGAAACACGCGCTGAAGCAATCCGAAATGAACTGGCAATCGAAAGAATAGCAAGCCCGCTAAACGGAAACCAAATAATGAATCTCTTGGGCATTCCTCCGGGCCCAAGGGTTAAAGAAATAAAGGAATACCTCCTTAACGAGGTCATCGAGGGGCGTTTGCGCCCCGAAGACCAATGCCTTGCAACATCTTTGGTTGTTGAGAAGTTCGGACGCAAATGACCACCACTAAGCATTTCAGCGAATCTCCAATTTGTCATACTATATCTGTGGTATAATAAAACAGCTATGAAATCGTATGATATCGTTGTAGTCGGCGCGGGACACGCCGGATGTGAAGCCGCGCTTGCTTCCGCTAGGCTCGGGCTCAACACTCTCCTCATCACATTGAATCCAGACCGCACAGCCATGATGGCGTGTAATTGCAGCATTGGTGGACCGGCAAAAGGCAATGTTGTCCGTGACATTGATGCTTTAGGCGGCCAAATGGGCATAGTCACGGATCTGACATATACCCATATCCGAATGCTCAACACAGGCAAGGGACCGGCGGTTCGAGCCCTGCGAGCGCAGGCAGACAAACGACTTTATGAACTTGCAATGCGCGCATCGCTGGATGCTGAGGAAAACCTTCGGATTTTACAAGGCGTTGTGGGCGAAATCATTGTTGAAAATTCCAAAGTTGTTGGCGTGCGGACCGAAGATGGTGAAGAGTTCGGCGCAAAAGCAGTGGTGGTCACAACAGGCACTTATATGAAAGCAACAATTCATATAGGGGAAAAACAAATACTAAGTGGACCGTCCGGCGAACCACGCTCAAACCAACTTTCAGATTCTTTAAGAAAAATTGGATTTGAAATAAAACGCCTAAAAACCGGCACAACTCCGCGCGTCGACAAAAAATCTATTGATTTCTCTAAAGTCGAAGAACATCCTTCTGAGTATGGGCTGGCATTCTCCCACATTCAAGTTGAACGTGATTCGCGAGCGCTTCTTCCGTGCTGGCTAACTTGGACCAACGAAGAAACTCGCAAAGTTATTATGTCTAATCTCTCTCGCAGCGCGCTATATGGCGGGCGCATAGAGGGCGTTGGTCCCCGATATTGCCCCTCAATAGAAGATAAAATGGTCCGTTTCCCCGACAAAGAGCGGCATCAGGTGTTTTTGGAACAAGAAGGCTGGGATACAGATTCAATTTATGTCCAAGGCCTATCTACAAGCCTCCCCGAAGAGATACAATACGCGTATCTTCGAACTGTTCCCGGGCTTGAAGATGTGATTATGTTGAAACCGGGTTATGCGATCGAATATGATTTCGCACCTCCAACACAGTTAAAGCCAACTCTTGAAACCAAAATCGTGGAAGGTCTTTATTTCGCCGGGCAGATTAACGGAACGTCCGGCTACGAAGAAGCTGCAGCGCAGGGACTTATGGCAGGAATTAATGCCGCCCTGCATATCCAAAATCGCAAACCACTGATATTGAAAAGACACGAATCCTATATCGGCGTGCTTATAGACGACATAGTCACTCGCGGTGTCGAGGACCCGTATAGGCTTTTGACGTCTAGGGCTGAGCACAGGCTGCTGCTGAGACTCGATAATGCAGATTTGAGGCTAACTCCCATCGCTTGCCAAATTGGTTTGGCGGATAACAGGCGAATCGATGCTTATGAGCGGCGAAAAGAACTAATAGAAAATACTTTGAAAATCCTCGAATCAAACTTTTTGCATCCCGAAGACAAAGCGCCCATGGAAAAGCTCGGCCTCGATTCAATCCAGGCAAAAATCTCGTTCAAAAATGTCCTTAGAAGGCCGGAAATAAAGCTCGGCCAGTTGCTCGATGTTCTAGGTAACGGCCATATTCCAAGCGATGTAGTAGAACACGTTGAAATGGCTGTTAAATATCAAGGCTATATAGATCGCCAGTGGATGGAAGTCGATAAACTTCGTGGACTGGAAGAGAAAAACCTACCTCAAGAAACCGACTTCAATTCTGTGAAAAGCGCTTTCAAATGAAGCAAAAGAAAAACTCGCTAGAATAAGGCCAAGATCGCTGGGACAGGCATCGCGCATACCAGGCATAACTCCCGCCGATATTGCAATCCTGTCTGTCCATTTGGCGCGTTCCTCGCAAAATTAGCCGCTATTTCAAAAAATTGGAAGACGCCGTTAAGGATAATACTCCATAATTCCTACTGGATGTAAAAACATTTCAATCAATGGTAACTGGAGTTGTTATGGAATCTTGTAACTATGCTATCGGAATAAAAATCGAAGGACCTGAAACCGCCTGCAGTTGCGCCATCTGTGGCTCTCCGACAGGAGCATCCGACGAACCCCAAATTTTCATATTGGAGACTTGGCAGGTCATTTGTAAAGAATGCAGCAGAGAACACGCGCCAAGCCTAGTGAAATCAGATTGACAATTTATAGCAATATATCCCTATTCTTTTGTTTTTCTCGCCGCCAACGTCTCTTTCGCTTTTTCTATCATAGAATCAATAGCTCTTAAATTGGCTTGGTCTGAAGGGCTTTTGTAATTGGATGCCATTTCAATCAGCTGTTTGGCATATTGCAATTTCAGAGATTCCAACGAAGTTATTATCCCTTCAATTTGTTTTGCTAATTCGTCTGATGGCTGCCTTTCAAACATTCTTATGCTGAAATAAAGGTTTAAATGCTCTTTCCAAACAAGAGCCGCGACAAAGTGCCTCTCGAATAAAACTGAAAGTTCTTTATAATCCTCGGGTTTCAAGAAAGCCTTTGCTGATGAGATATCTCTAATTGATGCTAAAGCAAGGCTAATGGCATCGCTTTTTTCAGCATTTATCTCTCTCAATGCCTTATCATCCGGATTAAGTAATTTCTCCTGTATAGCCGCCCTTGTTCGGTCCCATTTCGCAATCGAACGGTTCTTCAAGCTTTTCGTCGCATAGTTGTAATCAGGCAATGCGCTATGATTCGAAATCCATTCTCCCAGCACGAATAAAGACTTGTTTACAGTGTCAAAAGTCCGATCCAATGCCTTTTCGACAAACGGCGCGGCTTCGCTTCCATATTTTTTTGCAATCAATTCACGCAGCATCGCCTTTTGATCCAAGCAAGGATTGTTTAATTTTGCACTAAAAACTTGAACAGATAGCCAGTTCGGAGTGTCTACAGAACGGTACTCAAGCCGTTCAATGCGAATGACTCCGCCAACAGCGTTCCTCTCTAAAGCGTAGTTCAGTCTTTTTTCCAGAAGTGCTATGTCGATGTAAGGGATTTTTGATCGGCCAGTGAACTCGTGTCCCAAATCGAACTCTATTATTTGAGGATGCGGTCCTACATTTCCTATTGCCGGATTGTTGGGGTAGAAAGGTTGCCAATCGTGTGGCTGGCATTTCAACATCACCACAATATTTGGTTTGATGTCTTTCAATCCGTCTGAGATATATTTCAATTCTTCTGGCTCATACGAAAATGTGCGGACAAATAAATCTTTATTGTTCGCTTTGCAAACCGAGGCCATTTCCTCAACCAATTTCGCTACGCGTTGCTCAGGTGGAATTGAGCTCATGACTTTATTGTCATGGTAAACAGACATCCCGGTTTCTTGCATTGTCAGCACTAAACCGTCAATTTTAGGGCAGAGTTTGAATACTCGCTTATATTTAGCTTTCAGCCATTCCCATAGTCGTGGATTATCAAGATCGGCTTTGCCTTCTTTCATCAAATACTCGGGAACTCCGTTAAGTTCGTGCGTCCAAATATCTATCTTAATACCTTTTTTATGTGTCCATTTGCATATTTTATTGATGTCTGACGCCAATTTGGGGTTTTCCAATATCTCTTCAGAATCCATAACAATGCGGTGCGATAGCTGGATGCGGTTGATATTCGATTCTTTGGCCAACCCAATAATCCGTTCTATATGTTCAAGGTTATAATCCTGGAGTTGCCAAACGCGATACTGTAAGGGGTCGCATTTCTGGGAAGCTTTTAAGCAAACGGCGGAAACCATAATTCCAAAGAATATTGCCGATAGGAGCCTCATTGCAATTCCTCGTTTCTTTTTTCTTAAATCTTCTAACGCGAAGTGCGAGAATCCTTTGAGATGATGAACTACGTCCATATTTGAGTAAAAAGGGTTTTTCTCGTTAATTATAGTAAAATATACGCGTGAAAACTAATACAAACATATATAAAAAGCATTTCGAGAAACTTTTGAACAATGCCAATCGAGGCCGCGCCTCAGGAAGGAAATGGGTGTTCGTCCCTTATGACCAGCTATCGGACAAAATTGGACCATTAAGCCGTGAAAACCCTGGCAACTTGGGCATAGTTCTGATTGACAGTTCCTGGAAATGGGCGCGACGGCCTTATCACAAACAAAAAATTGCTCTTGTTACCGCAAATATGCGTTGGTTTGCCATAGAGCAAGCGCGTCGGGGCATTCGTGTCATGTATGTTGACACTGATTTGCCATATCGGTTTGCGCTGGAAAATGTCATCAAGAAACTTGGCAAACTATATGTGATGGAACCGACAGAAAGGGAACTACGGTCCGAAATTGAACAGCTTGTTCGAAACCGCTTTCTAGATGTCGTTCCTCACGAAGGATGGCTTACCTCTAGAGAATTATTCCAATTCTCGATGCATGGAAAATCTAGGCGAATGGACGCATTTTATAGGGCTGTTCGGCGTGAAACCGGAATCCTTATGGAAAAAGGCAAGCCCATTGCTGGCAAACTGAGCTTTGATTCAGAAAACCGTTTGCCTTGGAAAGGCCACCCTCCATCTCCAATACCGCCGATGTTTTCGAACGATCCAATCAAAGACGAGGTTATATCTTTAGTGAAAGATGTCTATGCCAGGCATCCGGGTGAAATCTTGCCGGAAAGCCTTCCTGTTACTTCTCAAGATGCGAATGAATTATGGTCTTGGGCGAAAAATGAGTGTCTGGAGAACTTTGGCCCTTTCGAAGACGCAATGAGCGCTCTATCGAGCGGCCTGTTTCACACAAGGATTTCATCGCTCTTGAATATTCATCGACTTACTCCTAAACACGTTCTGCGAGATGTCCTGCAAATGAACATACCATTGCCAAGCAAGGAAGGGTTCATTAGGCAAATAATTGGGTGGAGGGAATATGTTTATCACATCCATCGTGAAACTGACGGCTTCCGAAAATATGCGGAAATAGAAACCAAGACCCTAGACACGCCGGGAGATGGCGGTTACGAAACGTGGAGCGGAAAAAGATGGTCTGTTTCTTTATTCGATGATGATCCCGATGGCGGTGCTATACCCAATCAACTTGGCTGCTACAATTCTCTTCCTCCTGCGTTTTGGGGTGTCGAGACAGGGATGTATTGCCTCGATCACGTCGTTAAATCAGTATGGAAGGAAGCTTGGAGCCACCACATAACGCGGCTTATGATATTGTCGAATATCGCCTCACTTCTAGATGTGAATCCGCGTGAGCTTACCGATTGGTTTTGGGTTGCTTACGCCGACGCTTATGATTGGGTGGTCGAGCCGAATGTGCTTGGTATGGGAACCTATGCAATAGGAGATTTTATGACCACCAAGCCTTATATCGCAGGCTCTTCATACATTAACAGAATGAGCGATTTTTGCAAAAGATGCAGGTTCAATCCATCGATCTCGTGTCCTATAACAAAGTTATACTGGGCATATCTCGCTAGAAGGCAATCCATTCTGCAAAAAAATCCTAGAATGTTTGCTGCTTACTCGGCTTTGGCAAAACGTTCTTCTTTAGACAAAGCGAAAGATGTTCAGGTATACGAAAATGTGAAAGAAAGGCTTCTATCAGGGGATATCGTCGAATAAATAACAGCAAAGTTATACACATATCAACAGGCTGCCTGTGGATAACTTTTAGCCGGATTTTTAGACGCCAATAAACGATTTTCTGCAGTTAATCTTCGCGTTGTATACAGCCCCTTTTACCGTCAAGAAGAAATTTCAAAAAGCAAACAAAAATATTTTTAAAGAGCTATCTATACAATATCAATATGATGTATAATCAATATTCCATTAAATATCCTATGCGCCATGAAAAGGTGAGACATTATGACAAGTTTTCTTGCGCTTGTTTCATTAACGATTCTTTTTGGGGCAATGGCCATTACATCTAACGCGGAGAAAAATGCAATGGACCAAAGATATACTGAAACATTGCGGGTCGATATGAATCATTTCGAACAATTCCACAATCTTGAATGGCAGCGCACAAGGCCAGACTTGCGAGTTTATATTCCCAAAAACGAAAAAGGCCCCGATGCAGAAAACCAACATTTCTTGGTTACACCAACTAATGCCGGCGCTTGGATTGCTGTCTGGACAATGGCGACACACGAAAACCACAAAGATCAATGTGTTGTAGTTTCGCGTTCAATTGACAAAGGCAAGACTTGGACGGAACCGGTTAAACTCGACGGCCAAGAAGGTGATAACGGCAAGCGAGCATCTTGGGGATTCCCTTTCGTAGTTCCTAAAACTAACCGCATATATGTTTTTTATAATTAGAACATTGGCATAACCGACGCTCGTGAAGATACGACAGGTGTGCTGCGTTTTCGATACTCTGACGATGATGGGCTTACTTGGAGCAAACAGACTTTCGACCTGAAAATAGGCGATGCTGAAATCGACCACAAAGACTCATCTCAGCCGAAAAATTGGATCGTTTTCCAACCGCCCCTATGTCTTCTGATTTTTGGACAAATATAAACAGCGAAGGCGTAGCAAAAAAATAGGCAGGGCGCTTATTAGGTTAGGCTACTCGTATATGTTTGCCGCGTTCGGCGACTCCGGCGAATTAGTTCACATACCCGTAAATCCATCCGATTTCGAGGGCGTTTCCGCGGCCATAAACTTGGCAGCGCCGCGAATTAACCCATTAGACGCAAAAAAAATCGCGAATTGCATTGAGCAGTCCGCTGTTCCCGTTTTTAGTGCTGACGTGACTGAAAAAGAGTCCTGGAAAAAAGCTATCCTGGAGATTGTCTCGCAAACTTCACCAGACTACTACATTAGTAACAGGGCAATATCTGTTTTCTTGAGGAAAAAACCGAAAATCGCAAAAGCAAACTGGCAATACATTTGGTTAACTTGCAAAGCAGTGAAACTGAAGTCGCGCTGAGACTTTCTAAGAACCTTATCGGGAAAGGCGATTTTTCTGAAGCAGTCCTATTGAGACCGAACAAGCCCCCGCTTACAATTAGTGCTTCGGATTCATATGCGGGAAAAGTTTTCCAACACATTCCTGTGGACGAGTGGGCTGTGCTAGTTATTGGCGAATAGACTTTTGTGTCTTTCGAATATTTCTTGAAAAATGCCTGTTCAAATCGAATAGACAAGTTTTCGTTACATATTGGAGAACTTATTCGGAAGGCGAAAAGTGTAAAAGTCCTTCGTTTAATTGCAAGAACTGTCTGATGCTGAGCCGATACAATATCTACGCATATATCGTGAAATAGTAAAAGGTTTTAAATCCTACGCGATACTAAATGCAGATAAAATAAATTAAAGGAATTGATTTAATATTTTACGGCCCGGTGAAGTCAACAACCAGCACAATAACCGATATTTCGCGCCAGTTATAATTCGCTTGGGATTTCGGTCGACCTATCAATAAAGATTCAACTCGGTTTACTTTTCCGGTGGTGAGGTTAAAATAATGCTACTTCTTCACTAAGTTCCAAAATTACCCTTTTGAAACATTTCACTGCTTAAGTAAATCTGAAATGATGTTGATATGTTTTTTCTGGAGAGCCGTATGAAACGCTGGATAATTGTTTTTCCGCTATTCACCGCTGCTGTATTAATTTATTTTTTAACCCAAAATAAAATAACGATAGCATCTGCCGCTCCTGATACTGACCGTATTAAATCAGTCTTTTCCCGATGCGAGAGGGCGATAGCCACACGCAACTTGCAAGAAATTATGTCCTGCATATCAAAAGACTATAAGGATGGCAACGGATTTACATATCCCGTTTTACAAGCGAGAATTCACGAAGCATTCCGTTCAGAAGAGAAATATAGAGTTGAAGGGAAATTGACATCTATAAGAACAGAAAATGGAACGGCTGAAGCGATTTATGTATGCAAAGTATCCAACAATGGAAACATTATTTTCAATGGGAGATTAGAGATTGAACTGCAAAAGGAGAAAACACGCCCTTACTTAATCTTTTCATCAAGCGAATGGCGAATAATCAGAGTAAACGGTTACCCTAGCTGGATGTCAGATTAGTAGTCCCATCCATCGGAGCTATGCAAATACAAAAAGTCAGCGTTCCCTGGTTCTAATTTAACCCATTTGGCGTGACCATCCGCATAGCATACGTTTATTCCGCCTTCGTGTCGGGCGTTTTCTGCACCCCAATACGGAATATCCCAAAGAACCGGCGCTTTTGACAACCTTACGGCGGAACTGCGCACTCGCCCGCTAATGATTTTTTCTGGTTCATTCGCTGCCTTATTTGCTCGAATGTCCCAATAAACGTGGTTCCAAATATAGCTTACATAATCATTCTTTTTTAGGGACCAGTTGGGAATGGGGTCGAAGCGGTCATTAGGTTTCATACTTGGGCAACAATAAATCTTGTCGTTTTTAATATACCTGAAAGTTAGCTGCTTGAGGTAAATCTGTTCCGAACGTACCGGATAATGCGTGTTCCAACACGGACCGTAAGACCTGCATAGTGGTAGGCGGTCATTCCACTCTTGGGCGTATAAATCAATAGCAGTGCCTAACTGTCGAAGGTTTGCCAAGCAGCCTGCGCTATTTGCCTTGTTTCTTGCCGCCGCAAAAACCGGAAAAAGAATAGCCGCTAGTATGGCGATAATCGCTATTACCACTAATAGCTCTATCAAAGTGAATCCCTTTTTAGTATACATTATACTTATTCCTTTATTTGTATAACAATAAGGTCGTCCAATTTAATTATGTGCTATTATTTCTTTGTAGTCAATGGTTTGAACTTAAAAATTATAAAAATCTTTTGGTGTAAAATGCATTATTTTGGAATGAAATCAGCTTTTATTGCTTGTAATCCAATACCTGATTGATATACGTGTCACGCAAAGAGGAAAAGACTATACATTTTTCCGTTAGTATAATTTGCGAATAAAGATAGTGCCTGTGTTCCTAATCTCTAAAAAGTCTAGATAGTATCGACTTCTGATGCTGCTTGGCAATATTATCTTGGCAGATTCACAGCGACAAACCATTAGATGGATATATGCTGGAAATTGCACGACTAATGCTTAAAAGGTGCTATAATAAATGAGCTTTTCAAGCCCGGCAGTTTCACCCGCTAAAAAAAGGGGTATACAAAACACAGATTGGGAGGCGTTATTATGGCATCTGAACATAAAGTAACAGTTTATTCAACACCAACTTGCCCATATTGTATCCAAGTAAAGAAATACTTGTCCGAAAAAGGCATTGAGTATACAGACTTCGACGTAGCCAGCGACCTTAAAGCTCGCGAAGAAATGATGGCAAAGTCCAAACAAATGGGAGTTCCTGTTCTGGACATAGATGGCACGATTGTTATAGGTTTCAATCGGGCGAAGATAGACGAATTGACCTCTTAAATGCAATACATTTGAGTCCTCTTCCGTTTTTCGGGAGAGGGCTTTTTATTTGCAAAAAAGGAGGCAGTATGCTTGATTGGGGAAAAGCTGATAAGACGTCAGTCGAATACACAAACGATAATGGTATATACGATTTGCTGATCCTCGGAGCTGGTCCAGCCGGTATGACTGCCGGGGTTTATGCGGCCAGAAAACAACTCAGGACAGTTATTGTATCCAAAGATATCGGAGGACAGACTTCGTGGAGTTCAGGTATAGAAAACTATCTTGGATATTTATATATCACTGGCCCGGAGTTGGTTGCAAAATTTGAAGAACACGTCCGCAACTTCAATCTTAAAATGGAGTTCGGAAAAGTGGTTAAATTCGCACACGCAGACACTTTTGTAGCGAACACTGAAGATGGGCGGGAGTTCCAAGCTAGGGCGGTTATTGTCGCGACTGGTAAATCTCCTAAAATGCTTAACGTTCCCGGCGAAGACGAGTTTAGGGGTCGTGGCGTCAGCTATTGCCCGACCTGCGATGCGCCGTTATTCTCCGGGTTCAATGTCGCGGTAATTGGCGGTGGCAACTCCGGGTTTGATGCCGCAATTCAGTTAATAAAAATATGCCCAAAAGTCTATATAGTGGAAGCGACAAGCAGCCTGAAAGCGGATGAAGTCTTCATACAAAGAGCCCTGGCTGCCGATAACGTTGAAATACTTGTCAATACCCGAGTAGAAGAAATAATAGGCAATGAAATGGTTACCGGCGTGCGCTGTGAAAATATCGTCACCGGTGAGAAAAGGACGCTCGATGTGCAAGGCGTCTTCGTAGAAATAGGACTATCTCCCAATACTGGATTTTTGGCTGGTTTGTTGCCTCTCAACGAATGGGGAGAGATACCTGTAGATTGCGAATGCCGCACAGGCATACCGGGACTTTATGCCGCAGGAGATGTCACAAACGTAGCGGAAAAGCAAATAATAATAGCCGCTGGGCAAGGAGCGACTGCCGCTTTAAGAGCTTACGATTTTCTAATACGGAGCGAAAAACGACGCGGAAGCGAAGCCGCGAGATCATATTGAATAATTATTTCAAAACAATGCTTCAAGTTGGTTCAAGCAGGGTATTTATCAAATTGTCATGAAAACCCCAAACCGCCTTATCAACGAGAAAAGCCCTTACCTTTTGCAACACGCATACAATCCTGTCGATTGGTTCCCTTGGTGTAAGGAAGCCTTTGATAAAGCAAAAGCCGAAGATAAGCCTATTTTCCTCAGCATAGGATATTCTACTTGCCATTGGTGCCACGTGATGGAACGTGAGTCATTTGAAGATCCTGAAACCGCGGAGATTATGAATAGGCTTTTCGTAAATATTAAAGTCGACCGTGAAGAACTGCCGGATGTTGACTCGATATATATGGCTTCGCTTCAAATGATGGGCGCTAGAGGCGGATGGCCGTTAAATGTTTTTCTTACCCCTGACCTGAAGCCTTTTTTTGGCGGAACCTACTTCCCGCCAGTTGAAATGCACGGACTGGCTTCTTTTAGGACAGTTTTAGAAAGGGTTGGTGAGGCTTGGCACTCAAAGCGACGTGAGATACTGATAGGTGCCGAACAAATCGCTAACGCCATAGCTACTTCAACAAAAAGTTCGTCAAGCAAAAACGATGTCCTCTCGGAGGATCTTTATCAATCAATAGTTGCTAGCCTCCATACCCGTTTTGACCAGGATTATGGAGGCTTCGATTCGGCGCCCAAGTTTCCACAGGCGGCCGTCTTGAACTTTTTGTTGGACTTTTACTCACTAGCCGGCTCCAAAGAAAGCTTGGAAATGGCTATTAAAACACTCCGCGCAATGCGAAGCGGAGGGATTTTTGACCATATTGGCGGCGGATTTCACCGTTACGCTGTAGATTCCCAGTGGCTTATCCCGCATTTCGAAAAAATGCTTTATGACAATGCCCTTCTCGCGTCAACATACATCGATGCTTGGCGAATCACCAAAGATGATGACCTATTGAAAACAGCTCGCGAAACTCTTGACTATATACTGCGAGATATGACATCTCCTGAAGGAGGGTTTTATACCGCAGAAGACGCTGACAGCGAGGGTGAAGAAGGGAAGTTCTACATCTGGAATCAGGAACAAATTGCTGAAATCCTTGGCGATAACGCTCCTGCTTTCTGCGGAAGATATGGCGTTACGAAACAAGGTAATTTCGAACACGGTAATTCCGTCTTGCACTATGCAGTGCCTATAGAAGAGATCTCTCAGGCACTACGTATACCCGTGCAAGAACTGCAAGAACGCTTCGAACAAGACAAAAAGGTTTTATTGGCTGCTAGGTCTTCAAGAGTGCGTCCCAGCTTGGACGACAAAATACTTACTGGCTGGAACGGACTCATGATATCAGCAATGGCTGCAGGATTCCAGGCAACTGATGACATATGTTACCTCAATGCTGCAATAGTGGCTGCCGATTTCATTTTAAACAAGCTTCTTGATGGCGACGTCCTGTTGAGGCGTTACCGCGAAGGCGATTCAAGTATACCGGGTAATTTGGAAGACTACGCCTTTTTCATACAAGGACTGCTCGATCTTTACCAAAGCACTTTTAACCGAAAATGGGCCGAGAAAGCTCAATTTTTGGCCAATGCAATGATAAATAGATTTTACGACGAAGAAAACGGCGGTTTCTACGATTCGCCCGAAGATTCACCCAATCTCTTATATAGAACTAAAGAAGGATATGATTCCGCCATCCCCTCTGCAAATTCTGCCGCTGTGCGAGTGCTCGAGAAGCTTGCGCGGCTTTTCAGAAACGATCAATACCAAATTAAGGCTAAGTCTGTTTTTGCCGCTTTTGGACCGCAAATTCTTAGAATACCAGCAGGTTTCCTCGGATTGGTTAGGGCATCTTTCCCTTTCATATACCCCCCTTCAGATGTAGTGTTAACAGGGGATCCTGGTTCCGTTGAAGCAAAAGAAATGCTTAAAGCAGTTTGGCTTAATCATACGCCGAATATAGCAGTAGCATTTGCTTGTGAAAACGCTCTGCCGATCGCTGAAGGTTACGTTTCGAATAATAGTAGTGTTTCAGCCTTTGTTTGTACCCACGGAACTTGCCGGCCTCCGGTCTCTACGCCAGCAGAACTAACAGGATTGTTACGCCTATAGTTCATCGCCTGATAGCTATTCGATATGGTTCATTTTGAACCTATACCCGTTTTCATTTGTCTGAAAAATTTGGTTGTTTTAACGCAGCTTTTTGTCGCCATAACTACTATCTCATTAAGCAAGATTTTACAGAATCTATTTTTCATTTCTCCTTGCGAGCTATAATTCAATTTGCTATAATCTGACTCCGCAGGAAATGACAGGACCGGCTTTTCACTGTCGACTGGCGAATTTCAAATAATGGAAAAGCCCAAATCAATGCTGTTCCGAAGGTCACGGACGGCTTTTGTGGGGACGGATCGTTGGAAAGACAACTGCAGCTCGGGGATAATGATGCTCTTGTCGCACTTCAACAGGCTTGGGAGAAAACACTAGATGTCCTCTCCACTCAAGTAAATCGTCCCTCATTCGAGAGTTGGATCAAGCCGGTGATACCCATTTCCTACGAATACGGGGTCGTTACTCTTGGCACGAATAGCCGGTTTGCAAAACACTGGCTTGAAACAAAACACCTCAAACTGATTAAAGGCATGCTGTCCGCTCATTTAGGCGAAGACCTAGAAGTTCATCTTACGCTTCTAGACGGCCAATCAACAGACGACGAAATCCACGCCATTTCCCCTGAAGTGGAGGCTGTCATAAAGCCAAACGACGAAAAAATCTACTTGCCTTTAAACGATCGTTACACTTTTGACAATTTTGTGGTAGGTCCGAGTAATCGATTAGCCCACGCCAGCGCTCTAGCTGTCGCAATGGGGCCGGGCAAAACATATAACCCGGTTTTCATTTATGGCGGTTCTGGACTGGGCAAAACCCATTTAATGCAGGCGATCGGATTGCATATCCTCAAATCCAAGCCCGACACTCACGTTGCTTATATCTCCGGCGAAGCTTTCACTTATCAATACGTCACCGCCCTCCGAGAACATAAAACCCAAGAGTTTCGCCGCAAATATAGAAATGTCGACGTTTGGCTCGTAGACGATATCCAGTTCATTGCAGGCAAAGAAAGGACCGAAGAAGAGTTTTTCCACACCTACAACGCTCTTTACGATACAAAAAAGCAAATCGTGCTCACAAGTGACCGCGCCCCGCGCGATTTGAAGTTAGATCAGCGTCTGCTCTCGAGGTTTGAATGCGGATTGGTTACCGATATAGCCAAACCGGACCTCGAAACGCGAATGGCGATTCTTCAGAAAAAAGCTGAAGCTGAACAAATGTACCTCTCCGATGAGGTAATCCTTTTTATCGCGAGGATGATAAGGTCAAACATTAGGGCGCTAGAAGGGGCGCTCATTAAACTGCACGCTTATTCCTCTTTAATGAAAACATCCGTTACCCCAAACCTCGCGGCTGAGATATTGGGGCAGTATTTCGGCGAACAGACCGAGGGACCTGTCGATGCAGAATCTATTCAAAGGGTTGTTTGCGAAAAGATGAACATCAACCCTGATGACCTGCTCGGTCCTGGACGAACAAAAGAACTCGTGCTCGCCAGGCAAATAGCGATGTACCTCGCCCGGCAGATGACTTCAGCCTCACTACCTGCTATCGGCAAAATATTTGGCGGCAGGGACCACTCCACTGTACTGCACGCCTGCAACAAAATCGCGGTAATGCTACAGCAGGATCGACGGCTTTCGGAGCTTGTTGAAGAACTAGCGCAGGAAATTCGTAGCGGCGGATAATTCACTCAAAATCCTGACGGTAGTATATTGGGGGTTAATTTCAGTCCGGCTGGATGCGTTTTCATTAGCTCCAAAATAAAAAGCCCATAGCTTTGAATCATAGGACCTCGAAGCTCGTTAAAACATTCTCAGTGCATCTCTTGGCCGCCGGTTACGTTTATCGCTTGACCAGTCATATAACTTGCAGCGTCAGAAGCCAAAAAAACCACGACATTGGCCACATCATCGTAAGCGCAAGGCCTTCCCAAAGGAACCTGCTTGACATATTTTTCTCTCCACGGGGCAGAGATATATTTCATCAGCCCTTTTTATTAACCAGTTCTTTGAGCAGCTTGCTTGGC
>FWPV01002559.1_pt1 | contig 32479 bp, 27 predicted proteins | sample 2228371 | NCBI WGS metagenome assembly FWPV01 (sample SAMEA103939776, study PRJEB20133) | metagenome
GTGACCGACCACCACGAGCCGTCCGGCAGCGTCCCTTCCGGGGTGCCGGTCGCCAACCCCAAGCTCACCGCGGGATGTGTGTCGCGAGACCTTTCGGGCGCCGGCGTCGCGCTCAAGCTCGTGCAGGCGGCCGGGGGGTTGCTGGGCCAACCGGACGCATGGCGCCGGTTGACCGACCTCGCGATGCTCGGGACGGTCGCTGACATCGTGCCGCTGCTCGGCGAGAATCGCGCGCTCGTCAGGGATGGCGTCGCCTCGGTGTCGCGCGAGCCTCGGGTCGCGTTGGCGGCGTTGTGCGCGGTCGCAGGCGTCTCACACGCGAACCTGACCGCTGAGACGGTGGCCTACGCGCTCGCGCCGCGGCTGAACGCCGCAGGCAGGGTGGCAGACCCCGGGGTGGCGCTGGAGCTGCTGCTCACGGACGAGCCGCAGCGGGCACAGGAACTGGCCGCCATCCTCGACGAGCACAACCGGTTCAGACAGTCCGTGGAAATGGACCTGTTCGAGGCGGCGCTCACGCTCGCTGATCGGACGTACCGCGGGGAACGGGCGCTCGTGCTTGGCGGCGAAGGGTGGCACGAGGGGGTGAAGGGCATCGTCGCTTCGCGCCTTTCGCAGCTGTTCGGCGTCCCCACCGTGCTGTTCTCGATCGACGGTGATGCCGCCAAGGGCTCAGGGCGTACGGCCGGGACGGTCGACCTGTTCAAGGCTGTCGAAGCGTGCGCTGAGCACATCGAGCGTTTCGGCGGTCACGAGGCGGCTGTCGGCCTGACGGTGAGGACCGGCAGGATCGCCTCGTTCCGAGAGGCGCTCGTGGCATACCTCAGCACACTTCCGGACGGCGCGTTCGAGAAGACCGTCGTGTTGGATGCCCGGGTCGCTCTCGATGATGTGAGCGTGGAGCTCGGGGCGGAGCTGTCACTGCTCGAGCCGTTCGGGCAAGGTAACCGCCGCCCGGTCCTGCTCGCCGAGAGGGTGTTCATGAACGGGCGAGAGCGGGTGGGCCGGACGGCGACGCACCTCAAGTTCACCGCGTTCGACGGAGCGGTCTCGCTGCCGGCGATCGCTTTTCGCTGCGCGGACATCGAGCGGTTCGCGAGTACCGAAGGGCCGGTCGACCTCGCCTTCGAGCTCAGCGTCGACGAGTGGCGCGGCCGCAAGCGAGCGCAGCTCATCGTGCTGGAGATCAGGGAGGTGGACGCAAGCGAACACGGAGGGCCGGCCGCCGGACTCGTGGACGACCTGTTCTCCCGGGCCGACGAGTTGCTCGCGCGCGAGGAGTATGCGGGCATCGAGGAATCGCCGGCATTCCACACGAAACTCGCCGGCGTGACGTTCGAGGGGCGGCAAGACGTGCTCGAGCGCCTCGAGCCAGGGTCACCACTGCGCCTGGTCCGCCAGCCCGACAACCCCCACGATCCGAACGCGTGCGCGCTCTACGACGCGCACGGGGACCAGGTCGGCTACCTGAACCGCCGGCTTGCTGCTGCGCTCGCTCCAGCGCTCGACCGTGGCGTTGAGTACGACGTCGAAGTGACCGAGGTCACGGGAGGCGACGAGGACCGGTCGCGCGGCGTCAACGTGCTTCTGAGCCGCAGGGACGTGATGGGCGGGACCGAACTCGAAGCGGAGGCCCGGCTCGAGGCCCGCGCAGCGCTCTCGACGCTCGACGAGACGGCGTTGTCCGATGAGTTGCTCGCCCGGTTTATAGGGGGTGGCCGGCTGCACGCCGCGCAGGCCGATGCGTTGGAACGTCTCAGCGCCGGCCGTTCCACGCTCTGCGTGATGGCTACAGGGCGCGGCAAGTCCCTGATCTTCCACCTGCATGCCGCTCGTGAAGCGTTGAGGCGGGGCCGGGCGAGCATCTTCGTCTACCCGCTGCGCGCGCTCGTGGCCGACCAGGCCTACCACCTGACCGGCACGTTCTCCGGCATCGGTTTGTCCGTCGCGGTCGTGACAGGCGAGACCCCGTCAGGGGACCGGGCCGCCGCGTTCGGGTCGCTGGCCTCCGGCGAGCTCGACGTGACGACACCCGAGTTCCTGCACTTCCACGCCGAGCGCTTCGCTGAGACGGCGCGGGTGGGCTTCGTCGTCGTCGACGAGGCGCACCACGTTGGGCTGTCGCGGGCGGGCAATCGTCCCGCGTACGCTCGGCTTGGCGAGGCGCTCGCGAAGCTTGGCTCCCCCACGGTGCTTGCTGTGACCGCGACCGCATCCGACGACGTTGCGGCCCTGATCCGTTCGACGCTTCGGATCGACAGCGTCGTCCTTGACCCCACTGTGCGCGAGAACCTCGAGCTCAGGGACGCGCGCGGGACGCCCTCGCGCGATGAAGAGCTGCTCGGGGTCGTCGCGCGCGGCGACAAGACCATCGTCTACGTGAACTCGCGCGACGCCTCGGTGCGTCTCGCGCGCCTGGTCCGCAAGAAGGCGCCTGACCTCGCGTGGCGGACAGCGTTCTACAACGGCGGGCTGTCCCGCGCTGTCCGTCACCGCATCGAGCAGGCGTTCCGCGCGGGCGACCTGCGGCTTGTGGTCGCGACCAGCGCGTTCGGTGAAGGCGTGAACATCCCGGACGTGCGCGATGTCGTGCTCTACCACATGCCGTTCAACGCCGTGGCTTTCAACCAGATGGCCGGCCGGGCCGGACGTGACGGCGCGCTCGCCCGTGTGCACCTTCTCTTCGGCCAGAAGGACGCGCGCATCAACGAGATGATCCTCTCGTCACTGGCGCCGGCGCGCGAGGACCTCGCCACACTCTACCGTGTGCTCAAGTCCATCGCCGCCGCCGAAGGTCCTGGCTTCGAGATTACCAACGCCGATCTCGCGGAGCGGTGCGTGCGTCTCGACAGGGCGTGTCGCCTCGATGACAGAGGCGTGTCGAGTGCTCTGGGCGTGTTCAGGGAGCTTGGGCTCGTGACAGGCGAGGGGCACGGCGCGTACCGGCGTCTGACGCTCGTCGAGGGTCTCGGCAAGGTCGAGCTCGCGGACTCGGTCCGGTACGCCGAAGGTCTCGACGAGGTCGAGGAGTTCGCGGCCTTCAAGGAATGGGTGCTCAACGCCCCTGCGCAGGAGTTGCTGGCACGGTTCAACCGTCCTATCCTGCCGACACGCATCTGAACCGCATCCAGGAGGTCCCGGTTCGCCAGTGCCCGCCACACTCGAACAGATCGAAGCGCAGGTCAGGGCCTACAACCCTGACGCTGATCTGACCGGTCTGGATGAGGCGTACGAGTTCGCGGTCTCGGCTCACCAGGGGCAGGTGCGCAAGAGTGGTGAGCCGTTCGTCAATCACCCGCTCGAGGTCGCGCTCATCCTCGCCGAACTGCATCTCGATACCGCGACGCTCAAGGCCGCCCTGCTCCATGACGTCGTCGAGGACTCGGACATCGGGCTGGACGAGATCGAGCGACGGTTCGGGTCTGAAGTCGCGGGGCTGGTCGACGGCGTCACGAAACTGGGCCGCATCGAGTTCGAGTCACTCTCCGAGCAACAGTCGAACAACCTTCGCAAGATGCTCATCGCGATGGCGAAAGACATCCGCGTGATCCTCATCAAACTCGCCGACCGGTTGCACAACATGCGCACGCTGTCGGCGCTGCCCGCTGAACGGCGGATAGACAAGGCCCGCGAGACGATGGAGATATACGCGCCGCTCGCACACCGGCTCGGGATCAGCCAGGTCAAGTGGTAGCTCGAGGACCTGGCGTTCTACTACCTTGAGCCGCTCAAGTTCCACCAGGTTTCGAAGATGGTCGCCGAAAGCCGGGACCAGCGCGAGGCGTACGCGCACCAGGTCATCGGGACCTTGCGCGAGGAGCTCGCCAAGGTCGGCATCGAAGCAGAGATCAGTGGACGGCCGAAGCACCTGTACAGCATCTACCAGAAGATGGTGGGAAAAGGTAAGGACTTCAACGAGATCTACGACCTCATCGCGCTGCGCGTCATCGTGGACTCGGTCAAGGACTGCTACGGGGCGCTCGGGACGGTCCACAGCATCTGGAAACCTGTGCCGGGGCGATTCAAAGACTATGTGGCCATGCCCAAGTTCAACATGTACCAGTCGCTGCATACGACGGTGATCGGGCCGTCCGGCCGTCCGCTCGAGATCCAGATCCGCACCGAGGAGATGCACCGCACGGCCGAGTACGGAGTCGCTGCGCACTGGCGCTACAAGGAGGGCGCGCGCGGGGACGAGTCCTTCGACGAGAGACTCGCGTGGCTGCGCCAGATGCTCGAGTGGCAGACGGAGCTCAAGGACCCGAGAGAGTTCATGGAGGCGCTCAAGATAGACCTCTTCGAAGAGGAGGTCTTCGTCTTCACGCCCAAAGGCGACGTCATCTCGCTCAAACGGGGCTCGACCCCGATCGATTTCGCCTATGCGATCCACACCGAGGTGGGCAACAGGACCGTCGGGGCGAAGGTCAACGGCTCGATCGTGCCGCTCGCCTACGAGCTGCAGATGGGCGACCGCGTCGAGATCCTCACGAACAAGAACGCCAAGCCTTCACGGGACTGGCTCAACATCGTGCGGACTTCGTCGGCCAGGAGCAAGATACGCAGCTACTTCAGCAAGGTGTCGCGCGTGGACGACCTGCAGCACGGCCGCGACGAGCTCGCGAAGGTCATGCGCAAGCACGGTCTCGGTATCGGTTCCAAAGCCGCCGAGAAGGCGCTCGACGCCGTCGCAGAGGAGATGAACTACGCCAAGGGTGAGGACCTGCTCGCTCAGATAGGCGCGGGCAAACTGTCGGCCAAGCTCGTAGGCACTCGCCTTCTCAAGCACATGAGCAAGGGGGGGGAGAGCCCCGAGGCCTGCAAGCAGTCCGACGACTCCTCTGCGTCGGCCGAGCTTCAGGTCCCGCCGCGCAAGACCCGCAGGCGGCCTGGCGGCGGTGTGGTCGTCAAGGGCATCGACGACGTGCTCGTCCGGCTTGCGCGCTGCTGCAACCCGGTGCCCGGCGACGAGATACTGGGGTTCGTGACGCGAGGTCGAGGGGTCTCTGTGCACCGCACGTCGTGTCCGAACGCCGGGGAGCTTCTCGCGACGCCTGAGCGGCTGATCGAGGTCGAGTGGGACACCTGTTCGAAAGCGACGTACCAGGTCGAGATCCACATCGAGGCGCTCGACCGTCTCAGGCTCCTCCAGGATGTGACGATGGCCATCGCAGAGTCGGGTGTCAACATCCTGTCGTCGGCTACGACGACGCATAAGGACGGCATAGTGGACATGCGCTTCCTGTTCGAGATCGGTGAGATGGCCAGACTCGACGCGCTCTTGAGGGACGTGAGGGCCGTGGAAGGCGTGTTCGAGGCCCGGCGCATGCTGCCAGGTGAGGCGACGCAGAGGAAGGGCGTCCGGTCGTGAATGTGGTGCGGCTGCCGGTTGGACCTCTGGACACCAACTGCTGGATCGTCGAGGACGGCCGCGGCGGCCCAGCGGTCGTCATCGACCCCGGCGGAGACTCCGGCGTGATACTCGCAGAGCTGGCGGGAAGGCCGGTGTCGGCGATCGTGCTCACGCACGCGCATTTCGACCACGTGGGGGCAGCGGCTGCGGTCAAGGAGTCGACAGGCGCTCAGCTGCTGGTCCACGCCGAGGATGCGGACCGGCTCACGAGTGACGCCGCGCAGGGGACGGGCGGGGCCCTGTTCGGCTACTCCGGTGTCGTCGCGCCTCCGGCCGACCGCGTCCTGCACGACGCAGACGTCATCGAGGCGGGCGGACTGCGGTTGACGGTGCTCCATACGCCTGGACACACGCGAGGCGGGATCAGCCTGCTCGCCGAGGACGATTCGGGAGGGCCCCCGCACCTGTTCAGCGGCGACACGCTCTTCGCGGGCAGCGTTGGGCGCACGGACTTCCCGGGCGGTGACGCGCGGGAACTTGCTGGATCGATCGCGCGACACCTCTCGCCGCTGCCGCCTGCGACCATCGTGCACCCCGGCCACGGACCGGATACGACGATCGGTCGCGAGGCGCGGGTCAACCCGTTCTGGCCCCGGGCGTGAGGCCGGTCCGCGCAGCCGCTCATCGCATGGCGCACGCGGCTCCTTACCGCTACACTTGCGGCTTGCCTGCCCGTCATCACGTGGAGGGTCTCAGCTCATCGTGATCGAGTTCCAAGCACCGAAAGGCACAGTCGACCTGCTCGGCGAGACCGCTCGCGCATGGGAGCACATGCTCCGTGTGGCCGCTGAGCTGTTCGCGCGCTACGGCTACTCGCCGATCCACACGCCGATCTTCGAGCACACTGAGATCTTCGCCCGGGGTATCGGTGAGGCGACCGACATCGTCGGCAAGGAGATGTACACCTTCCTGGACAAGGGGGGGCGTTCGGTCACGCTGCGTCCCGAGGGCACGGCGAGCGTGGTGCGGTCGGCCCTCCAGCATCGCCTCACAGCGAACGGGCAAAGCGCGAAGCTCTACTACGCCGGGCCCATGTTCCGGTACGAGCGGCCTCAGAAAGGCCGTCAGCGTCAGTTCTGGCAGATCGGCGCTGAAGCCCTCAACATGGCCGAGCCGAGCGCCGACGCTGAGTTGATGGTGCTGCTGTGGCGATTCTTCGAAGCGGTGGGCATCCCCGCGGACAACATGCGCTTACTCATCAATTCGATGGGAGACGGGGAGTGCCGTCCGGCGTACCGGGACAAGGTAGCGGCGTACATCCGCGCTCATGCGGCCGACCTCTGCGAGGAGTGTGGCCGACGCGCTGACACGAATCCGTTGCGCGCCTTCGACTGCAAGAACCCGTCGTGCGTATCGGTCATGGCCCAGGCGCCGCTCCTGCGTGACGAGCTGTGTGAGAGCTGCGCGGCCCACTATGGGGAGGTCAAGGCAGCCCTCGGTGCGCTCGGCGTGCCGTTCATCGAGGACCCGAAGCTGGTACGCGGTCTCGACTACTACACCCGGACCGTGTTCGAGGTGCAGGCAGACGCGGGGCTCGGTTCGCAGAACGCCATCGGCGGCGGGGGGCGCTACGACCGGCTCATGGAGCAGTACGGCGGCCCTCCGACACCGGGACTCGGCTTCGCGCTCGGTTTCGAGCGCACGCTTCTCGCGATGAACGCCGCGGGGGCGCTGGTGCCCGCCCCTGCGCTGGCCGATGTCTACGTCGCAGCGGTGGACGAGACGGTGCGCCGCGAGGTCTTCTCGCTGGCGGTGACGTTGCGCGACGCAGGCGTGGCCACGGAGTGTGACCACCAGGCTCGCTCGCTCAAGTCGCAATTCAAGCAGGCCGACCGGCTAGGCGCCCGTTTCGTCGTGATCGTCGGTCCCGACGAGCTCGCGTCGGGTGAAGTCACGGTGCGGGACATGGCTACGAAGACCGAGGAGCGGACCGCGCTCCCGGATGCGGCGGCGGAGTTGCTCGGGCGCGTGCGCGCGCAGTGACACAGCCATCCGCCGGCGCTGCGCTGCGGCGCGCCGGCGACGACTGGAGGATGCTGAGATGTTGGATGGACGCTACTCGCTTCGTTCGCACACGTGCGGCGCGGTGACGAAGGAGCTCGTGGGCAGCGAGGTGCGGCTCGCCGGCTGGGTCGCCAAGCGCAGGGACCACGGGGGCCTGATCTTCATCGACCTGCGCGACCGCACGGGAGTCGTGCAGTGCGTGTTCGACCCCGATGACTCAGGAGCCGCGTTCGTCATCGCCGAGCAGGTCCGTCCCGAGTGGGTCGTGCTGCTCGACGGTGTGGTGCGCAAGCGGCCCGCGGGCACCGAGAACCCCAATATGGCAACGGGCGAGGTCGAGGTCGTGATATCGAAGGCGAGCGTGCTCAATCGGGCCGAGACGCCTCCGTTCGAGATCGAGGCGGGGATCGACACCGACGAGCTGACGCGGCTCAGATGGCGCTATCTCGACATCAGGCGCCCTGAAGTGCTCGCCGCGCTGCGGCTCAGAGACCGTGTCACACAGCGGTTCCGTCGTGCCCTCGAGCACCGTGGGTTCATGGAGGTGGAGACGCCGATCCTGACGAAGTCGACTCCCGAGGGCGCGCGCGACTTCATCGTGCCGAGCCGTCTGAACCCGGGCAAGTTCTACGCGCTGCCGCAGTCTCCTCAGTTGTTCAAGCAGCTGCTCATGGTCGGAGGCATCGAGCGCTATTACCAGATCGCACGCTGCTTCCGCGACGAGGACCTGCGCGCCGACCGGCAGCCCGAATTCACCCAGGTAGACATCGAGATGTCCTTCGTGCAACAGGAGGATGTCCTCCAGATGATGGAGGACGTCATGCGCGAGGTCCTCCACGAGGCGGGCATCGACATCCCGATGCCGCTCAGGCGCATCACCTTCGCTGAAGCCATGGAGCGGTACGGCTCCGACCGCCCCGACACGCGATTCGGTCTCGAGCTCGTCGACGTGACGGAGACGTTCGCCGCAAGCGAGTTCAAGGTTTTCGCCGCGGCGCTCGCAGCAGGGGGGGCCATCAAAGCCCTGAACGCCAAGGGTGCTGGTGATTGGAGTCGCGGCCGGATCGACGCGTTGAACCAGGCCGCGATCGATGCGGGTGCGAAGGGGCTGGCCTGGGTGGCGTTCGCGGCCTCGGGTGAGGTCAGGAGCCCGGTCGCCAAGTTCTTCACCGACAGCGAGATGGCTTCGCTCAGAGCCGCACTCGCGGTGGAGCCGGGCGACCTCGTCTGCATGGTCGCGGACTCGCGCCGGGTCGCCAACGAGGTGCTGGGGACGCTTCGTCTTCGCTTGGCCGATGAGCTGGAGCTTCCCCGCGAGGGGCACGAGCTGCTGTGGGTCGTCGACTTCCCGATGTTCAAGTACGACGAGGAAGAGGAGCGCTGGGCGGCGAACCACCACCCGTTCACGCGTCCCTTCGATGAGCACGTCGACCTGATCGACAGCGACCCCGGTGCGGTCCTCTCGTACGCTTACGACCTGGTCATGGATGGTTTCGAGATCGGCGGCGGCACGCTGCGCATGCACGACCCGGAACTGCAGATGCGGGTGCTCAAGACGATCGGACTGACCGAAGACGAGTCCCGTGCGCAGTTCGGGTTCCTTCTCGACGCTCTCGCGTTCGGAGCGCCGCCTCACGGCGGCATCGCGCTGGGTCTCGACCGCCTCGTGATGCTTCTCGCCGGCGCACCGTCCATCCGCGACGTCATCGCGTTCCCGAAGACGTCATCGGGCGCGGACCCGCTCACGAACGCACCTGACGCTGTGAGTGCGAGACAGTTGCGCGATGTGCACCTCAAGCTCGACTAGCAGCGCTGTTGGTGCGTCGGCCGCGCAGGCGCTACACTCTCGGTAGGCTGCGCCTTGCCCGCGGCCCGGTGCATACGGTCGAACCAACACTTCTCTTCCGGGAGCCTTACATCTCGGGGTGGACAGGGATCCCCATCGCGGGGGAAGCTGGAAGTCCCGGTGCGGGCACCCACCTGCTGAGGCAGGTTCACCCGGCCGGGCTGCGGCAGGGCGGGCCACACCGTCGCACTTGGAGGCAGCAGTGATACGCAGATTCGTCGCAGCGATCGTCGCAGCATCGCTCGCCGTCGCGGTCGTCGGATGCGGCGGAGGCGGCGGAGGTGGAGAGGAGGCGGCACCGCCTCCGGCCGACACCGGGGCCGCGCCCGCTGAGGGAGGAGCCGCGCCGTCCACTCCCGCGCAGGTCGACCGGTCGCTCCCGGAGAGCGCCACCGTCTTCGAACCCTTCCCCGAGGCGGCAGGGCTCCCTTCGGCGGTCACCGGGCGGATCGCGGCCAAGCAGCCCATGGCGATCCTGTTCGTCGATGGTTCACAGCAGGTCACGAACGAGGTGCGCGGTGCGCTCGACGGCGCCATCAAGTCGAACGGCGGCCTTGTCGACCTCGTGGTCTACGACATCGGCAAGTACGTGTCCATAGATGCGTCAGGCCATGTGGCCCTCGACGACAGCAAGTTCAGCAAGGACAAGAAGGCCGCCGAGGCCATCCTGCTCGCGACAGCGCTCGATGTGACCGTCACACCGTACATCGTCATGACCGACGACCAAGGCTACGTGGTCTTCCGGCATCGAGGTCCTGCTGACAGGGCTTTCCTCGAGATGCACATGGAGCGCCTGACCGAGTAGCGTCACTGAGAGGCGCCCATGGACTCCCTGTTCGATGACACCGCCGCGTCCGCGCGCGCAGCGGTCGCCCCGCTCGCTGTCCGCATGCGCCCGCAGCGCCTCGAAGACTTCGTGGGTCAGTCGCACGTGGTGGGCGAGGGTACGTGGCTCAGACGTGCGATCGCTGCGGACGCGCTCGTCTCGGTGATCCTGTATGGACCCGCCGGCACCGGCAAGACCACTCTCGCTCGCCTGATCGCGGCGACGACCCGTGCGCACTTCTGCGAGGTGTCCGCGGTGACATCAGGCGTGGCTGAGCTGCGCAAAGCGATCGACGAGGCGGCCGATAGGCTGACCTTCTCAGGTCAGCGCACGATCCTGTTCATCGATGAGATCCATCGTTTCAGCAAGTCACAGCAGGATGCGCTGCTCCACGCTGTCGAGGACAGGACCGTTGTGTTGGTGGGCGCGACGACCGAGAACCCGCTGTTCGAGGTCAATGCACCGCTCTTGAGCCGCTCCCGGGTGATCGAGTTGCGTCCGTTGGAGGATGCAGACGTCCGGCTGATCATCGAGCGGGCGCTCTGTGCGCCGGAAGGGCTCTCCGGGCGCTTCGAGCTCGAAGAACAGGCGGCAGGGGCCCTGGTGCTGACCGCGGGAGGCGACGCACGCGTCGCGTTGACGACGCTCGAGCTCGCTGCAGGATGCGCCGCGTCGGCCGGCAGGACGTCCATCAGCGAGGCGGACGTCGCTGATGCGTCACCCGGGCGCATCCTCCCGTACGACAAGGGCGGAGACGTCCACTACGACGTCATCAGCGCGTTCATCAAATCGATGAGAGGGTCAGACCCCGATGCCGCGGTGTACTGGCTTGCTCGAATGGTCCACGCCGGCGAGGACCCGAAGTTCATCGCGCGACGCATCTTGATCTGTGCGTCCGAGGACGTCGGCAACGCCGACCCGCAGGCCCTGCTCGTGGCCCATGCGGCATTCAAGGCCGCGGAATCCATCGGATGGCCCGAGTGCCGCATCGCTCTCGCCCAGGCGGCGATCTACATCGCGCTCGCACCCAAGAGCAATGCGTCGTACCGTGCGATCGACGCTGCTCTCGAGGAGGTCCGTTCGGGGCCCGCGCGCGCTGTGCCTTCCCACTTGCGGGACCGGCACCGTCCGGGCAGTCAGGCGTACGCGCCGTATGCATACCCGCACGACCACCCGGGAGCCTACGTGGAGCAGCGCTACCTCCCGGAAGGGCTGGAGCGAGGGGTGTTCTGGAATCCCGGTGACCGGGGCTGGGAGCGAGGAAAGAAGGGCGGCCGGCTCTGATACACTGCCGATGGAGCCGGCCGGTCGTGAGGAGGAGCGCCGCGTGGACGCCGTCGATGTGATGCGGATCGTGGCTTTGGCCGCCGCAACGGCTCTCTCAGCGGCGGCGGTCTGGGCGTTGCGCGAGACCGTCATCACGATGCGCTCCCTGCGCCGAACGAGTGATGAGCTGCGCGAGCGAGCGCTACCCCTGCTCGACAAGGCGGAAGTGACCGTCGACGCGGTAAACGTCGAGCTCTTGCGTATCGATTCGATCATCACGACTGTGGAGACCGCTAGCGAGCGCGTCTCTTCGGCATCAGGGGCCCTGAGCGGCATCGTGAGCGCGCCGGGCGAGATCTTGAGCGACGTGGTCGGTCGAGCGAGGCGCGCCTGGAAGGACCGGCATCGTGAGCAGTCCGGAGGCTGAGCCGGCCATCTCGTGAGCTGGAAGCGAAAGAGGGCGCGGGGCGTGGCTCCGCGCCATGATACGTCGACACGGAGGAAGCATGACGCGTGACCGTGTGGTACTCACGGTACCAGCCAAAGGCGAGTACGCGCGAACCGTCCGAATGACGGCCGCCGCGCTCGCGAGCAGGACCGGTATGACCTACGACGAGGTCGAGGATGTCCGGATGGCTGCCGAAGAGTCGTTCGTCTATGCCGTGGACAGCCTCTCGGACGGCGACGCGGTCGTCGTCACCTTCGAGGTCGGCGCCGACTTCCTGACGATGACGGTCTGCCTCGGCTCCGCTTCGTCGGACACCGATGACGAGGCTGATCGAGCGGCGCTTGCCACCTTCATCCTGGACTCGGTCTGTGACCGCTACGAGTTCACGAGCGACGCGGCCGGTGTCCGAACGCTTGTCGTCGAGAAGTGCGCGGGAATCGCTGATGCCGTCTAGCCGTCGTCCGGAGAAGCAGTCCCGCAAGCTGAGCTGGGACAAGGCGTACACGCGCGAGCTGTTCCGGCGCTACCGCCTTCACGGCGATGAGGCCGCACGCGACGAGCTCATCACGATGTACCTGAACCTCGTGAAGTACCTGGCGAGCAGGTTCCGCAACCGGGGCGAGCCCATAGACGACCTCGTCCAGGTCGGGACGATAGGGCTCATCAAGGCCATAGACCGCTTCGACGTCGAGCGTCAGGTGGAGTTCACGACGTACGCGACTCCGACGATCGTAGGCGAGCTCAAGCGCTACTTCCGCGACAAGGGGTGGGCGATCAAGGTGCCGCGCCGGCTCCAGGAGCTGTCGTTCAAGGTCAACCAGGCGGTCGATGCGCTGACCCAGGGCCTCCAGCGGTCCCCCTCGATAGCCGAGATCGCTGAGTACCTCGAGGTAACGCCGGAAGAGGTCCTCGAGGCGATGGAGACGAGCGAGGCCTACAACTTCGTGTCCCTCGAGAGCGACCGGGGAGGGGAGGGTTCCGACTCCTTCTCGATCCTCGAATACGTCGGCCAGGATGACGCGCTCATGCTCGCCGTCGACGACAAGACGACGCTCGAGGCCGCCCTCCGCAAGCTTACGCCGCAGGAGCAGCGTGTCTTGCACCTGCGCTTCTTCGAAGGGCGGACGCAGACCGAGATCGCGCGGCAGCTCGACATCTCGCAGATGCAGGTGTCGCGCCTGCTGCGGCGCACACTCCGGGTGTTGCGCGAGAACATCGTGAGGGAGTGATCCGGTTCGTGACCTCCGCGGGCAGCAGACTGGTGCGTTGGCGCACGCTCGCGTACAGCGCGTGGGCCGTCATCGGCGTGCTGGTGATCGCCGGTGTCGCGCTCTGGGTGCTCGGCCGTATCGCTGGGGCGCTCGTGCCGTTCGGCATCGCGTTCGTCTTCGTCTTCATGTTCCAGGGCGCCGTGAGCGCCTTCGAGAAGCGCGGCCTCAAACGTAGCGCCGCGGTCGGGATCTGTTTCCTTGCAGCGTTCGTCGTGCTGTCCATCGTGTTCGTGTTCGTGGGGCCTCTCGTGGGTCGTGAGATCATCTCGTTCGCCAGAGCGGTACCCACGTACCGCGACAAGGCTCAGGAACTCTTGGAGAGCGCCCTGCGCTCACAGCTGCTCGGCGACCTTCGGAGCATCGTGGTCCCGGTGTGGCTGGAAGACGTCGTGGCTGCGGTCTCCCGTTCTGTGACCGGAGTCATCGTGAGCCTCGGCGACGCGGTCGCGCGCGGGATCGTCTCGACCGGCAGCGGACTTGCGACCGTGGTGTTCGACCTGCTGCTCGGCGCCATCGTCGCATTCTGGACCTTGCGCGACCTGCCGAAGATCCGGTCTGAATTGCGGACTCTGGCGGGCGACGCCTACGAGGACGATCTCGAGAACCTGCTCTCGACCGTCGGCAGGGTCGTAGGAGGCTATCTCAAGGGCCAGACGGTCGTCTCGCTTGTGACGGGTGCGCTCGCTGGAGCGGGCCTCGCGATGATCGGGGTGCCGTACGCTCTCGTGCTCGGCTTCGTGACCTTCGTGCTGAACTACGTCCCGTACATAGGCCCTCTCGTGTCCGGGTTGATCGCCGGCGTCGTGGGTCTCTTCGTGGGTGTCCCGCAGGCCATCGGAGCCATCGTGGTCGTCATCGCGGCGCAACAGCTCGTGGACTTGTTCGTCACGCCGCGGGTGATGTCGGAGCAGGTCGACCTGCATCCGACGCTCGTGATATTCTCGCTCCTCGTCGGCGGTGCTCTGTCGGGGTTCTGGGGCATGATCCTCGCCATCCCGGTGGCCGCAACCGCCAAAGGCCTGTTCGTCTACTACTGGGAACGCCGGACGAACCGGTCGCTCGCAACCCACGACGGGGCCCTGTTCCGCGCTTCGGCGTGCGACGGCGACCACCATGAGGGACGGGTCCGAACCGACCCCGGAGACGGCGAGTGAGCGTCTGCATCACGAAGTACGAGGAGCACTGTCGTGAGATCAGATGAGATCCGTGAGAGTTTCCTGACCTTCTTCGAAGGCAAGGGCAGCAAGCGCTTGCCTTCGTCGTCGCTGATACCTGATGACCCGTCTCTGTTGCTCACGACGGCGGGCATGGTCCAGTTCAAGCCGGTCTTCCTCGGCGTAAAGGACCTCGGGTTCACCCGTGCCACGACGGTGCAGAAGTGCGTCCGGACGACGGACATCGACATCATCGGCACGACCGGCCGCCACCACAGCTTCTTCGAGATGCTCGGCAACTTCAGCTTCGGCGACTACTTCAAGCGTGAGGCGATCCGTTGGGCGTGGGAGTACGCCGTCGACGTGCTGGGTCTCGACCCGGACCGCATCTGGGCGTCGATCTACGAGGACGACGACGAGTCCGAGAAGCTCTGGCTCGAGGAGTCAGGCGTGCCCGCCGCCCGCATAGTGCGCATGGGTGCGAAGGACAACTTCTGGTCTGCTGGTCCAACGGGGCCGTGCGGACCGTGCTCCGAGCTGTACTACGACCAGGGGCCTGCGCTCGGGTGTGGCGAGGAGACGTGCGCTCCCGGCTGCGACTGCGACCGTTACCTCGAGTACTGGAACCTCGTGTTCATGCAGTATGACCGGGCGGAGGACGGGACGCTCACACCCCTCCCGAAACAGAACATCGACACCGGCATGGGACTCGAGCGGATCGCGGCGATCCTGCAGGGCGTGAGCTCCAATTTCGAGACGGACATCCTGCGAGGCATCATGGCGCTCGCTGAAGACATCTCAGGGGTCCGGTACGGCGACGGGGCCCGCAGCGACACGTCACTGCGCATCCTCGCCGACCACTCCCGGGCCGTGTCATTCATGATCGCGGATGGCATCCTGCCGGGAAACGAGGGCCGGGGGTACGTCTTGAGGCGCCTGTTGCGGCGCGCGGTCAGGCACGGGCGCCTCCTCGGTGTCGAGGAGCCGTTCATGCACCGGATGGTCTCTGACGTCGTCGAGCGCATGGGGGACGCGTACCCCGAGCTCGTCACCCACCGGGAGCTCATCGACCGCATCGTGTCGAGTGAAGAGGAGCGCTTCGGCGCGACCCTCAGGACGGGCATGACGTTCCTCGAGGCGGAGCTCGCATCGATGGCGTCGTCCGGCTCGGCGACGCTCGACGGCCGTGTCGCCTTCACACTGCACGACACGTACGGTTTCCCGTACGAGCTCACCGCCGAGATCGTGGGGGAGAAGGGTTACGTCGTCGATGAGGAGACCTTCCACGCTGAGATGGAAGCGCAACGGGAGCGCGCCCGGGCCGCTGTGAAGGACGAGTCGTGGTCGGCGTACGGGGGCGCTTTCGCCGCGTTGGCGAAAGAAGGCCGTACCACTGAGTTCGTGGGCTACGAAAGCGATGAAGCTGACGCGGTGGTCATCGGGCTCATCGCCGATGGCGCCCGTGTGGAACGAGCGACCGAGGGGATGGCTGTGCAGGTCGTGCTGGACCGCACGCCGTTCTACGGCGAGCAAGGAGGCCAGGTCGGCGACACAGGCGTGCTGGAGAGCGCATCCGGCGCTCGCGTCCGGGTCGAGGACACGAAGATCCCCGAGACGGGCATCCATGCTCATGTGGGCATGGTCGAGTCGGGCGTCATCGCTGTCGGCGATACCGTGCATGCTGCGATCGATGTCATGCGGCGTGAACGCATACGCCGTAACCACACGGCGACCCACCTGCTGCACTGGGCGTTGCGGCTCGTGCTCGGTGAGCACGCGACGCAGGCGGGCTCCTATGTCGCTTTCGACCGGTTGCGCTTCGACTTCACGCACTTCGAGGGGCTGACGCAAGAGCAGCTCGACAAGGTCGAACGGATGGTCAACGCGAAGGTCTTCGAGAACCACCGTGTGCTCGCCTACGAGACGTCGCTTGCGACGGCGCGTGAGCAGGGCGTCACAGCACTCTTCGGCGAGAAGTACTCGGACTTCGTGCGCGTCCTCGAGGTCGGCAACTTCAGCCGCGAGCTGTGCGGAGGGACTCACATCGCCCGCACGAGCGAGATCGGTTTCGTGAAGATAGTCTCCGAAGGCTCGGTCGGGGCGAACCTGCGCCGGATCGAGGCGGTCACGAGCTTCGATGCCTACGAGTTCGTGCGGACCCAAGAGGCGCAGCTCGCGGCTGTCGCGCAGACCCTCAAGGTCGCGCCGCGCGACGCGGCCGACAAAGCCGCGGCGCTCGTCAAGCGCGTGAGAGAACTCGAGGCAGGAGCCGCTCGCGCGTCGGACGCGGTTTCCGGTGACGCACTCGACGCTTTACTCGCATCGGTAGACGACTCTCCCGGCTACCGTCTCGTCGTCGCCCGGACCGGTGACGTGCGCTCGTCGATGCTCAGGACGGTATGGGATGCCTTGCGGGAGCGCGGCGTCGAGGCCGCCGCGCTCGTCGCGGCCGACAGCGAGACGGGGAAGCCCGTCTTCCTCGCGGCGGGAACCGAATCTGCGCTGCGTGCCGGATTCGATGCCGGGGCGGTCGTGCGCACAATCGCTGCGGTGCTCGGCGGGCGAGGTGGCGGCAAGCCCGCGATCGCGCAAGGCGGCGGTGAGGACGCGGGCCGTATCGATGAGGCTCTCGACGCGGCTCGACAGATGCTCGGCCGGTAGCGGGCGTTCGCGTGGCGTCGCGCATCATCGCACTCGACATCGGCGAGAAGCGCATCGGCGTGGCCGTGAGTGATGCCAGCCGCCGTATCGCGATGCCGCACGCGGTTCTCGACGCCGCCTCGGTCGTCAAGGACGGGCGGGAGCTCATGCGGATCATCGAAGCGTACGACGCGGCCGAGGTCCTTGTCGGGCTGCCGCTCACGTTGGAGGGCCTCGAGGGACCGCAGGCTCTCCGGGTCCGGCAGGTGGCAGGCCGGCTGGCAGCCAGCCCCGTTCGTCGACAGGCTTCTTGAGCGTGCCGGTGCGCTTCATCGACGAGCGGCTGACATCGGCTGAGGCCGGAGCGCGCATGCGGGAGGCCGGGGTCCCGGCACGCGACCAGCGCGGCACGAAGGACATGGTGGCGGCGGCGATACTGCTGCAGGCGTATCTCGACTCGGCTGCGACGAGCGGGGACCGGGAGGGCACATGACCTCGAGTGTCGAGAAGCGTGCTCGCACGCGGGTTCTGCGCTCGATCGCCTCGGGTCTGCTGCTCTCGCTCCTGGTGATCGTGGTGTCGGCCGCCGTCGGGGCGTGGGCCGTGCTGTACCGCGTCGAACGGGATGTGCCTCCGGGGCGGCCGGTGCAAGTAGAGGTCCCTGCAGGAGCGACCACCGCGCGGATCGGCGCGCTGCTCGCCCGGAAAGGTGTCGTCGCCAACGGCGCGATGTTCCGGGTCCAGGCCCGGCTCGCCGCGGCAGATGGAAAGCTCAAGGCCGGCGTATATGACCTGGTTACGGGCATGCCGTACGACCTCGTGATCGACCGGCTCGTCAAAGGGCCGCCCGTCGAGTACGTGACGGTCACCATTCCCGAGGGGTTCGTCGTCGAGCAGATCGCCGCACGCCTTGAGAAGCAGGCAGGCATCCCCTCCGAGGAGACGCTCGCGCTGGCCAAGGGCGGCGCATCGGAGTTCGTGTCAGGCCACCCGTACCTCGCTGAGGTCTACGAGGGATCGCTTGAGGGGTACCTGTTCCCCAAAACGTACCGGTTCGTGAAGGGCACCACGGCACGCGAAGCAATCGAGAGGATGCTTGACCAGTTCGACAAGGAGATCGCGCAGGTCGATGTCGAGGCTGCCACCCGGCGAGGGTTCAGCCTGAACGACCTCGTCGTGATCGCATCTATGATCGAGCGGGAAGCGCAGCTCGACGAGGAGCGGCCACTCGTCGCCTCGGTCATCATGAACCGTCTCGGACGGGGGATGCGTCTCGAGATCGACGCCACCGTGGAGTACGTGTTGCCCGGCAACCGCTTCCGGTTGCGGTATCGTGACCTCGAGATCGACAGCCCGTACAACACGTATCGGTATCCGGGCCTGCCGCCCGGGCCGATCGCGAACCCGGGCCTCGCCTCGCTGAAGGCCGCTGCCGCGCCGGCTGAGACACGCTACCTGTACTACGTGCTGACGGGAAAAGACGGATCGCATACGTTCGCGACGAACCTGAAGGACTTCCTGGAAGCGAAGAGGAAGTCCAAGGAGGTGTTCGGCAGATGAGCGGAACGGCCGCCACGGCTGCGTCGCCGGCCGTGCTCGTGGTGTCTGCGAAGAAAGATTACGGACGGAGGTCCGTGGGCCGCCCTGAGGCGGTGTCGGACGTCTCCTTGCGTGTGGAGCGGGCGACGATACACGGGCTTCTCGGTCCCAACGGGGCGGGCAAGACCACGACGCTCAAGATGTTGCTCGGGCTCGTCAGGCCATCAGGGGGCGCTTTCGAACTGTTGGGGCATGACGCCCACGCCCAGGGCGCTCGCGCTCGAGTCGGGTTCCTCCCCGAACAGCCGTACTTCCCGACACAGCTTACCGCCGGCGAGGCGCTGACGCTCTACGGGCGCTTGGCGGGGGTCGACCGCAGTCGGCTCCGAAGCGATGTCCCGCGCCTGCTTGCGCGGGTAGGTCTCGAGGGGCGCGAAGGCTCGCTCCTGTCGAGGTTCTCGCGCGGCATGCTGCAGCGGCTGGGCCTTGCGCAGGCGCTTCTCGGGGACCCGGAGCTCATCATCTTGGACGAGCCCGCCTCCGGGCTCGATCCCGTCGGCCAGCGGGATGTCCGCAACCTCATGCTCGACCTCAAAGCGGGCGGTACGACGGTGCTCCTCTCGTCGCACCAGCTTTCAGAGGTCGAGGCGGTGTGCGACGAAGTGACCATCCTGAACCGTGGCCGTGTGGCGGCTCGCGGACGTATCGATGACCTGCTCAACGTCGGCGGTCAGACGTCGGTGCGGGCGCGGGGCGCCGGCGGCCTGCCGGCGTGTGTCCGCGCGTCGGCCACGGATGTGGCGGTCGATAGTGACACCACGATCTTCTCGATCCCTGACTCAGTCGTACGCCGTGTCGTGGACGAGCTGGACGACGCCGGATGGGCCGTCGTGTCGCTTCAGCCGAAGCGCGACAGCCTCGAAGACTACTTCGCCCGCCTCTTGGAAGAGAGCGGAGAGCCGGGGGCTTTCCCCAACATTTTGCTGATTGAAATCAACCGCTCGGTTACCTCAAGCAGCGACGGTCGTTTCCGTCTTTCGGGCGCCGTCGCTGCGGACGCGGTGCGCCGGAAGGTCGTGTGGGTGGTCGTGGTCTTCGCCGTGCTGCTGTCGTTCGTCGCGCCGACTCTTCCGAGCTACGGTGTCGGAGTCGCGCCAGCGGTCTACAGGGAAGTGGCCATCGCGCTGATGTTCACGACTGCGCTCGTCGTGACGGTGGCGCTGGCCGCGACACGGGTACCTGGCGAGATCGAGCGCCGCACCGTCTACAACGTACTCTCCCGCGACGTGCGCCGGTCGCACTACATCGTCGCCACGTGGATCGGTCTCGTCATGGTGGTCGGGGTGGCGCTGCTCTGTTTCACGCTCGTAGCGGTGGTGGTGGGTGGCGTCGTATACCGTGAAGTCATGGTGCGTCTGTTCGCGGCGGCCTTCGCGGTGTGGCTCGAGACGGGTGTGATCGCTGCGGTGACCGTCTTGCTGTCGACTACCTTCGGGCCGGTCACGAACGCGGTCGGCGCGCTCGCTTTCGTCTTCGTCGGGCACTCGCTCGCGGTGCTGTACGGCGCTGGTCCGGAGCGGTCCGCTCCGTGGTGGCTGCCCTCGCTCGAGGTCTTCAACGTCATCGCGCCTGTCGCGCACGGGTCCGGGTACGGCATCGGGTACGCGGCAAGCATGCTCGGCGTCTTCGTGGCATCGAGCGGGCTTGCTCTGCTCGGGGCGAGCGCTCTCATCGAACGAAGGGACCTCTGACGTGCGTGCGCCGGTCCGAGCCTTGCGCCCGCTGCTCAGCAGCGCATTCGCCGCCTTGCTGGCCGCGTCGCTTGCGGCGGGTGCCCTGACCGCCCCGGGGGCGTCGTCTGCGACGGCAGAAGTGGTCGGCAGGGCGGGGTTCGCCTACCTCGGCGGTCTGCGCAGGTTCGCTGCCGCCGTTCTCTGGAACCGGATCGAACCTGTGTTCCACGAGTACTACAGCGGTGTCGCACTCGACGAGCAGACGTACATGATGCCGACACTTCACGCGGTCATCCGGCTCGACCCGCAGTTCGTGCAGGCGTACTACGTGGCTTCCTACATCGTATTTCGTAAGGAGGGGCGCAGCGAAGGCATCGCGATCGCCCGGCAGGGGCTCGCGGCGAATCCAGAGTCGGGTCTCATGCACGCGAACCTGCTGCAGCTGCTCCTCATCGAGGACCGAGTCGGCAATGCTGCCGAGATCGGCAGGCTTGCAGATGCCATCACGCGCGGAGGCTTGGCGTGGATGGATGCAGAGGACCGCTTCGAAGGCCTGGCGACCGCACGTGACGGTTTGCGTGTGCTGGGGGAGACGCAACGCGCCGAGCAGATCGAAGCGGTCCTAGAGAACATGCGCCGGTCCGGCATAGGTCTCGGCGACCATGACCATGACGGCGATGGGAAGCAGGACCACTGAATGCTATCGCCGGACTTCTACCACCGCAGCGTGCTCGACATCGATCTCGAAGCCCTGAGGTCACGCGGGATCGACACGTTGCTCGTGGACCTGGACAACACGCTTCTGCCGCGCGATACGAGTGTCGTCCCCGATGAGCTGCGCCGGTGGTCTGCACGGCTTGCCGAATCCGGCTTCCGCGTCTGTCTGGTGTCCAACAACTGGCACGCCCGCGTCCACGCTGTCGCAGAAGAGCTCGGCACCGCGCTCGTCGCCAAAGCTCTGAAGCCGCTGCCCTTCGCATTCCTGCGCGGATTGGCGCTCGTGGGCTCTGAGCGCGCCCGGGCCGCTGTGGTGGGCGATCAGATCTTCACCGACGTGCTCGGGGGTAAGCTGCTCGGTATGGTGACGGTGCTCGTCACGCCGTTGTCGGAGTCCGACCTGCCCCATACGCTGCTCCTTCGCCGTGTCGAGCGGTTCGTGCTGGCAGACCGGCGGCCGGTGCCCTAGACTCGATAGCGGATTCCGGTTTCCGAGAGCACCGAGGACCCGCATGCACGAGATCGACGGATCGACCAGGATCGCGGGCGTCGTAGGCCGCCCCCTCAAGCACTCGTTGTCACCCGCGATGCACAACGCCGTCTACGAACGGTTGGGCCTGAACTGGGTCTACCTGCCATTCGAGCTTGCAGATGAGGTCGGGCTGAGGCGGTTCATGGCGGCGGCAGCCTCGCTCAGGTGTGTCGGCTTCAACGTGACGATGCCATTCAAGCAGGCGGCCCTGGAGCTGTGTGACGAGGTGGCGATGGCGGCCAACATGGCGGGAGCCGTCAACACGGTGCACATCGTGGAGGGCCGTCTCGTCGGGTACAACACCGATGGGAGAGGGCTGCTCGAGACGCTCGAACTCGAAGCCGGTTTCGAGCCACCCGGCACACGCATCGTCGTCCTCGGCGCTGGCGGCGCCGCGGGTGCGGCATTCGTCGCGTTCCTGCTGGGCAAAGCCGCTTCGATCACGGTAGTCAACCGGGATATGGACCGTGCAGACGAGCTCGTCGACCGTATGCGGGGACACTTGGGCGCGACCAGCGCCGAAGCGGTCCCGGTCATGGCGGCGGAAGCACACGTGCGGGCCGCGGACCTCATCGTCAACGCGACGCCACTCGGCATGAAGCCGGGAGAGCCGAGCCCGATCCCGGTGGAGTGGCTCGGGCCCGGACAGATCGTCTATGACATGGTGTACGGGACCGCCGAGCCGACCGCGCTGGTTGCCGGCGCTCGAGAGCGAGGCGCTGTGGCGTTCGACGGGCTCGGCATGCTCGTGTGCCAAGGGGCCACCGCCATAGACATCTGGAATGAGAGCAAGCAGATCCGCACGCCGCGGGATGCCATGCGTGCGGCCGCGGAGGCGGCTCTGGCCAAGAGGCGTGCGGCCGGGAGTGGACGATGAGCGCACAGGCGACTGCGCAACGGCTCGGCCGCATGCTCGTGCGCGCCGGGGTCATCACCGACGAGCAGCTGGCCGAGGCGACCCAACAGTGTGGCGGGCGGTCGCTTGTGGCGACGCTCAACGACCTCGGCTATGCGAGCGAGACGAAGATCGCACAGGCGGTCGCCGAGCAGATGGGTCTCGCGTTCATCGACATCGGTTCGTATGACATCGATCCGAACGCGGCGATGCTCGTCTCCGGTGACCTGTTGCGCAAGTACACCGTGTTGCCGGTGCGTCTCGAAGACGACGCGTTGATGGTGGCGATGGCCGACCCTGCGAACATCTTCGCCATCGACGACCTGCGGATCGTCACACGTAAGGAGATCCGCCCCGTCGTGGCGGCCGAGAGCGAGCTTGTGGCCGCCATCGAACGCTTCATGACGAACCAGACCAACGTCGACGACATGCTCGGCGACCTCGAGGACAGTGTCGGTACCCTTGAGCATGAAGAAGAGGTCGATGAGAGCGAGGAGTCCGCGGTCGCCAAGCTCATGAACCAGATCATCACCGATGCAATCCGCCAGGGAGCCGGTGACGTCTACATCGAACCTCACGAGAACCAGATGCGGGTCCGGTACCGTGTCGACGGAGTGTGCAGGGAGGTGTTCACCGCTCCCAAGTCGATGCACCGCCAGCTCATCAGCCGCCTCAAGATCAACTCGAACATGGACATCGCAGAGCGGCGCGTCCCTCTCGACGGCCGGTTCGGGGTCGTGCTCGACGGCAAGGCGGTGGACTTCCGTGTGGCGACGCTGCCGCTGGTCCATGGAGAACTCGCCGTGCTGCGACTATTGCGGCGTGACTCGATCATGCTCTCCCTGCGCGACCTGGGCTTCAGTGAGCACAACATGACCATGCTCCTCAACGCGCTGTCGCTGCCCTACGGGGCGATCCTCGTGACCGGTCCTACCGGGTCAGGCAAGTCGACGACGCTGTATGCCGCGATCAATGAGACGAACGACCCCAAGACGAACCTGATCACGGTCGAGGACCCGGTCGAGTATCGTCTCGCAGGACTCTCCCAGGTCCACGTCAATGAGAAGGCGGGCTTGAGTTTCGCCTCCGCGCTTCGCTCGATCCTGAGGCAGGACCCCGACAAGGTCATGATCGGTGAGATCCGCGACCGCGAAACGGGCACCATCGCGATCGAAGCGGCCCTGACCGGCCACCTCGTGCTGTCGACACTGCATACGAACGACGCGCCCTCGGCCATCACGCGGCTCACCGAGATGGGTATCGAGCCGTTCCTCACCGCTTCCGCTGTGACCCTCGTCGTGGCCCAGCGCCTCGCAAGACGTCTGTGCCCGGAGTGCAAGGAGCAGTACACGGGAGATGAGGCGGCCCTCGAGCGCATCGGTTTTCCGCTCGAGCCGGGCAAACCCCCTAAGCTCTACCGTGCCCGCGGGTGCAAGAAGTGCAACGGTATCGGCTACAAGGGCAGGATGGGGGTTCACGAGGTCATGTCGATGTCCGAGAACCTCGAGCGCCTGACCGTCGAGAACGCGTCCGCTGATGAGATCAAGCGCCAAGCCATCTCGGAGGGCATGCGCACCCTTCGAGACGATGGTTTCAGCAAGGTGCTCCAGGGTCTCACGTCGGTCGAGGAGATCCTGCGCGTCGTCGTGTGATACGGCTCACAGGCGTCACGCGGGACTCCCGTCTCATAACCGCAGCTCGGTTGTAGCATCACATGCTTCGTGAGAACATGAGACAGCCCCCGTCAGGCGGGCTTGGCATCGCGCGCCCATGCGCACATGCCGCAAGTTCGACAGCAGGTGGGAGGTGCGAACAGCGCCGTGGCAGACAACGCATTCGGCGATTTCTTCCTGAGCGACGTGGACGACGAGCTGCTCGAGGAGGACGATGATCTCATAGCCGCGCCGGTGGTCGTTCCGGCCTCGCCGGGTGCGGCCCCCGCTGCAGCTCCGGGGAGCACGTCTGTGCCGCTGCAGCCGTCGCAGGCTCCCGCGCCCGCTGTCCCGGCGCCACAACCAGCGCCGGCTCCTGCGCCTGCGCCTGCTGCACCGCAGGTGCCGGCACGGCCTGCCGCTTCCGTCAAGCAGGCGACGCGGGAAGAGAAGCTCGCTGCCGCTCTGAACGAGCTCATGCAGGAGAGCCAGGAGATCCAAGCCGCAGCGCTCGTCTCGCTGGACGGTTTCACGATGGCGTCGGCCCTGCCCGAGGGGATGCAGGAGGACCGCGTCGGCGCCATGTCGGCCGCCATCCTCGGCCTGGGTGAGCGGGCGGCGGCGGAGCTCGGACGGGGGGCGCTCTCGCAGGTGTTCATCGAGGGTGAGGGAGGCTACGTGCTTCTCATAGCCGCTGGTGAACGTGCGGTGCTCACCTGCTTGGCGGATACCGACGCCAAGCTGGGTCTCGTGTTGTACGACATGCGTACCGCCGCGGAGACCATCGCGGCGATTCTCGATTAGTCGGTGGTCACAACGGTCGTGTGACCGTGCGGAAGAACGGATGCGGATCGCTCGATGGCGCTGCGCGGCAACCTCAGAGACTTCAGTCTGCCAGACGTCTTCCAGCTGGTGACGTTCAGCCGTAAGACGGGCGTTCTTAGAATCGAACGCGAAGACGGCGCCGCTGGCAGCGTGTGGTTCAGGGACGGCGAGGTGTTCTTCGCCAGCTCGAACTGGCACGCAGAGCCTCTGGGCGAGCGGCTTGTCAAAGCCCACCGGATCACACCGCAGGCACTGAAACGCGCTCTCGAGATCAGGTCGAGTGAACCACCCGACGGCCGTCGCCTTGGGCGCATCCTCATCGATGAGGGATACATCACCGAGACGGTGCTCGAGACGTTCGTCTCAGAGCAGATACAAGACACGATCTTCGACCTCATGCGGTGGGAAGAAGGGGAGTTCGACTTCGAGCCCATGCCGGAGGTCGTCGAGGAGGACATCGGTCTCACGGTGTCGATCGAGAACGTCGTGATGGAGGGGTCGCGACGTCTCGAGGAGTGGGGCCGCATAAAGAAGAAGATCCCCTCGATGGACGTGGTCTTCAAGATGGCGACCGCGCCTGGCGAGGGCACGTTCGAGATCTCGCTGAAGCCGGTGGAGTGGCAGCTGCTCCTCCTCATCGATGCCACGCGGTCGGTGGCCGACCTCGCCCGTGCGACTGGCAGGACCGACTTCGAGGTCGCGCGCATCATCTACGGACTGTTCTCGGCTGGACTTCTCGAGTTCGCCACAGACGAGGAGATCGAGCGCAATCGTGCCGAGCGCGCAGAAAGAGAGGCCAAGCTCGCCGAGATCGAGGCCGAGCGCAGGCGCAAGCGTGAAGCGGAAGAGAAGGCTGCGCTCGAGCGTGAGGCGAAGCTCGCCGCTGAAGCCGCCAAGCGTATGGCGAAAGAGTCGTCTCCCGAGCCTGCGCAGCCGCTCGGCCAGGCTGTGGAGGTCCCGGTCCCGAGCGGACCAGCCGAGGAGCCTGAGTTCCTCGGTCTGCCGACCAGCGCTCCAACCGCCGAGGATGAAGCGGTGCTCGAGCAGTTCATGGGCGCTGTGCTCCAAGCGCCGCCCGCACCGGTGAGCGAGGCGCCTGCCGCTGCGCCCAAAGCGCCGTACGTGCCTGCGGAAGAGCCCGCGTTCATGAGCGCTGAGCACATCGAGGAGACAGAGACCCCGCTTGTGCCGGTTCCCTCGGTGGAGGAGCTTCTTCCGGGTTTCGATATCGGCCCCGCTCCCAGTGAGATCGACGCGATCGCGGCTTCGTTCGAACCGGCGGTCACCGCCGAGGGACAAGGCACCGTCGCGGCTGAACCGGTTCTCCGGCCCGAAAGCGGTTTCGAAGTCGCACCGGAACGCGAGCCTCGGGTCGAGACCGGCATCGAACCCACAGCGGAGGCGGTTCCCGCGGTCGAGGCGCCGGCCGGTGTCGAGTCCTCCGCCGGAGCAGGGGAGACAGGATCTCATGTCACAGCCGAGGCCGCGGATCGGGACTTCGAGCGTGACCTCATGGCACTGGGTCTCGGCGAGATGCCGGCCGACCTGCTGGAGCCGCTCGGAGCCGAGCCCGAGTTGCCAGCGCCGTCAGAGCCGATGTCTGAGCTCGCGCCTGACTGGGTGGCGTTCGTCCCCGGCGCGGAGCCGGAAGCGCAGCATGGGGCGGTGCCAGGGTCCGCCGGACCGGAGTCGCACGTGGAGCGCGAGACCGAGTCCGGCCTCGAACCAGGGTCAGAGGCGCTGATCGGATTCGATCTGCCGGGGGGCCAGGTGCCCACCCCGGCGCCCATCCAAGATGAGGGGCCGGGTCCGATCACGGAAGGCGAACCCGATTTCAGCGCGCTTCTGGAGTCTCTTGACGTCGACGCGGAAGCCGCGACCGGGCCCGAAGAGGCCGCATCCGGGCTTTCCGGGGCCGCCTCGGATTTCGATGAGGAGCTCCTGCGTGACGAGCAGCCCGTCCAGGCAGGAGGGGTGATCTCGACCGATGCGTTCCTCGAAGACATAAGCATGGATGACCTCGGCTTCTCGGGCGGGCTGACAGATGAGTTGTCGGCGTTGACGGGTGCCGAGCGCAGACAGCCGGCCCGGCCGCAAGCGAGCGTGAACGCGATACCCGAGGCGGGCAGTGCTCTGCGGCGCGACGCACGAGTGGACAAGGATACCGTCCTGAAGATCATCGAGGGCATCAAGGGCCTGTAAGAGGAGTCGCGAGCGATGCAGTCGGTCAAAGTCGTGGTCACCGGTCCGTTCAATGCGGGCAAGACGACCTTCATCAAAGCGGTGAGCGAGATCACGGTGCTCTCGACCGAGCGCCAGGTGAGCGACATCTCCGGCGAGGGAGGCGGCGAGACCACCGTCGCCATGGACTTCGGGCGCATCACGGTCTCTGACGACGTGGTCCTCTACCTGTTCGGGACGCCGGGGCAGGCTCGATTCTCCTTCATGTGGGAGACTCTGTCGGAAGGCATGCTCGGCTTCGTCTTGCTCGTCGATGCGACCGAGCCGCAGACGTTCGCCGACGCGAAAGAGATGATCGACTTCTTCACGAACATGTCCGATGTCCCGTTCGTAGTGGCTGCGAACAAAGTGGATGCTGAGGACACCGAAACGATTCGCAGGGTGCGGACCGATCTCGAGCTGGCTGACCGCATCCCTCTGTTGCCTGTCGATGCGCGAGAGAAGGACTCGGTCAAGGCCGTGTTGCTCGGTCTTCTGTACGAGATTCTCGAGAGCATGGGGTGATCCCCCCGTGGACGTCGGGCTCATAGCGATCGCCGTGACGTTCGGGCTGCTCGTCGTCTCGCTCGTGACTTTCGTCTCCTCGATCCTGCGCGATCGGCGCCTGCGCCGGTTCGCCGGCGACCTGCAGGAGGTCGAGTTCGCATCGCCCGAGGCGGGTGGCCGGTTCGACGCCAGTCTCGAAGGACTCACGGTGGAGGTTGCTACGGACTCACCCAGTGCGGCCTTGCTGACTCCGCTCCGGGCGGGTGAGTGGGTCCCGCCATCGACCCCGGCTCCGGTGGACGGACTTGCCGACGTTTCGCTCGGGACGCGCATCGCCGGATACAGCCCGCCGCCGTCTGTGCCCGAACCGAGCTTCGCGGTCGAATCGTACGAGCCGTGGCAGGTCGAGCCGTCGATCCCCGGCGTGCCGGTGAACGCGAGGGCTCCACAGAGCGCAGCGTTGCCGCTCTCGCTCACGCTGCCGAGGGTCGATGAGGGGCCGGCTCCTCCGGCGGCACCTGCCGGTGCGCCGGTGAGGGCCACAGAGGAGGAGCTCGATCGGGAGATCGCTGCGCTCATGCCCACGGTGGCGTTCCCGACCGTGTCGAGCGATTCCCGGGCCGAGGGTGCTCCTTCACCGCCGATCGTTCCGGAGCCGGCTGGTCCTGTCACGGCAGGCGGGCCGACACCGGGCGTCCCGCCTGCAGCGGCGATCCCCGCTGCGCCAGCTCCCGTCGTGCCGCGAGTGCCCCCGGCCCCTCCGCTGCCGGCTACGGTGCCGGAGGCTTCGCCCGGAATCCCCCTTGAGATGGGTGTCGCGTCGCCGCAGAGCGCCGCTCAGCCGGTCCAAGTCGCGCCAGCGCCCGCCCCGGTGCCGCAGGCCATCGTCCGGCCCGCGCCGGCACCAGCGCCTCAGCAGGTCGCTGATGCCGGATCGTCAGCGACTCCCGGGCCGGCAGCGCCGGTGCACGTCCCTGAGCCCGCTCCGGCCGTCGAAACCTTCTGGGAGGACATGCTGCGAGATCAGCAGGGGGTCTCTGTGCCACGGGTCGAGGTGCGCGCGAAGGAGCCTCGCCCTGAAGTCCGCGTCTCGACCGCACAGCCGGCCGTCACTGCGCCTCCCGCGGTCGAGCCGGCCGCACCAGTGGCGCCTCGGCCTGCGCGTCCTGTCGCTCGTGTTCACGGTTCCGACGGGCACGTGAGGGTCTACGATCCCGGCTTGCAGGAGGTCTCGGCCGGCCCGACCGGGACGGCCGCGCCAAGGCGGAGGGACGTTCCTGAGCTCGTGATGGAGGCGCCGGTCGAGATGTGGTTCGGTGACTCCCGGGTCGGCGTGAAGGCCGGCACGGCCACCTACGAGCGCTTCCGCAAGTACGCCGACGTGCTGCTCTCTGACCTGCGCGAGTCGCGTGCACGCCTCCAGTAGTCCACCCTGGCGCCGTATCGCGATATGATAGGCGCGGCCTGAGAAGGCCGCAGGCGGATCCGGACTCTCGAAATCCGGACCTTCACTGACACCAAGGGGCGTCTTCCAGGTGGCAGAAGCAGGACACAGACTCGGTCAGCTGCTGATGCGCGCTGGCATCATCACCGAGAAGCAGCTCAACGACGCGCTTGAGGTCCATCGTGCGACGGGGAGTCCGCTCGGTCGTGTTCTCGTCGACCTCGGGTACGCGACGCAAGGCGCCATCCTCTCGGTCATGGCGAAGCAGATCGGCATCGAGTACGTGAACTTCGCCGAGCGCCCTCCCGAGCCCACCGCCGTGGCCGCTGTGCCCAAGGAGCTCGCGCAGCGCTACACCCTCATGCCCGTCGCGATCATCGAGAACACGCTGCTCGTGGCCATGGCCGACCCGCAGAACGTGCTCGCGCTCGATGACCTCCGCATCATCACCGGGCACGAGATCAAGCCGGCCATATCCACGAGAGACGACATCCTCGCGGCCATAGACGAGTTCTACAAGGTCGCAGAGCACACGACTGACGACGAGTTCATCGCGACAGAAGACATCGGCGAAGACGAGCTCGCGCAATTGACGGACGTCGAGTCTGAGGCGCCTGCGGTCAAGCTCGTGAACTACATCATCCAGAAAGCGGTCGCGGACCGGGCGTCCGACATCCACATCGAGCCGCAGGAGAACGACCTGCGCGTCCGGTTCCGCATCGACGGCGTCTTGCACGAGGTCATGCGCAGCCCGAAATCCGCCCAGCAGGCGATGATCTCCCGGTTCAAGATCATGGCCGAGATGGACATCTCGGATTCACGCCGACCGCAGGACGGCCACTGTGCGGTCACCGTCGGGTCGCACAAGATGGACTTCCGCGTCTCGTCCCTGCCGACCGTCTACGGCGAGCGCATCGTGCTCCGCATCCTGCGCAAGGACTCGATCCTGCTGCAGCTCTCCGACCTCGGGTTCTTGCCGGCCTCACTCGAGCGCTTCGAGTCGTCGTTCAAGAAGCCGTACGGCGCCATCCTCGTGACGGGCCCCACGGGCTCGGGCAAGTCGACGTCACTCTACGCGGCGATCAACGTCCTCAATGACCCGAGCCGTCACATCGTCACGGCCGAAGACCCCGTGGAGTACCGGTTGCCGGGCGTCAACCAGTGCCAGATGAACCACAAGGCGGGACTCGACTTCGCGCGCGCGCTGCGGTCGTTCCTGCGTTGCTCACCGGACGTCATCCTCGTCGGAGAGATCCGTGACCAGGAGACAGCCCAGATCGCGATCGAGTCGGCGCTCACCGGTCACCTCGTGCTCTCCACGCTGCACACCAACGATGCTCCGAGCGCGGTGACCCGCCTCATCGAGATGGGTGTCGAGCCCTTCCTCGTCTCCTCAGCGGTCGGGTGCATCCTCGGCCAGCGGCTCGCACGTAAGTTGTGCCCGGACTGCAAAGTCGAGTGGCGTCCGAAGCCCGAAGTGCTCATCGAGGCGGGGTATGCTGCCGATAACCTCCCAGAGGTCGTCTACAAGGCGGGCGGGTGCCGGAAGTGCGGAGGCACCGGCTACCGCGGACGTCTCGGCGTGCACGAGGTCCTGCTCATGAGCGAGGAGATCTCGCGGCTGTGCGTCGAAGAGGCGACCGCCGAAGAGATCAAGAAGGTGGCCGTGCAGCAGGGCATGCTCACGTTGCGCCAAGACGGACTGGAGAAGGTCCGCATGGGTCTCACGTCCATCGAGGAGGTCGTGCGGGTCATCGTCTGAGGAAGACCGCATACGTGGTCCTTAGGAGCAGCACATGGCGACTTTCATCTATACCGTCAGGGACAAAGCCGGCAAGGTCGCGAAGGGAAAGCTCGAGGGCGACAGCAAGGAGGCAGTGCAGGCCAAGCTCACGCAGATGGGCTACATCATCCTCGAGCTCGACCAGCAGGGCGGTCTCGCTGCGCTCAACAACATCACGTTCGGCACGGGAGTCAAGCCGAAAGACATCACGATCTTCGCTCGTCAGTTCTCGACGATGATCAACGCGGGTCTGTCGCTCACGAAGTGCCTGGCGATCCTCGGCGGCCAGACCGAGAACACGTACCTTCGCGAGATCATCGCGCAGATCGGCAAAGACGTCGAAGCGGGTCAGTCGCTCTCTGACTCGATGGCCCGCCACCCGAAGGTCTTCCCGCCCATCTTCATCAACATGGTGCGCGCCGGCGAGACCGGCGGTGTGCTCGATGAGGTCCTGAACCGCGTCGCAGACCACTTCGAGCAGGAGCAGGCGCTCAAGGGCAAGATCAAGTCGGCCATGACGTACCCGGTCGCGATGGGCGGCATGGTGCTCATGATCCTCGCGGCCATGATGATCTTCGTCGTCCCGACGTTCGAGAAGATGTTCTCGGACATGGGCGGCAAGCTGCCCTTAGCCACGCAGATGCTCGTCGACCTCTCGCACTTCGTCGCCGGCATCGGCGGCATAGTGCTCGTCGCTTCGATCGGCGCGGTCGTATTCATGTTCAAGTGGTGGTCGTCGGGGCCCGGAAAACTCGTCTGGGACGGCGCGAAGCTCAGGATGCCGGTGTTCGGGACGCTGACACGCAAGATCTCGCTTGCGCGCTTCACTCGGACCTTCGGAACCTTGGTGACTGCCGGCGTGCCGATCCTCTCGGCGCTCGACATCGTGGCCGACACCGCGGGAAACGAGGTCGTCGCTCAAGCGGTCCGCAAGGTCCGCGCCGCGATCAAGGAGGGCGAGACGATCGCCAAGCCGCTCTCCGAGAGCAAGGTGTTTCCGTCGATGCTCGTCCAGATGATCGCCGTGGGCGAGGAGACCGGCGCGCTCGACGCGATGCTGAACAAGATCGCTGACTTCTATGACGAGGAGGTCTCCACCGCGGTCGAGGGTCTGACCTCGCTCATCGAGCCGCTCATGATGGCTACGCTCGGCGTCGTCGTCGGCGGCATGGTCGTCGCACTCTACCTTCCGATGTTCAACGTGATCACGCTCGTCAAGTGAGCATATCGCCTGGCCGTCCGCTTCCGCCGTGCGTCTCGCGTCGAAACAGTCCGAACGTGCGAGATCACTCTAAAGCTTGTGTGGCGTCTGCCGATACTAGGGACGTAGGTAGGAGGGTGGTGTGAGCCACCCGCGGTCCCCAGCAGGGGGAAAGGAGGTGCGGCAACATGAAGATGTTCCGCAAGGAAGAGGGCTTCACCCTCGTCGAGCTCATGGTCGTCGTGCTCATTATCGGTATCCTCGTCGCAGTCGCCATCCCGGTCTTCAATGCAGCGTCCGCAACCGCCCGTCAGCGTGCGTGCCAGGCCAACCTGCGCACCCTGGACGGCGCCGTCGAGCAGTGGCGCGCCGCCGCTCCGACGAATGACCCGGCCACTCTTGACAGCCTTGCTCTCGCCCAGGCTGCCATCGGTGGGTATGTGAAGGACTGGGGCAAGTCGACGGTCTGCCCGGCCGGAGGCGCCTACACGGTCACCGACGGCACCTTCACGTGCCCGAACGGCCACACCTACTAGGCCGCTCTGACAGTACAACGATCGTGAGCG
>FWPV01003964.1_pt1 | contig 32467 bp, 30 predicted proteins | sample 2228371 | NCBI WGS metagenome assembly FWPV01 (sample SAMEA103939776, study PRJEB20133) | metagenome
CCGCCATCCTGCAGGGCCTCCAGATCAGCCGCCGCTTGCTCGATCACCCACGGGAGCCCGCGCGCCGGGTCATAGTGAGGGTCGCCCGGCAAGGCGCGCAGGTGACACATCCCGATGATGGGCTTGGTGCAGCCGAACAGTCCCTGGATCCAGTCGGTCACAACACACCTCCCGTGCGGACAGTCCGCTGAGATGGGTGGCTGAGCGTCGGGCCGTGGAGGCTAGCCTTGCTGGCCGCGGCCCTCCTGCCCCCTGGCCTCCTCCATCAGTTTCTTGAGACGTGAGGCTGGGATCAGGCGCTCCAGGACATCGGGTCGGCAGCGGCGAGGCACGAGCCCCGTCGGCCCCGCAACGAACGGGAAGAACGAGGCGCTGGCGATGATTTCCTCCCAGGGCACCGCAGCAGGGGCGGAGTCTGCCGCTCGTGGGCCGGGAGGCGCCGTGCCGAGCAGCCTCTCAACAGCCCGCCTCTCCAGCCGCCGCAGGTTGAGATGCGCCAGCGCCAGCAGCGCGCCATAGACCACGACCAGGCCGTTGATCCACAGGCTGTGCTCGAGGTAGAACTCCAACGCCTGCCGCCCCAGGGGGCCGAGCATGTACAGGACGAATGCCCTGATCATCCAGACGCGACCTCGCACACGCTGACTTGAGGAACCTGCCAGGTCCTGGCCGGGGGATCCCGCGGAGGGACCCCCCGGCCTCGCTCTGCCGAAGACGTGCCTTCCATCCGCCTCAGGTGGTGGGTGTTCCCTCCTTCTCGCTCTCGGTGAAGATCTTCTCGCCCATCGGGAACTTCACCTTGAGGAAGTACAGCCCCACCAGCGCCAGCAGGCTGACGAGGATCGCGACGAAGGCCGGCGTCTGGAACAGGTAGTACAGGGCGTAGATCGGTGGGATGGCCGCGTCGCTCATGACGGTGAAGGTGGCGTAGCCGGCAGGGATGTCGACCGAGGCGCCGGCCATGGTCACCATTTGGGTGACAGCGGGCGCGAGGGCGGTGGTGAAGAGAAGGCCGATGCCCATGACGATCCCGCCCAGGATGACGGTCAGCAGCACGTCGCCAGCGACCAGTGGGGCGAGCATCGCCGTCACGAACACCCCATCCGCCAGGTCGATGAAGGGCAGGGTGCGGTTGCCGAGCGGGGCGAGCAGGAGTGCCAGGCCGATCTCGACCGGGATCATGAGCAGGCCGGAGGCGATCACGGCCGGGTGGCCGATGAGGATGGCCGAGTCCATCCCGATGTGGAACTTACGGCCGGCGGAGCGCTTCGTCATGAAGTTGCGGGCGGCATCCGCGATCGGCGTCAGCCCCTCCATCAGGATCCCCACCATCCTCGGGATCAGGACCATCACGGCGGCGATGTTGATGCCGATGGTCAGGATGTCCATCGGCGCCTCCCCGGCGGCCCAGGCCAGCAGCACGCCGATGATCAGGCCCAGCACGATCGGCTCGCCCAGCACGCCCAGGCGCTTGCGAATCGTGTCCGGATCGAGCTTGAGGCGGCGCAGGAAGGGAATGCGATTGAACAGCAGGGCGAACGGGGCCGCCAGGAGCATGTAGCCATTGGACTGCAGGTGGGGGAAGGAGATCCCCGGGAACTTGAACCACTTCTGCATCAGGGGGGCGGACCAGTCGGCGAGGAAGAGGGCGACGACCAGGCCGATGGACGCCGCCAGCAGCGCCAGAGCGAAGCTGCCGGTGATGAAGTGGACCACCGCGCCGAGGAACGCCAGATGCCAGAAGTTCCAGATGTCGATGTCCAGCGTCTGGGTCAACCCGATGAGCAAGAGCACGATGTTCAGGGCGATGCCGATGGGAATGATGAGGTTGCCAACCGGGGTAGCGAAGGCCAGGGCGGAGGCGGCGGGCCAACCGATGTCGATGATGTCGAGGCCCGTGCCGGTGCGCTCGGCGAACGCCTGACCGATGGTGCTCACCTTCTCCCCCAGCAGGCCCACGGTGAGGAAGATGCCGACGAAGGCGACGGCTGTCGTCAGGCCGCTGCGGAAGGCACGGTCCACCCTCAGGCCAAGGATGATACCCAGGATGGTGATCACGATGGGTAGGACGATGAGCGGGCCCAGAGTGTTGAGGAAGTTGCCGATCTGCTCCAGGATGGTTTCCATCTTGACGCTCCCTTGTTATCCCTTCTCGGTCAGGATCTTGAGGACCTGCTGGAGGGCCTCGGCCTCGCCGATGCCGGTGATGAGCGGGATGCCGTCGACGACCGGTGCCTTCTCCTGCAGCTCAGGGGGGATGCTCGTCGTCGAGACGATGACATCCGCATCGACAAGCGAAGGATTCAGCTCCGCCACTCGGAACTGGTGGACCGACGCCTCCACCTGGTGTCCTCTGAGGAACTCCTCGATCTTCACGCGGAGCATGCTCGAGGTGGCGATTCCTGTGGCACAAACCAAGTACACTCGTTTCATGCCCCGGTCTCCTTGGGGAGGCGGAAGGGCGCTGCGCCCCGCGGGGGGAGGCAGCGCGGCATCCATGATGGTGGCAGCCCCTTGCCAGGGCTGCCGGCCGGGTTCGGTCGGGAGGTCTGGGTCATCAACTGCAGTTGCGCAATAGGACTCCTCCTGAGGGGGAGGCAGCAGCCTCTCACCGTCTCGGAACGGTCACAGGGCTGATGCCGCGGAAGAGGCGGGGCGGGAGGCAGGCGGACCGGGCTCTCCGCTGCTGCGGTGCCGACCAGCGGGCGGGATCGGGCGAACCGGCGGGCCACGGGCGAGTGTCCCTCCCTCTCATCCATTCTAGGGCTGCGGGGGTCCGTAACCACATGCCTTTGCGTCATTACGCACCAGGGCGGATTGGCCGATTGTGACAAAGTGTCGCGTCTTCCGCTGCGTGTCGGGGCGGGGCGTGTAGAGCAGAGCCTCCCCGGCGGCGTCGCGGCCGACGCCTGCCGACACGGCCCCGGGTCTGGGTCAGACGCTGAGGGCGCGAGCGAACAGCCGATCATTGAGGATGCTCACCACCTGCTGAGGGCTCCTGGCTGCTTCGAGTTCCTGCAGCAGACCCGGCTCCTGGAAGAACTGCACCAGCCGGCCCAGCCAGGCGACTTGCGAGTGGGGCTTAGTGATGGCCAGCAGGAAGACGATCCGGGTTTGGACCTGACCCTGTGAGCCCATGGCGCCGAAGGCGACCGGCTTTCTCAGCAGGGCCACGGCGATACCCGTGCGCAGGCAGTGCTCCGGGTCGGTGTGCGGAATGGCGACCGGGACGGCGGTGGGCAGGCCGGTGGGATAGGACTTCTCGCGCGCGATCACGGACTCGGCGAAGGTGTCGCGGACGATACCCGCCTGCTCCAGCCGCCGGCTCAGGGCGCGGATGGCCTCCTCCGCCGTGTCCACATCCAGGTCGACCAGGATCAGGTCCGGGCTGCACTCCACCTTGGGCTCGTCGGCCGTCGTCATCATGGACCTCTCTGCAGTGGGCTCCTGCCGGCTGGCTGCGGCGCCGGCGTCAGTTCTAGCCGCCGATAGCGAGCTTGCGGCGGATGTGCTCGACGTCCTGGTCGTTCATGAGCGGGCTCACGGTGATCACGGGCAGTGGGCTCGATTTGAGGTCGGCGGTGCTGACAATGACGTCTGCTCGTTCGCGGTCGATTCTTCCCAGGTAGCGCATCGAGATGACGTCGACGATATCGAGCTCCGGGAATTCGGCCTTCAGGCGCGAGACGAGCATCCAGGCCGTCACACCGCCGCTCGGGCAGACGACCACCACGCGGCGCCCGGCCTTGCGCAAGAGCCGCCGTTTGAGTTCGAGGGCCATCCCCATGTACATGGTGATGAAGGCCACCTCCTCGGCGGGCAAGGTCACGCCCAGCTCTGCGCACAGTGCCTTCACGGCGTCGTCCGTCGCCCGCCACAGGTTCGGATAAGCCTGCTGCACCTCGCTGGTGAGAGGGTTGCGGATGGGGAGGCCGTGACGGGCGCGCGTGATGGTCCTGGACAGATGTTCTGCCAGTCGCAGCACCACCTCGCCATGCGCGAGGTCCGCGCCCACGCGCCTGCCGATGTCTCCGGCCAGTCGGCGGGCGATGTCGGTGAACTCCGGATCGACGGCGGCGGCCGCGGGGCCCTCCCGCTCTGGCCCGACGGCGGGCTGGCGCGAGGAGGCGAAGACCTCGAGGGTGAGCATGGCCGTCTCGCTGGGGGAGAGCCGCAGGCCTGTCTCGCGGTGAAGCAGCTGGCACGCGCTCTCCACCGCGCGGTGTTCCGGCTGCCGCTGCTGGGCAGTGATCTGCCCTTCGGGCAGGGTGACGGTATGTCCGTTGCGGACGCGCTGGGTGGTGACGGCCCAGTACAGGCAGAGCGAGAGGTGATCGCTGTCGGGAAAGGTCACACCGAGTTCGCGCTCGATCAGGCTGATGTACCGCCAAGCCTCGTGCAGGCCCCAGCCCGAGATTCGGTCCAGGACCAGCCGCTGCACCGGATGCTTGACCTCCTCGGAACGGTCGGACGGGGTTCGGCCCCACAGGCACAGGTCCAGCAAGGCCGTCTCATGAACGGTCTCCAGGATGAGGGAGACGCAGGCATGCCGCAGGTCATCCTCGCGCCCGACGAGGAGGGTGCGCATGCGGGGCCGTTTCTGCACGAACAGGTTGTGTTGGCGCAGCCAGGCCTCGATGCTGGCCAGGTCGCGGTTGATCGTGGCGCGCGAGGTCGACACCAGGGCGCGAATCTCGCGATCGGTCAGGCCCAAGTCGTGCGTGAAGAGCTCGAACAGGAGCAGGCGCTGTCGTTCCACAGGGGACAGCACCAGTGGAGGCCTCAGGCTGGCCAGTTCCCGTGCCAGGCGGCTGCGCAGCACCGGATCGGCGCTGAGCGTGAGGCCGTTCCTTCGCTCTCCGCTCAGGCGCGCCCCACGAGCGCTGAGCCATCTGCGCACCAGCGGGAGGTTGTAGCGGACGACGCGCGCCGAGAGGCCCAGCCGGCTCCCGAGGGAACCGGCGGAGATGGGACCCTCGGCCTCGATCAAGGCAATGGCGATCGCGGCCTGCCGGGAGTTGAGCATGGCCACGGCGTTCTCCCCTCCTTCACCCATTGTACGCCCAGGCTGGCGGCTGAGCCCCGCCGCTGCGCCGAAATGCGCCCTTCGAGGCAGAGCGCATTGTGACAAGGTGTCCACCTGCTCGGAGGATGGACCTCGCACGCTGGCCGCGTTCGGCTTCGCGCGGGAGGGGTTCTGGAGGCAGAATGTCACATATGCCTCGTCGGATGCGGCCGAAACGATCTGATGGCAGGGCGGGCCGTCCGTTCCCCTCGGTTAGACTCAGGAGTTGGCGCCGCTCGACGGCGGCCCGAGGGCAGACGAGGAGGATCGGGTGAGAGCACTGCGCGTGTTCGGGGTCCGCGATCTGCGGTTGGTGGACGAGCCGGTTCCAGAGCCCAGCGCTGGCGAGGCGCTCATCGAGGTTCGGGCGGTGGGCATCTGCGGCTCGGACCTTCACTGGTACGAGGAGGCGGGGATCGGGGACGCGGTGCTCGAGCGCCCGCTCGTCCTCGGCCACGAGCTGGCGGGCGTCGCCCGGTCGGGCGCGTTCGAAGGCCAGCCGGTGTGCCTCGATCCGGCCATCCCCTGCGGGTCCTGCGAATGGTGCCTGGAAGGTCATCCGAACCTGTGTCCCACAGTCTCCTTCGCGGGGCATGGAGCGCAGGATGGTGGCCTGCGCCAGTTCATGGCATGGCCCGAGACGAACCTGCACCGGCTTCCGCAGGGCATGTCGTTCGCGCAGGGGGTGATGTTGGAGCCACTCGGCACCGCGCTCTTTGCCGCGGACCTAGCGCATGTGCGCGCCGGAATGACGGTCGGCGTCTACGGATGCGGGCCCATCGGCCTGCTCCTGGTCCAGCTGATGAGGCGGCTTGGTGCGCTCCAAGTACTGGCCACCGATCGGCTGGAGCACCGCCTGGAGGCGGCGGTCAAGATGGGAGCGACGCAGGCGTTCGTGGCTGAGGAGGGCCGGGAGCGCGCCGCGATCGTGCAGGCCGCGGGGAGGCGTGGGGTGGACGTCGCCTTCGAAGCCGCAGGGGACAACGAGGCCGTGGAAACGGCAATCGCCACGACCCGGCCCGGCGGCACGGTCGCGCTCATCGGCATTCCGAGTGACGATCGCACTTCGTTCCAGGCCTCGACCGCCCGACGCAAGGGGCTGACGATCAAACTGGTGCGCCGCATGAAACACACTTACCCGCGGGCGATTGCTATGGTCGCCGCTGGCCTCTTGGAGGTGGAGAGCCTGGTCACGCACCGCTTCCCGCTGGAGCAGTATCAGGCGGCCTTTGCCGCGGCAGCCCAGAGGCGCGGCATCAAGGTGCTGATCGAACCGGGGGGTTGAAGGGGTGTTGGTGCCGGCAGCCTCAAGGGAACGCCGGCAGCATCGCCCCCGCGTTGGCGCTCTCCGAGGGCACCAGCATCTCGTGCTCGATCCACCCGCTCATGCCCTCGATATCCACGTGCCACCAGTACGTGCCCGTGGCCCGGACACCGCTCAGCGGCGAGGAGGCGTCGAGGATGGTATCCGACTCGCCGCCGGGGATGGTCACCCACGCCGGGTAGTTGAACCCCGGTCCGAGGCGCAGAGGCGTATCCACGGGGAGCTCGAAGCGCTGGCGTGCGCGGTAGGCAGTGGAGCGTTCCATGGGCTGGATCACGACCATCACCATCCCGTTCGGCACAGGGCGTTCGTGTCCGTCGGAGGGGCGGTTCTTCACCACGCCGTTGAGCCACATCGTGGAGGACCCGCCGCCATCCTGGTTGACACCCCAGGTGGCGCCGAGGCGGTCGCGGCAGAAGAGGGCCAGCTCCCCGATCGTCATCCCCTCACTCCATCCTGGCTGACGGCCGTCGACCACCACAAAGAAGATGTACTCGTCGTTGTAGGCGATGGCCGTGCGCGGATGCACCGCAGTCCCCACCACACCTTCGGGGATGTAGATCTCACCGTCCTGCAGGAAATCCGTTCCCCCCGCCAGGCCGCTGTACGCGTGGGACCAGTCCCATCCCCTCGGCTGCGTGCAGCGCTCCCCCAGGTCGATTACCTCCAGCGAGAGGCCGACGTGCCCGCCCGGGCGTGCGTTCTCCAGCAAAACCTGAGCGGCCTCCCCGCGCCCGCTGATGACGAGGTGGTCGAACTCGATGGGCACCCCGCGCTGGCCGGCACGCACCTCTTCGATCACGCCGGTCGTCATGCGCGGCGGCGGGAGCATCAGCGCTGGCCGACTGACCCTCACCACCGCCTCGACCGCGGCCCCTCCACCCGGGCTGCCGCGGGCAAGGGGGCTGAACACCACGGCCCCGTTCTCCGGGATGCGCGCGTCGACGCCGCTCAGCGCCAGCGAGACGCCGCTGTCGAGGAAGAGCAGACGCTGACGCTCGGGCGGGTAGTGGGCGCAGAAATTGATCCCAGGAACTCGGTCGAGGCTCCACAGGAATCCCGCCCCGCCGAAGGCGCGCGTGTCCCAGCGGGTGTACCAACCGGACTGCACCTCGATGCCGTCCGGAACGCCGGTCTCGCGGTCGTGCATGGCACCGTTGATGGCGACCACCACGTCGCCGCGTGCGCCCCAGGTGGAGCCCCACGCGAGCAGGGCATCCTCGTAGCGCCGGGCCATGCTGCTCACCGTCTCGCGATAGTCCTTCCCGTTGAACTGTGCCCGGGTGGTCTCGATGGTGACGTTGGGGTTGCGGATTTCCATGCGCGCCACGAAGGCCCGGTTTGGTCCGGGCAGGCGGAACTCGCGGTAGGAAATCCCGGGCGCCACTTCCACCCAGTCGACCGCAGGGTTCGGCCCAAGGGGGAGGGAGGCCGTCTGTGCGAGCAGGAGGACGGCGAGCAGGGTGAGGGAGAGTCGTCTTCCCCTCGACGTCGGCGCTGCGGGTGGGGGTGAGGAAGGGCGCGGTGTCACGAATGCCATTCTAATGCCGGCTCGAGGGCTGCGGCAGCGCGGGCGAGCGCTTCACTTGGCTTGCCGGTACACTTCGGACTTGAGCTCGGCGATGTAGGGCAGCGTGCGGAAGGCCTCGGCGTAGTCCAAGCCGTAACCGACGACCCACACGTTGGGAATCTCGAAACCGACGTAGTCGACCTCGACATGGGTGCCGGCGCGGGTCTTGCGCAGCAGCGCGCACGTCTTCAGCGAGGCCGGCTGGCGGCTGAGGAGAGTCTGCCTCAGGTAGCTGAGGGTGTTGCCGCTGTCGACGATGTCCTCCACAATCAGGACATGCCTCCCGGCGATCGGCTCTCGCAAGTCCATCAGGATGCGCACGGCTTGCGACACCGTCGTGCGCCCGTAGCTGGAAAGGGCCATGAAGTCCACGAAGTGGGGGTGAGACAGCTGCCGGGCCAGATCGGCGAGGAAGATGAAGGCCCCCTTCAGGATTCCCACCAGATACAGGCTGCCCTGGCCTTCGTAGTCGCGCGCCAGGCTGGCCGCGATGTCTTTCACCCGGCGGTGGATCTCCTCCGCGGGGATCAGCACCCTGGCCAAGTCCGGATGCAGTTCGGTCACCGGAGCCTCCTGCACATCCGAGATCCTGCGGCGCCATTGTAAAGCGCGCTGCCTTGCAGCACAAGGCGAGCCGAGGCGGCCCGCCTTGGATGGCTGCCGTTCGGGCGCAGGCGCCATGGGTTCGTGGCCTGGCCGACGGCGGAGCGTGGTATGCTCTGGGAGGGATTCGGCGCGCAAGGCGGGATCGGGGTCGATGGTGGGGACCTCGTCTGCGCGATGTTCGGTCTGTGGGAGTGCGGCGCGGCCCGTGGCGCGCGTTCTCGGCGTGTGTGGGCGCTGCCTGAGGGAGGGGGCGGAGCCTGCCCAGACGCGGGCGCGGGCGGCGCACGCTCGCTCGCGCGCCGCGTTCCGGCTTCCTCCCACGCCGCCGCAAGCAAATGGAGGAGTCAACTGCGTCCTGTGCGCCAACGCCTGTCGCATCGGGGAGGGAGAACGAGGCTTCTGCGGCCTGCGGAGTGCGCGGCAGGGGCGTCTGATCCATCTGGCGGGCACCCCTGCTCGCGGCCTGCTGCACTGGTATCGCGACCCCCTTCCCACGAATTGCGTTGCCGCATGGGTGTGCGAGGGAAGCCGCCAGAGCGGGAGGCACAACCTGGCGGTCTTCTACAGCAGCTGCACCGCGGACTGTCTGTTCTGCCAGAACTGGCACTACCGCCAGACGCGGCCCCGCGAGGGCAGCACTGTCTCCGCAGCGCGCCTCGCCGACCAAGCCACTCACACCACGTACTGCGTGTGCTTCTTTGGCGGCGATCCGGCATCCCAGATGCCCCACGCGCTGGCCGCGGCCCACGCGCTGGCACGGCGCGACGTGCGAATCTGCTGGGAGACGAACGGCATGATGCATCCGAGGCTGCTGGGAGCGGCGCTCGATCTCTCTCTGGCTACTGGCGGGTGCATCAAGTTCGATCTGAAGGCCATGAGCGAGCCGCTGCATCGGTCGCTCACGGGCGTCTCGAATCATCAGGTCTTGGAGAACTTTTCCCGGGCCGCGCGGTTGGCCTGGCAGAGGCGCGACCCGCCGCTGGTGGTGGCGAGCACGCTGCTGGTGCCGGGCTACGTCGACTCAGCGGAGGTCGGGGCGCTGGCGCGCTGGATTGCCGCGATCGACAAGGAGATCCCGTATTCGCTCCTGGCCTTCGCACCCGCGTTTGAGTTCTCCGACCTGCCGTCCACGTCCCTGGCAGAGGCCAGGGCGGCGGAACGCGCGGCGCGCCAAGCCGGGCTGACGCAAGTCCACCTGGGAAACCGACACCTGCTTGGCGTAAGCATGGACTGATGGCGGGCCGAGGGAGCAGATGGCGACCGTGCGCGTTGGCACCTCGGGATGGGTGTATCCCCACTGGCGGGGTCTGTTCTACCCGGATCGGCTCGACCCGCGCCTGTGGCTCGGCCACTATGCTCATTCGTTCGACACCGTGGAGGTCAACAACACCTTCTATCGCCTGCCATCGCCCGAGACGTTCGCCGGCTGGTCCGCCCAGACGCCGGAGGGCTTCCTCTTTGCCGTCAAAGCGAACCGCCTCCTCACCCATTGGAAGAGGCTCAAGGATGTGGAGCAAGCGTTGGAGGAGTTCCTCAGCCGCGCATCGCTCCTGGGCGGCAAACGGGGGCCAATCCTCTTCCAGCTGCCGCCGCGATGGGGACCGGACCTGCCGCGGTTCGAGTCCTTCCTCCAATCTCTCCCCCCTGGAGGCCTGTACGTCTTCGAGTTTCGAGACCAACGCTGGTTTGACGATGCTGTGTTCCGTCTGATGGAGCGCCGTGGGGTGGTCCACTGCATTCACGACATGCGCCCTCTGCGCGTGCCGCTGCGCGTGACAGCCGATGCGATCTACCTCCGCTTCCACGGCGATCCCACACACGCGGGCGACTATCCTGAGGAGCACTTGGCCCAGTGGGCAGAGCGAATCGAGGGCTGGTTGAGCAGCGGTCTCGACGTGTACGCGTACTTCAACAATGATATCGGCGGCTACGCCCTCAGGAACGCCGAGAGCCTGAGGCGGGCGCTTCAGGGTGGAGCGGCCGAAGGAGCGGGGAGGCCGCAGCGATGACCGAAAGGTTGCCCCGAGTGCGGCCCGCGCTGCTGCAGCGCCCGGAGGGAGGGAAGGTGCGCTGCCTGACCTGCCAGCGGCTCTGCCTGATCGGGCCGGGTGCCCAGGGATGGTGTCGAACGCGCCTGAACCGCGACGGCACGCTCGTGACAACGACCTATGGGGCGGTGTCGTCCATCGCGGTGAACCCGATCGAGAAGAAGCCCTTCTTCCACTTCCACCCAGGAAGCCTTACCCTGACCATCGGCAGTTGGTCCTGCAACTTCGGCTGCCCGTGGTGCCAGAACTGGTCGATCAGCAAGGTGGCCCCGCCTGAGGACGGCGAGTCCATCACGCCCGATGACTTCGTCTCCCTCACGCTGCGCCACGGCTGTCAGGGAACGTCCATCTCGTTCAATGAGCCCACCCTGTCGTTGGAGTGGTCCCTGGAGGTCTTCCGGCTGGCTCGGCCCCGTGGGCTGTACAATACCTACGTCACCAACGGATACATGACCGCGGAGGCGCTCGATCTGCTCGTCGAGGCCGGCCTGGACGCGATGAACGTTGACCTCAAGGGCGATGCGGAGGCGGTGCGGCGCTACTGCAAGGGTGTGGACGTGGAGGGAGTCTGGGAGGTGTGCCGTCGGGCGCGGGCGAAGGGGGTCCACCTGGAACTCACGACGCTGGTCATCCCGGGCGTCAACGATTCGGAGGCTGTCCTGAGGAGCATCGCCGGGCGCATCGTCAGCGATCTGGGCAGGGAGGTGCCTTGGCACGTCAGCGCGTACTTCCCGGCCTATCGCTTCCGCGCTCCGCCGACGCCGGTCGCCACGCTGGAACGCGCCTGGGAGATCGGCCGGCAAGAAGGGCTGAGGTTCGTCTACACGGGAAACGTTCCAGGGCATCGCGGCGAGGACACGCACTGTCCATCCTGCGGGGCGGCCCTGATTCGTCGGCAAGGGTTCGACGTGTTGTCGAACCGCATGCATCACGGATGCTGCCCCGCGTGTGGGCAGGTGATTCCAGGAGTGTGGGCGTGAGATCGAGATCGCCATCGGATCCAGAGGGAAGGCGCGCGCCGCCCTGCATCGAGGGCTGCCGCTTCGGCATGGTGGTCATCGAGGGCAAGCGCTACACGCGAGACGTCCTTGTCCTGCCCGATCGGGTGGTCCCGGAGTGGTGGCGCGAGGAGGGGCATTCCCTCGCGGTGGCTGACCTCCAGTGGGTGACCGAGGTCTCGCCGCAGGTGCTCGTGGTGGGGCTGGGGCACATGAGCAGGATGCGGGTGCTGCCGGAGGCGAGCGAGTGGCTTGCTCAGCGGGGGGTAGAGTTGATGTCAGGCAGCACGCCGTGGGCCTGCGAAACCTACAACCGCTTGCGGCTCGATCGCCGGGTGGCAGCGGCGCTTCACTTGACATGCTGACCGGCCCGCTCGCCAGGTCGGGAGGGAGCCGGATCGTCTCCCGTCCTTGGGCACGTCTTGTTGCTCGGTGGGCGCGGGGCTACAATCGAGGCCTGACGGGATGACCCTGGGCGGCCAGCAGCCGGCGGTCGCTTGCAGGACTCTGCCTCAGGAGACGTTCCATGACCATTGTGCTGGATGGCTCGAACCTGACTGTTGAGCGGCTGGTCCAGATCGCGCGCTTCGGCGAGAAAGTGGAGCTCGCCCCCGAGGCGCTCCAGCGCATCCGCGACTGCCGTGAGATGCTCGAAGAGAAGATCCGTGCGCACGAGATCATGTACGGGGTCAACACGGGGATTGGCGAGTTCTCGGAAGTGGTCCTGACGGATGAGCAGGTGGAGCAGTTCCAGCGCTACCTGATCTACAACCATGCCGCCGGCATCGGTGAGCCGGCGCCGATCGAGCACGTGCGGGCGGCCCTTGCCAGCCGCGTCAACGTTCACGCGCTGGGGAAGTCGGGCTGCAGGCCGGAGATCCCCCTCACCATGGTGGAGATGCTCAACCGCGGGGTGACGCCCGTGGTCTGCCGCAAGGGCTCCGTCGGCGCCTCCGGCGACCTCGCGCCGATGGCGCAGATGGCCCTGCTGCTGATGGGTGAGGGCGAGGCCTTCTACCAGGGGGAGCGCCTTCCCGGCAGGGTGGCGATGGACAAGGCGGGCATCGCCATCCCCGGGCTTCAGGCGCGCGACGGGCTGGCCGCCATCAATGGCTCGAACCTGCTCACCGGGATCAGTGCCCTGAACCTCTACGACATGAATCGCTGGCTCAAACAGGCGGAGATCGCGTGCGCCATGAGCCTGGAAGCGCTTCTAGCGAACATGAAGCCCTACGACGTCCGGCTGCATGAGGCGCGCGGCTTCCCCGGTGCCATCCGCTCAGCGCGCGCCATCATGAAATGCATCGAGGGCAGCGACCTGCTGAGCGGGAAGTACAAGACCAAGGTCCAGGATGCCTACTCGATGCGGTCGTCGCCGCAGGTGATCGGGGCGGCGCACGACGCCCTGGACTACGCCCGGCGTCAGGTCGAGATTGAGTTGAACGGTGCCGCCGATAATCCACTCTTCCTGCCCGAGCACCGCCTCACCCTCACCGGCGCCAATTTCCAAGGCACGCCCGTCTCTCTGCCGATGGACATGGCGGGCGCGGCCATCACCATGGTCTGCGTGCTCTCCGAGCGCCGCTTGAATCGGCTGACCAACCCTGCGCTCAGCGTCGGCCTGCCGGCCTTTCTCACCAAGGGTGCCGGCATGTTCTCGGGGATGATGCTCAGTCAGTACACCGCGGACATGTTGATCGTCGAGCAGCGCATCCTCTCCATGCCGGCGAGCGTGCAGTCGATCCCTGCAGCCGCCGACCAGGAGGACTTCGTCTCGATGGGCATGAACACGGCCCTCAAGAACTGCCAGATCCTGGACAACGCGTACGGCGTCCTGGGCATTGAATTCATGGCCGCGGCGCAGGCCCTCGACTTCCGCGAGTTCACCCCGGGCCTGGGCGTGCGAACCGCCCACGGCGTGATCCGCCGGCATGTGGCCCATCTGGACGAGGACCGCCCTCTCTACCCGGACCATCAAGTGATGATGGCGCTTGTGCGCTCGGGGGAAATCCTGGAGGAGGTGGAGCGGGCGGTCGGGAGCCTGGGGTAGGGCTGCATACGGCAGCCAGCCGTGAGATGGAGGCGGGCGCGGCGAGACCCCGCGCCCGTGTGCTTTGCCAAAGGTGGCCTTCTATCTACCGGAGATGCGCCGGGCTTCAGGCCGCCTCGTCGGGCGAGCTGGGCCCCAGCAGGTGAGCCAACTTGGCCACCTGCGAGGCGTGCACGATGGCGATGACCTCATCCACAGGCTGGAGGATCGTGTCGCCGTGCGGCACGATGAGTGTGCCCTTGCGGATGACGGCCACCAGCCCGCATGTCTCCGGCAGGCCCAGCTCGCGCACCGCCTTGCCGGCGGCGATCGCCGTCGGATCGACTTTCTCCTCGACCACGGAGTACTCGCCCTTGCGCAGCTTCAGCAGGGTCATCATGTCGCCGAGCGACATCTCTTCGGCGATCAGCTTTGCCAGCAGATCCGCTTGATTGATGGCGACGTCCACGCCCATCTCGGGGGTGAAGAGCCAGGCGTTCTTCGGGTTGTTGATGCGGGCGATGATGCGCGGCACGTTGAATTCGAATCGGGCTAGACTGGCGATGACCAGATTGGTGTCGTCGTCGCCGGTGACGGCGGCCAGCACGTTCGCCCGTTCGATGCCCGCCTGCTCCAGTACGGTCGGGGAGCTGCCGTCGCCAGCCAAGACCGCCTCGGCCGGGAGATCCTGCGTCAGCCGCTCCACCACCGCCGGCCGCACTTCCACCACCAGCACCTGGTAGCCCTCTGCCAGGAGCTGCGCAGCAAGCTGCGCCCCCGTCTTTCCGCCTCCGACCACGATCACATACATGGCGCCCATCCTTATCCCAGGCCGAGCAGGTCTTCCAGCCGGCTCATGGCCTTGGCGTGAACGGCGAGATAGATCTCATCGCCCGCCTCGAATTCCGTTCCGAACGAGGGCAGGAGCGCTTCGCCGTGGCGGACGATGACCACCACGCTGACCTCGCCCGGGATGCTGACCTCGCGCACCTGTCGTCCTTCCAGCCGCGGCGGGGCCTCGACCCCAATCAGCGACACCTCGCCGTGGCCGAAGGAGGTGATCTGGTCCAGCTCGCCGTGGGTGAGGAGCTGGTAGATGCGCTCGGCGCCCCAGGTGGTGGAGGAAATCGTCACCAGCCCCAGCCGACGATAGATCTCGGCATGCCTCGGGTCGTAGAGGCGTGCCACGACGCGCGGGACGTGGTAGACGTTGCGGGCGATGCGCGCCGCGACGATGTTGGCGTTGTCCGAAGCGCTTGTGGCGGCGAACGCATCGGCCCGGTCGATGCCTGCCTTGAGCAGCACGCCGCGGTCGAACCCGACGCCGATGACGATCCGGCCTCGGAATCGCGGCCCCAGCCGCTCGAGCGTCGCGGGATCGCTGTCGATGACCGTCACGTCATGGCCCTTCTCCTCCATGCGCAGGGCCACCTGCTCTCCCACCCTGCCGCACCCCATGATGATCACGTTCATGGCCGGGACCCTCCTTCCGCGGCGGGTCTCGCCCGGAGCCGCCGCGCCAGTGATCGGCGAAGCCGATCGAGCCCGAAGATCAGCGGAGCATACAGAGCCAGCCACCCCCACAGCAGGGGCGGCAGCGGATACAGGTCGAACAACGATCGCAGCGGCGGCGCGTAGACCAGAGCCAGGATCAGGACCACCTCGACCACCAGCCCGTAGAGCAGGATGCGGTTGCTTGTCAGGGGCGAAGCGGTTCGATCGTCTCCCGCCGTGCGGCAGGCGAGGGCGTTTCCGATCTGAGCGGTCACGACCCCCGCCAGGAAGACGGTGCTGGCGAGCTGCTGCACGGCGGGGAGGGGCAGACGGATTGGGCTGAGCGCGACCAGCCACTCCCACCGCGGCAGATGGACCAGGTCAGCATGGTCGAAGGCCAGGTAGACGAGCAGGAAGCCGGCATAGCACAGCGCCGTCTCCAGCATGCCCAACCAGAGAAGGCTCTGGCGCAAGTGCTGACGACTCAGCAGCGGCTCGCGCCGGCTTCGCGGAGGCCGCTGCATGACGCTGGGCTCGGGAGGCTCTGCGCCCAATCCGAGGGCGGGCAGCAAGTCGGTCCCCAGGTCAATGGCCAGGATCTGCTGCACCTTCAGGGCCAGCGGGATGTTGAGGAGCGCGCTGAGCACGAAGGGAACGATTTCCGGGACGTTGCTGGCGAAGATGTAGCGCGCGAACTTGCGCAGGTTGTCGAACAGCGCCCGCCCTTCCTCTAGCGCGTCCGCGATGGCCGAGAAGTCATCCGTGGTGACAATGACGTCAGCGGCTTCCTTCGCCACGTCGGTGCCGATGATGCCCATGGCGATGCCGACGTCGGCGCGGCGCAGGGCCGGGGCATCATTCACGCCGTCCCCGATCACAGCCACCACCTCGCCGGCGGCCTGATAGCACGAGACCAGCCGCAGCTTGTGTTCGGGCGCCATGCGGGCGAAGACGATCTCCTCGCGCTGGATCAGCGCCTGGAGCTGAGCATCGGACATGGCCTCCAGGTCGGCGCCGGTGAGGATGCGGGGCCGGGCCGTGGTGAGCATGCCTGCCCGCCGCGCCACCGACTCAGCCGTCAGCCCATAGTCGCCGGTGACCATGACCATGCGCACGCCGCCGCTGCGGCATCGCTCCATGGCGCCGGCCACCTCCGGCCGCGGCGGGTCCATCATCCCGACCAGTCCCAGGAACGTCAATCCGGTCTCAACGCGCTCGGGCGTGAAGCCGCCCACGCGCGGCTCGAGCTCCTTCTGAGCCAGCGCGAGCACGCGCAGGGCGCGGCGGGCGAAGTCGTCGTTCGCGGCGAGGATGCGGGCGCGCAGGTCACCGTCCAGCGGCCGGATCGCTCCTTGCCACAGGATGTGGCTGCACAGCTGCAGCACTTCCCGCGGGGCGCCCTTGACGTAAGCCAAGAGCTGCTGCCCGTTGCGGTGGATGGTGCTCATCCGCTTGCGATGCGCGTCGAAGGGGATCTCGTGCAGGCGAGGGTAGGCGCGGGCGACCTGCTGCTCGTCCAGGCCGGCCTTGAGCGCCAGCACGCGCATGGCCGCTTCCGTCTGATCGCCCAGGCAGCTCCACTGCGGGTGCTCCGGCGACGGCGGGTTCAGGCGTGAGTTGTTGCAGAGCCAGGCAGCCCGCAGCAGGGCGTCCAGGTCTTCGCGCGCCGGCCGCCCATTCGCCGGGGGCAAGATGTCCCCTTTCGGTTCGTAGCCGACGCCGGTGACGCTCAGGCGCTTGCCGGCAATCCACACCTCGCGCACCGTCATCTGGTTCTGCGTCAGAGTCCCGCTCTTGTCGGTGCAGACGACCGAGACCGAGGCCAGCGTCTCGAGGATGGCCAGCTTCTTCACCAGGACGCCCCGGCGCGCCAGCCGCTGCACGGCCATCGCCAGCGACAGCGTGACCGTCGGGGTCAGGCCCTCCGGCACGGCGGCGACGATGATGCCCAGCGCCAGCCAGAACGCCTCCGGGCGTGCCATGCCCACCTGCGAGACCGCCACGCCGAACACGACGGCGCCGATGGCGATGGCCACCGCCGAGATCACCCGGGTCAGGCGGCGCAGCTCGCGCTGGAGCGGGCTCGGTTCCTCGCGCACCTCCTGGGTGAGGCGAACGATCCGCCCGAACTGCGTCTGCATGCCCGTCCCGTACACCACGGCGCGGCCGGTGCCCGAGACGACCGAGGTGCCGGCGAAGATCAGGTTGGGGCGCTCCAGTTCGCTCAGCCCCTCGCGCAGCGAGGCATCTGCCATGCGCCGCGCGGGCATGGCCTCACCGGTGAGGGTGGCGTTGTTCGTGCGCAGGCCGAACTCCTCGACGAGGCGGGCGTCCGCCGCGACGTTATCGCCCTCTGCCAGGACGAGGACATCGCCGGGGACAATCTCGCTGGCCGGGAGGCGCATCTCCTTTCCGTCGCGCAGGACGCGGGCGTAGGCCGGCAGGAGCGCGCGCAGCGCCTCCAGCGCCTTCTGCGCGCGGTACTCCTGCCAATAGGAGAAGCCGCCGTTGATCAGAACCACGATCCAGATGGCGACGCCAAGAGTCCGTTCGCCGCCGAGGAAGGCCAGCAGGCCAGCGCCCCACAGCAGCAGCGCCATCAGGTGCGTCATGTGGCCGAGCAGGCTGCGCCAGGGAGGGGTGCGCTTCGGTCCTGCCAGCGCGTTGCGGCCGTAGAGCGAAAGCCGGGCCGCGGCCTCGCTCTCGGTCAACCCCTGCGGCGACGTCGCCAGATGGGCGTAGACCTCGTTCGGGCGCAGGGAGTAGATGGGTCTGGCGGTCACTCGAAGTGTGCCGGCGTCCTGCGGTCACTCGGCCCCGGCCGGCGGTTCTTCCTGGGGCGTGCTGGGCGGTTCCCCGCCTGCCCGATCTGCATCGGGGGCATCGGTGCCGGGCTGCGGGTTCGTCCCCTGCGGCGCAGGGCGGACCGCAGGCCGGACGTACTCATCCAGCGGCGAGGGCCCGCCGCTGTTGATCGCTTCCACCACCTCCTCGTAGTCACCCGCAGGGATCGGTTTCTCGAAGCGCATCGGGCGCCGGACCCCGAACAGTTCCCAGAAACGGGTGATGGCCACCAGCAGGTGGTAGCGGTACTCCTGGGCGCGCAGGGACTGCCACTCGACGATCGCGCCGGTTGGCCCTTCGACCTTGGCCTTCTCGCGCACGATTCGGCGAATCTGCTCCGGCTGGCGGTAGCCAATGGGGGAGATGAGGATAGCATGCGCCATCAGGATGAGGACACTCAGGGAAATGAGCACAAGCCAACCGCCCTCCTCCCATTTGCCAGCGATCTGCCCCACGAAGACGATCGCGCCGAGGACCGAGGCGAAGGTCGTCCCGCCGACGGCCCAAGGCCGGGCGCGGCCGTGGACGTGCTCGAGCGCGTGCCGCCGCATGGCGAGCGCCATGGCGGTGAGGGGGAGGAAGACGCCCACGCCGTAGTAGGGCACGGCTAGGGTGGTGCGGCCGCGCACGAGCAGCTGAATGAGAACGGCCGCCACCAGTGCCGCGGTGACCGGACGGGTGAAGGTGCCCTTGGGGTTGCGGTAGATGACGATCTCCGGGATCTCGCCGATGGCGACGTTCCGCCAGGCCATCGACTGCAGCCCTTGGTAGGCCGTCATCGAGGCGGCCGCGAGCATGACCACTGCCAGCCCCTGGTAGGCCCAGTACAACACCGTGCCGCCACTCAGCTGCGTGAAGCCGATGAAGGCCAGGTTGCCCACCAGCGTTCGTCCCAACGTTCCATCGTAGGCGTGGAAGCGGATGGCGAAGCTGGTGAGCATCCACGTGGTGAGGCCCCCGTAGAACAGGAACGCGGTCTGCACGAAGCGAGCGATCCCGGTCTTCCCGCTGTAGAACTCCCACACGCGCCGCAGGGCGGGAAGGTGCCGCCTGCCCCAGCGCACGATCGAGGCATCCTCATCCTTCACGAACTGGATGCCGTTCGACATGGCCTCCAGGCCGCTGAGCGCCACCATGCCTTTCATGGATGCAGTCAGGAGGTGGTAGAGTGCCTGACCGAGCGTGACGGGTTCGGTCGGCTCGGTGATGGGCATGGGGGGCAGGTGACGCGCGACCGCGATCAGCAGGCCGATCACCATGACGGCGGTCAGCATGAAGAACGTGGCACACAGCACGCCCACCACCTGCGCCGAATCCCCTCGCCCGCGAATGGTCAGGTACCAAGTGACGAGAGCGAGGACGGCGCCGAGCAGGAAGTGCCAGTACCAGCGGACGCCGTAGGCGTTGGTGATCGAGAGAAGCTGGTCCACTCCGCTGAGGCTGGAGACGACGATCGTCAGCACGTAGTCCTGGATCAAGACCACGGCCACGATCAGGCTGATGGTAGGGCCCAAGTAGCGCATCGCGGCCGCGAACGAACCGCCTCCCTCGTTGAACACCCCGAGCGAATACATATACAGGGCGCCGAAGACGAAGTTGGCGATGGCGATCACGGCCACGGCGATGTAGGCGTAATCCTGCAGGCCGTACGGATGCAGCGCGCCGAGCAGCTCGCCGGAGGCGTAGTAGTAGGAGGTGAAGTAGTCCACGCCGAAGAGCGCCACGGCCGCAGCCAGCCCGACCTGGCCTGGGCCGTGCACCAAGGCATCTTCTTGGCGCTCGCGCGGGGCGGCGCGGTACGCGAGATACAGGATGGCAACCAGCAGAAGGATGGACAGCATGGGGTGGGGATCCTACGCTTGGCCCCGCGCTCGCTCGCCTGGCTGGCTCTCGAAGGCCTTCTCCAGGATCGAGAGCTCGTGCAGCAAGTGGGCGCGGGTGGAGGGGTCGAGACGGGTGTCTTGCGCGGCTTTGGCCTGCTCCATGCGGGCCGCCCGCACGACAAAGGCCGGGATGAACAGGATGCGGCCCGCCGGGATGACCTCGAAGTCGCGCGTCTTGATCTGCAGCGACTGGTCGTCGAAGTACGGCAGGCTCAGGCTCAGGCCGCGATTGAGGTCGTTGGCGGCGGCGCGGCGCTGGATGGTGCGGATGATCTCGCCGGTCAGGTGCCGAGCCAGGGCGCGGCCCTGGTTCACCAACTGGCCCAACATGCCGTAGCGCTTGCGCTGGTATTCCTCGTCGGCCACCACGTACGGCGCCAGCGACACGGCCGCGTGCAGAACCCCCAGGAAGCGCTGCATCGACCGCACATGGGCCTCGGCCTCGCTGACGGACCCGACCAACAAACGGTCCTCCTCATCGAAGGCCACCCACTGCGGAAGGTAGAACTTGCGGGCGGCGGGGACGAACGGCACGGTCAGCAGCCCCCGCCCGGACTCGGACTCTCCCTGCTCGACGATGACGTCGGTGGGGGCGGTGATCGCCGACTCCGGCTCCAGGCTCTCCATCACGGGGATGCAGGGGATGCCTCCTTCAGGGGGTTCGGCGTAGGTGACCGAACGGCCGGTGGGCAGCATCTCATGGACCATGTACACGGCGGCGGCGTGACGCAGCACACCCGCCGCGGCCGCCACACCCCGATCGCCGGACTGCTCCAGCTCGGCCAGCCGCTGCCGGACGGACACCCGAATGTCGCCTCCGGTGAGGCGGTCGAGAAAGCCCCCCACCACCTGCTCGCGCTGATCCGCCGAGACGGGGAGCGGGTCCTCGCCCGCGGCGGCGACGATCCGATCGGGGAGGGTGAAGCGCACTTGGGATGCCCGATCGACAAGGGCCTCGGCCAGCTGCCGCGCCTGGGCCTCGAGGAAGCGTTGAACGATGAGAGGCTGGGCCTCCAGCAGGGACTGCCAGGTGTCGAATTCCTGGCGCAGAGGTTCCAAGGAGATTTCGGGCACCTCGAGCGCTTGCCTGCCCGCGGGGCCGACCGAAGCAGTAGGTTTCCTGGCCATCGTTGGGCACCGTCTTGCCAGGGGAGAGGCCCCTGGATGCAACCGTTCATTATAACTCATCCTCGGCCGTCGGCGGCCGGACGACCCCTGCGCACAGCCTCCGTCCTGCGCCGGCCACCCACGCATCCGAGAGCCGCGTGTAAGGTCCGGGGGCGGGAAACCGCGCGAGAATCGGTATGCAAGCCGCACCGATGATGGGCATCCGGAGACAACACCTTACCCAAGAGAGGGAGTGTCTAGCGCCGATCCCCCTGCGGCCACCGGCCTGCACTCCGACAGTAAGCGTAGGTCCCCCGATGCCTCGGCGAGCGGCTTGCTCTCCTCCTCGACTGAGCCCCGGCAGGGGCTCGGTCGATTCGAGCGCCCTCCGCCGCTAGGACCACGGCCTAGTTGCGCCTTCGCCTCATTATGGTACACTTGGAGACGCATCTCGGCCGGGGAGGCCCTTATGGCAGAGGAGTCGAAGCGGGTCGTCTGCATCGAGGACGAACCGGAGATGATCGATCTGGTCCGGCTCATCCTCGGCCGCAAGGGCTTCTACGTCATCGGTGCCAACGGGGGCATCGAAGGCCTGGAGACCGTCCGCCGCGAGAAGCCGGACTTGATCTTGCTCGACCTGATGATGCCGGACATGGACGGCTGGGAGGTCTACCAGCAGATCAAGGCCGACCCGAGCCTGCGCAGCATCCCGGTCATCGTCGTCACGGCCAAAGCGCAGTCGATCGACAAGGTCCTCGGCCTGCACATCGCCAAGGTCGACGACTACATCACCAAGCCGTTTGGGCCGCAGGAACTGCTCGAGAGTGTGGAGAAGATCCTCGGCCTGACGGAGTGACCCGCAATCGGGGGCTGAGTGCTCCGGGGCGGCGGCGGTCGCCCCGGTTTCGTATCCGGGGGAGGAATGAAGCGCTGGGTGGTCGTCCGCAATCGCTCTAGGGGCGGCGAGGTTGTGCTGCGGGCGCGCTGGTGCCGCAGCTTCTGGTGCCGCCTGCGCGGGTTGACCTTCCGGCGAAGCCTGGGGGAGGGTGAGGGACTGCTTCTCGTAGAATCCCGGCCGAGTCGGCTGGGCACTGCCATCCACATGCTGGGCATGTGGATGGATCTGGGAGTGGTGTGGCTCGATCCAGAGGGGCGTGCGGTCGACCGCAGGCACGCCCGCCGCGGCAGGATGTACCTGCCGAAGATGCCAGCACAATACGTGCTCGAGGGCCCTCCTTCGCTGCTCGAACGCGTGGGCGAAGGGGAGCAGATGGAGTTCGTGCATGCGCCGCTGGACTAGGGTGATCCTGGTCCTGTGCTTCGCGTTCACGCTTCTGCCGCAGCGCGGGGCGAGGGCTCAGGACAGCGGGCCGGTCTACATCGTCGCCTCCGGCGACACGCTGACCGACATCGCCGGGCGCTTCGGCGTGTCGGTGCAGGACCTCATCGACGCCAATGGCATCACAAACCCATCCCTGCTCCAGCCGGGCCAGCCGCTCCGCATCCCGGGCTTCGAGGGCGTGAGCGGCGTGCTGACGACGGAGGAGGTGGCCTACGGCGAGACGCTCGCCTCCTTGAGCCTGCGGCACGGCGTGGCGGAAGACGACCTCATCCGCCTCAACCGCCTGGTCAGCCCTGCGAGGCTGTACGTAGGGCAGGCGCTCATCGTGCCGCAGGACGAGGCCAATCCCCTCAGGCTGGAGGCCGCGAGAGAGGTGGTCGTGCGCGATGGCGAGACGCTGCTCGAGGCCGCCGTCCGGCACGGCGTGAATCCCTGGCTGCTGCTCTCGGTGAACCGCGCACGAGACCGGCTGTGGCTGCTCCCTGGCGCGCCCCTGGCGATCCCCGGGGGTTCGGCCCCTCCGTTCGGTCTGCCCGAGCCAGCGGTCTCGGTCCAGGTGACGCCGGTGCCCGCAGTGCAGGGGCGCACGTTGCGCGTGTCGGTGCAGGCGAGCGGGGCGGTGACGGTGGGCGGTCGGATCGGTGAGCGGAGCCTGCACTTTCATTCGCTTGACGAGGCCGAGCAGGTGGCCCTGCAGGGCATCCATGCCATGGCGCAGCCTGGGCTGTATGACCTCGAGTTGACGCTGACCGATGCCTCGGACGGCACCCCCTTCTTCGCCTTCTCGCAGCCCGTGCAGGTCGTGGAGGGCGGCTACCTGTTCGATCCGCCGCTGTCGGTGCCTGCCGAAACGATCGACCCGGCGGTGACGGCGGCGGAAGAAGAACTCATCGCTTCGATCGTGAGCGGCGATTCGCCCGAGCGGCTGTGGTCCGGCCCGTTCCTGTTTCCGTCCAAGAACACGGAGGTCTTTCCGTCCGTGTTCGGTTCGCGGCGCTCCTACAACGACACGGGCTACCGCTACTATCACAGCGGCCTCGATTTCTACGGCGGGACCGGGACCCCCATCCTGGCGCCGGCGCGCGGCCGGGTGGTGTACGCCGGGCCGCTTGCCGTGCGCGGCAACACGACGATCATCGATCACGGCTGGGGGGTGTTCACGGGCTACCTGCACCAGTCCGAGATCCTGGTCTCGGTCGGTGACGTGGTCGAGCCCGGGCAGACGATCGGGCTGGTCGGCGCCACCGGGCGGGTGACCGGCGCCCACCTGCACTGGGAGGTGTGGGTGGGCGGTGTTCCCGTCAACCCGCTGGAGTGGACCTCGACTGCGTATCCGTGATGGCTGCGGGCGTGGAATCAGTCGGTGTTGTCCGCAAGCCTGCCGCTGCGGTAGTCGGCGAGAACGCGGCGAGCCGCCTCCTCCTCACTGGCCGGGACTAGGATGCTGACCTCGCCCAGCGGCCCGACTCCGAGCCCAATCGCCTTTCCCGCGGCCTCATGCGACAGCCAGACGCGCAGGCCGGCGGCTTCGAGCAGGCCGCGCACGATCTCGGCCTCGAGCATCCCCGACACAGTCTCCACCGTCACAACCTGGTCTGCCACCGCGCCTCCCGCCTTGCCGCGTTCTGGCTGTAGTATAATCTCGCCGAGTGGTTCCCGACAGTCCCCGACGCATGGTCTCATCAGCGCTGCGCCGCGCCACAGATTGGGCAGAGTTCGAGGTCCGTGAGGAGGACCTGGACTTCATTTACAACCTCCTGCTGGAGCGGGAGATCCCGCTGACGACGGAGGAGATGGCGCACGCGCTGCTGGAACACCGCATGCGGCAGGCCGAGCGAGAGGCCGAGGCCGCACCCCAGCCGCAGCAGCGAATCTATCGGCCAGCGGAGGCCTACAGCGAGGGGCAGGTGGTTGTGTTCCCCAGGCTGGGGAACCGGAGGGGGACAATCGTCGCCGTCCGTCCGGGAGAGAACCCGGAGATCGGGCCCTTCGACGTGATCACGGTCGAGTTCGAGGGCGACGGCACGCGTCGGGAGTTCGCGGCGCGGCTGGCGGACCATCCGCTGAATGAGGAGCCGGAGCCGCAGGCCGAGCCCGAGGCGGCCGAAACGCCGCAGTCCGTCCTGCAGAAGCATGGGAAGGGGATTCAGGCGCGTTTGGAGGCGCGGCTCAACCAGAAGGACGATATCGTGCGCATCGCCGGGCGCTGGTTCCCGAGGGCGCTCCTGGCCGACATCAACCCGGGGCATCTGAATCTGGCGGAGGCCGTGCTGGATGTGGCTGGCGGCGGGCCGCTGCCCACTCCGGCGCTGCTGGAGCACATCGAGCTGCCTTCTTCGGTCGATCCGCTGCTGGCCGCGTTCTCCCTCGACTACGCGCTGCAGGAGGATGAGCGCTTCGACGAAGTGGGGCCGGCCGGGCAGGTGCTGTGGCACCTCAGGCGCCTCGAACCTCCGGAGGTGCTGAACCCGCCGGCACGGTTGGCCTACGCCGAGCCGCCTCACAACCGCTCGCTCCTCACGCCCGACCTGCTGCGTCTGGAGCAAGAGCTCGACGACGAATTCAGCCCTCTGGAGACCCCCGACCCGCAAGCGGATGAGGTCGTGCTGGCCGTCCTCTTCCCACACTGGCGCGTCGGTTCCCTCCCGCTCAGCGCCCATCTGCGCCCCCTCTTTCCCACGGCCTACGAAGCGCCGCGCATCCGCTTCATCCTGGTGGACGGCCACAGCGGCGAACGCTTCCCGGGCTGGGTGGTGCGCAAGGAGCGCTTCGTCATCGGCCTCGACCAGTGGTATCGGCGCTACGATGTCCCAGCCGGGGGACTGGTGCGGGTCCGGCGCGGCGACCAACCCGGCGAGGTCGTGGTGGAGGCGGTGGACCGCCGCCGGCGAAACGAATGGATTCGCACCGTGTCCATCAGCGCCGACCATCAGATCGGCTTCACCATGCTCAAGCAGCCCGTCGGCACCTCCTACGACGACCGCATGATCGTGGGGGTGCTCGACCCGGCTGCGCTCGACGAGGCGTGGCTCAAGGGGGAGCAGAAGAAACTTCCGCTGGATCGGCTGGTGGCGCACGTCTTCCGGGAACTGGCCAAGCTCAACCCGCAGAGCGCCGTGCACGCACAGGCTCTCTACTCCGGCGTCAACGTGCTGCGCCGCATGGCGCCCGCTCCCATCTTCGCCGAGTTGGTCTCCCGCCCCTACTACGTGCACGTCGGAGACCTGTACTGGCGCTTCGACGACACGGCGTGGACAGCCCCATGACCCCAATCGATCCAGGCAAGGCGCATCAACTTGTCCGACCCACGCTGGAGACGAAGTTCCACATCGATCCAGGCTGGTGGGAGCGCGCCGACCGCGAGATGGAGGTCTACCTGCTGGGGCAGCTGTGCCCGGAACACCAGCGCGCCTACGCCGACCTCGACGCCAAGACGCTGGTCGACTTCGTCGATCCGAGCACTGGCGAAGTCCGCCGCGTGCCGGGCATCCAGCACGTTCTGATCACCCACTGCTCCAAGCAGCCGGATTACCTCTCGCCTCAGACGAGCCTGGTCAACGCCGTCTTCCGCCTCTTCTTGGCGAACGGGAATGTGCCTCTCACGCCGGTTGAGATCGGACAGCGCCTCGGCCGGCCGGCCTCGGTCATCCTGAAGACGCTCTCCAGCCCGCGGGTCTACAAGGGCATCCGCCCCTTCGTCGACGGTTGACCTTCCGGCGCGTTTCGCCTACAATGCCCGCGTCGCCCCTGTAGCTCAACGGACAGAGCACCGGACTTCTAATCCGATGGCTGCGCGTTCGACTCGCGCCAGGGGCGCTCCCTTCTGCTTCGTCGCTGCTCCTGTCCTCGCCTCGAACCGCATCCCGCAGCCCGGCGGGGTTGCGCGGGATCTCTTTTCCCGTGCTCTATCCTTCCCATAGGCTTCGCACCGACTTCACAGCTTTTTCACAAGTGCCTGGTATCCTGCGATGTGGTAAAGGACCATTCTGAGTGGAGGAGGGTTTGCGATGAGAAGATGGGTCATGGGTGTGTTGGCAGCGATCGCTGCTCTGGGCCTGGTCGCCGGTGGTGCGGCGCTGGCCGCGCAGCAGAAGGAGGTCCTGGCAGAGACGATCGAGCAGCGGCCGTTGTTGTCTCCGCTGTGGCCCGGCCGGCCGGGCGGTGACTGGCCGCGTGACGGGAGGCTGCAGGAGTACTGCCGGAGCGCAGTGGCCGAAGAGTTGGGCATGACGCTGGAGGAATTCGAGGCCCGGCTGGCCGAAGGCGAGACCCTGCTGTCGATCGCCCGGGACCAGGGCCTGGACGATGAGGCGCTTCGCGACCTGAGCCAGCGGGCGAGGGACAAGGCGCTGGAGGCGGCCGTGGCGGACGGCGTGATCAGCGAAGATCAAGCTGAATGGCTTCGGCAGCGCGGCTTTGGCCTGGCTCTCGGCGTGCCGGGGCTCGGAGGCGGGCGCTGGTTTGGGCGGAGACCCTGCTGGGGAGATGGGGCCCCGGGCTTCGCCCCGTGGGGCGGTCGGAGTCGGCCGTGGGGCCGCTGACCGCGGGTCGGCCGTGCGGTCTTGCAGCAGAAAGGAGTGCGGAGATGGATCGGTTCTTGCGGACGATGCTGATGGTGACGGCAATCGTGGTGCTGGCGGTCTTTCTCGTGGGCCTTGGCTGGCAGCTGTACTGGGCGCTGACGGGGCCGCGCCTGGGTGCCCTTGCCCCGTTCTCGATGCCGATGATGCGCGGCGCCTGGGGCATGCACCCGATGGGTTGGCTTCCGGGGCTGGGCTGGCTGCTGGGCCTGGGGCTGGTGGTCCTGCTGGTGGCCGGCATCGTGGGCCTGGTGCGCGGATCGACTCCCAGCCGGCGCTGCGCGCACTGCGGCAGCCCCCTGCAGGAAGGCTGGGTGGCTTGCCCGCGCTGCGGGGAGAAAGTATGATCGAACCATGGGTTCGACCGTTCTGATCGTCGAGGACGAAATCGAGCTGGTGCGCATCCTTCGCGATTACCTGCAGCGCGCTGGCTTCCGCGTGCAGACCGCCTCGAACGGACCCGAGGCGGTCTCGCTCTTCCGCCACGACCCGGCGGATCTCGTGCTGCTGGATCTGAACCTGCCCAGCATGGACGGCCTGGATGTGGCGCGCGAACTGCGGCGCACGGCGCCGGTTCCGTTGGTCATGGTCACGGCACGCGTCGACGAGGCCGACCGCCTCATCGGGTTGGAACTCGGCGCTGACGACTACATCCCCAAGCCCTTCAGCCCGCGCGAGGTGGTGGCGCGGGTTCGGGCCGTGCTGCGCCGCGCCCGCGGGGAGATCCAGCCGCCTCCCATCGTGCGGGCGGCGGACGTCGTGATCGATGTGGTGCGCCATCAGGTGACTGTCGCCGGACGCGAGGTCTCCCTGACGCCCACCGAGTTCCAGCTCCTGCTGACGCTCGCCCGGGAGCCGGGCCGGGCCTTCACTCGGCTGCAGCTTCTGGAGGCCACGCAGGGCGAGGCCTACCAGGGCTACGAGCGGACCATCGACGCGCACGTGAAGAACCTTCGGGCGAAGATCGAGCCGGACCCAAGGAAGCCGCGCTACATCCAGACCGTGTTCGGGGTGGGGTATCGATTCCATGAAGGCTGAACGCAGGCCGTCCTTTCGGCTCAGCCTGGCCTGGAAGATCTTCCTGGTGATGGCGCTGGTGTTCCTCAGCGGTGCGGCTGCCATCTCGCTCCTCGCGAATCAGGCGGCGGAGCGTGAGGTGCGCGGCTTCATGTTCCGCGGCGGGATGACGGATTCCGGGCTGCTGGCGGCAGAGCTGCAGAGGTTCTACCGCGAGAACGGGAGCTGGGACGGGGCCGCGTCGCTGCTGGCCGGCGCGGGCGGCATAGGCCATGGGATGGGAACGGAAGGCATGATGCGCCACGGTCCCGGCGCCATGGCCGGAATGATGAACCCGGTGTTGATTCTGGCCGACGAGCGCGGGCGGGTGCTGGTCGGGCCCCGGCCGCAGACCGTCCTCTCCGGCTCGGAGCTGGCCGAGGCGCAGCCGCTGGTCGTGGACGGACGCATCGTGGGCTACCTTCTGGTGCGCTCTGCCGAAGGCCAGACCCCCAGCACGGATCTCCTCTTCCGTGTCAACCGTGCCATCTGGCTCGCTGCGGCCGCGGTGGGTGCCGCGGCGGTGCTGGTGAGTGGAGCGTTGGTGCTGGGGCTGCTGCGTCCGGTCCGCGAGCTGACCGAGGCCTCGCGCGCCCTGGCGCGGGGCGACTTGGGTCGTCGCGTGCGGGTGGCATCGAGCGACGAGCTAGGAGAGCTCTCGAACGCCTTCAATCAGATGGCGGAAAACCTCGAGCGGCTCGAGAAGCTGCGCAAGGACATGACGGCTGACGTCGCGCACGAACTGCGCAACCCGCTGGCCGTGATGCAGGCGCAGGTCGAGGGAATCCTCGACGGCGTCTACCCTGCCACCGCCGAATCGCTGACCCCCATCCTCGATCAGACACACCTGCTGGGCCGCCTGGTGGACGACCTGCAGACTCTGGCGCTCGCCGACGCCGGCCGGCTTCCCCTGGACCTGGCCCCGACTGACTTCGAGCAGCTCACGAGGCGCGTCGTCGATTCGCATCGACCCCAGGCAGAAGCCAAGGGAATCCGATTGGCACTGGAGGCCGAGCCGGTCAGGCTGGTCGTCGACCCGATTCGGCTCGAGCAGGTGCTCGGCAATCTGCTCTCCAATGCCCTGCGCCACACGCCGCCGGGAGGCGAGGTCCGTCTCACGTTGAAGGCCGACCCGACGAAAGGCATCGCCCGCCTGGACGTTGCCGACAGCGGCGAGGGGATTCCGCCGGAGGCGCTGCCGTTCATCTTTGAACGCTTCTACCGGGCGGGGAAGTCCCGGGCGCGCGAAGAAGGGGGAAGCGGGCTTGGGCTGGCGATCGCCCGCAAGTTGATCGAGGCCCATCGCGGCACGATCCGCGCCGCGAACTCACCCCAGCGGGGAGCGGTCTTCATCGTCGAGCTCCCTCTGCCCTGAGGCGGCCCTCAGCTCTGGCCGGCAAGGGCGCGGGCCCGACGCCAGGGGGGCAGGTCCTCCTGTTCGGCCAGCGTCTGACGCAGCTCGAACACCTGGTCGCGCAGGGCGGCGGCCTTCTCGAATTCGAGCGCCTCGGCTGCTGCCCGCATCTCCTTCTCGAGTTCCTTGATCAGGCGGCTCAGCTCGGCGCGCGGGAGCTGGGCGGGGGTGAAGGGGCGGTACTCCTCTCCGCGTTCGGCCACCGCGTGCGCCGCCACTTGATCGGTCAGGTCGCGCACCGCCTTGACGATGCTGACCGGCTCGATGCCGTGCGCTCGGTTGTAGGCGATCTGCTTGGCGCGGCGGCGTTCGGTCTCGTCGATGGCGCGGCGCATCGACTCCGTGATCTGATCGGCGTACATGATCACTTTGCCCTCGACGTGGCGGGCGGCGCGCCCGATCGTCTGAATCAGGGCCGTGTCCGACCGCAGGAAGCCCTCCTTGTCGGCATCGAGGATGGCGACGAGAGATACCTCCGGCAGGTCCAGGCCCTCGCGCAGCAAGTTGATGCCGACGACGACATCGTACACGCCAAGGCGCAGGTCGCGCAGGATGCCGACGCGCTCGATGGTGTCGATCTCGGAGTGCAGGTAGTGGACCTTGATACCCAAGTCGGCCAGGTAGTCGGCGAGGTCTTCGGCCATGCGCTTGGTGAGGGTCGTCACCAAGGCGCGCTGGCCGCGCTCGACGCGTCGGCGGATTTCGCCGACCAGGTCATCGATCTGCCCGGCCACCGGCCGGACCTCGACTTCGGGGTCCACCAGCCCCGTGGGCCGGATGATCTGGTCCACCACCTGGCTGGCGCGTTCGAGCTCGTAGGGGCCGGGCGTGGCGGAGGTGTAGATCACCTGCCCGGTGCGGGCCTCGAACTCCTCGAAGGAGAGCGGGCGGTTGTCGAGGGCGGAAGGGAGACGGAAGCCGTATTCGACCAGCACTTCCTTGCGCGAGCGGTCGCCGCCGAACATGCCGTTGATCTGAGGCACCGTCATGTGGCTCTCGTCGATGACCAGCAGGAAGTCCGGGGGGAAGTAGTCGATCAGCGTCCAGGGCGGGGACCCGGGCGGCCGCTGGTCGAGGTGGCGGGAGTAGTTCTCGATGCCGGCGCAGTAGCCGACCTCGCGCAGCATCTCCAGATCGTAGCGGGTCCGCTGCTCGAGGCGCTGCGCCTCGAGCAGGCGGCCCTGGGCCTTGAACCACTCCACCCTCTCGGCCAGCTCGGCCTCGATGCCGGCCAGGGCGGCCTGCAGCTTCTCCTCCTCGGTGATGAAGTGCTTGGCCGGGAAGATCGACACCGCTTCGCGCTCGTGGAGGATCTCTCCCGTGAGCGGGTTGAACTCCACGATGCGTTCCACCTCGTCGCCGAAGAAGCCGACGCGCACGCCGCGCGCCTCGTAGGCGGGCATGATCTCCAGGGTGTCGCCCCGCACGCGGAAGGTGCCCGGGCGCAGCTCCATGTCGTTGCGCTCGTACTGGCTGTCGACGAGCTGGCGCAGGACAGCGCTGCGGCGGTAGACGCCTCCGACCTCGAGGTTGAGCACCACCCGGCCGTAGGCTTCCGGGCTGCCGATGCCGTAGATGCAGGAGACCGAGGCGACGACGATGACGTCCCGTCGGGAGAGGACCGAGGTCGTGGTCGAGAGGCGCAGGCGCTCGATCTCCTCGTTGATCTCGGTTTCCTTCTCGATGTACAAATCATGCTTGGGGACGTAGGCTTCGGGCTGGTAGTAGTCGTAGTAGGAGACGAAGTACTCGACGGCGTTCTCGGGGAAGAACTCCTTGAACTCAGCGTAGAGCTGAGCTGCCAACGTCTTGTTGTGGGCCATGACCAGCGTCGGGCGCTGGACGCGGGCGATGACATTGGCGATGGTGTAGGTCTTGCCGGTGCCGGTGGCGCCGAGCAGGACCTGATGCTTGTCGCCGCGCAGCAGGCCGGCCACCAGCTGCTCGATGGCCTCGGGCTGATCGCCGGTGGGCTTGTAGGGGGCGTGGAGACGGAACTCGGGCATCGGCGCCTGCACTCGAACAGATGCGCGAGGATTCTACCATGCGGGGCATCTCTCCGGTGTTCACGGCAGAGGAGGATCAGTCCGCTCTTGCCGCGCTGGAGGCCGGCAGGCGCAGGCGGGACGGGCTGGACGGGAAAGGGCGCTACGCTGTGACGTAGATCGGATTGCTGAAGATCCAGGCGCGGCGGCGTCCCTTGTAGTGGAGGTAGGCCTCCAGGCGATAGGCACCCGGCTCCCTGGCGATGTGGACTGCCATCTGGGTGTCCCGCATCTCTCTCAAGACACGGCCGTTGTGCAGGAGCCGGAGGTCCGCCTCCTGGGGAAGCCAAGCCTGCAGCGTCACGCCGTGGCGCGCCGAGATGCTCTCGCCCATGGTGGCGGCGCTCTCCTTGCCCTGGGCCGTGAAGCGGAAGCCTCTCGTGGGGGCGGGGAGATCGTAGCCGATGAAGCAGCGGCCGTGACGCAGCGCGAGGTAGATGCGCTGCCTGTCGGCGCGAGCATCCCCGCTGAGAGGCTCGCTTGTCAGCACATGCGTGTTGACGGTGCGGAACAGGAACTCGTAGGGAAACACTACCCTCCGCAGCGGCCCGGCCTGGATTTGGAGGGCATGGGCGTCCGTGCCGCCGATGGCCACCACGCGGCGCCCGGCAGCGAGCAGTCCATCCCAGCGGCGCAGCGTCTCAGGGAACGGACCCGCTGCCACCCTCTCCGGATGATAGGCGTGATACAGCGCGGAGGGGATGGATCGCAGATGGACCTTGAACTCGCTCATGAAGTTCCAGAGCTCGAGGCCCGTGAACTCCCCCAGGTCCCACTCCACCCACGAGAGGTCGGGCTGGTCGAAGAGCGGGGCGGCGGGATCGGTGGGGTGGGCGAAGAAGGCCAGGCCGCCGGCCTCGGCGACGGCGGCGAGGAGGCGCCTGGGTTCCGGCGCCAGGGGAGCCAGTTCGCGATCGACGCCAAACACGAGGAGATGGTTCTTCTGCGGCTCACGTGCCTGGTCGTGGACCTCCTCTCCCACCAGGAGCAAAAGCCGCCGGTCGCCCTGGTAGCGGTAGCCCTCGAGGCCGCCAACCCACACGTTGTGATCCGTGACGATCA
>FWPV01003965.1_pt1 | contig 32462 bp, 25 predicted proteins | sample 2228371 | NCBI WGS metagenome assembly FWPV01 (sample SAMEA103939776, study PRJEB20133) | metagenome
GCAAAGAAACCGCTCTGGCGCAGATTATCCGCCTGGTGGAAGAAGCTCAGGGGAGTAAAGCCCCCATCCAAAAACTGGCGGATCGGGTCTCGGCGGTATTTGTGCCGGTGGTCATCCTGATTGCCCTGGTCACCTTCCTGGTCTGGTATTTCCTCATCCCCATGCCGCCCGGTTCGGATATCACCCCCTTCACCCGCGCCCTGATCAATATGGTGGCGGTGCTGGTCATCGCCTGCCCGTGCGCCATGGGTCTGGCGACGCCGACCGCCGTGATGGTGGGCACCGGCAAAGGCGCAGAGATGGGGATTTTGTTTCGCTCCGGAGAGGCTTTGGAGCGGGCTGGGAGCGTGGATACGGTTGTCCTGGATAAAACCGGGACGATCACCCGCGGTCAGCCTGCGGTCACAGACATCATCCTGGCTCAGCCCGATTCACCGCTCGGCGAGTTGGAGTTGCTCCGTCTGGCGGCGTCGGTGGAGAAAGCCTCTGAACATCCCCTGGGCGAGGCGATACTGGCGGAGGCGGGCAACCGTGAGCTGCAACTCATTCCCCCTCACAACTTTCAGGCGCAGGTCGGACATGGCGTCGAAGCCCTGGTGGACGGACGCCAGGTGATGGTGGGCAACCTGCGCATGATGGTGGAGCGCGGCTTAGCCCTGAACGGACTGCAAACGGTGATAGATAAGTTGCAGGAAGAAGCCAAAACCGCCATGCTGGTGGCTGTGGATGGCGACGTGCGCGGGGTGATTGCCGTGGCTGATACCCTCAAAGAGGGTTCTAAAGAAGCGATTGCTGCCCTGCATGCCATCAACTTGCAGGTGGTCATGATCACCGGCGATAACCACCAAACGGCTCGGGCAATCGCAGAGCAGGTTGGGGTGGATCGCGTCCTGGCGGAGGTGCTTCCCGGCGAAAAAGCCGCCCAGGTGAAACAATTGCAGGAGAGCGGGGCGGTTGTGGCGATGGTTGGGGATGGGATTAACGACGCGCCCGCCCTGGCTCAGGCAGATGTGGGCATTGCCATTGGCTCCGGTACGGATGTGGCGATGGCGGCGGCGCCGATCACCCTCATCAGTGGAGACCTGCGGGGTGTACCCCGGGCGATTGCCCTCTCGCGGCGCACTTTGACCACTATCAAGCAGAATTTGTTTTGGGCGTTCTTTTACAATGTGATATTAATCCCGGCAGCCGCGATGGGGTTGCTCAACCCCATGCTGGCAGCGGGGGCGATGGCGTTCAGCTCGGTGTTTGTGGTGAGCAATAGCCTGCGCCTGCGCAAAGCGCGAATCTGATACAGGCGTATGCCCGGCTGATTTCTGCTAATCGGACGACTCGGGCTGGATAGCCGGTTGGGTTTCGCCCTCGGGGGCTTTATCCGACTCCAAGCGCCATGCTGCGACCAGGAAGCCGACCAGCATGAGCGCGGCTCCACTGAGATAGGGCAGGTTGAGGTTGACATCGAACAACAACCCTGCCCAAAGCGGACCGACTGCCCTGCCCAGGCTCATGAAGGCGTTGTTCAAGCCCATCGCCGCGCCCTGTCCGATGGTGGCGCGACGGGAGGTCAGGGATGAAACCGTCGGGCGCAGCATGGCGTTGCCGAACATGAAGACCCCTACCGCCAGGATCAGACCGAGTATGGTGTCGGGCAGGGTCATCAAAACGAACCCCACCGCGCTGATGAGCAGGAAAACCTTGATCACCAGTGCCTCGCCGAAGCGGCGGGTCAGCCTGCCGGTGAGACCGCCCTGGACCGCGGCTGAGACCACCCCAATGAAGGTGAGCAGATAGCCCACTTCCTGCGGTCCAAAGCTGTAGCGTTCCAGGGCGTACAGACCGAATATGCCCTCGAAACTGGTCAAGCCGAAGTTGACCAGGAATGCCATCACCAGCAGGACGCCGATTGGACCGAAAAGCTCGCGCCACATCCCCTTCAAGTCGGGTCCCTGAATTTTCCTGCCGCCAGTTTTGCGTTCTGTCTCTGGCAGAGACTCCGGCAGGTAGATATAGACCAGGATGAGCGAGAGAAAAGAGAGCGCCGCTGCCAGGAAAAACGGCAACGCCAGCCAGCGGGACGCCAGGAAGCCGGCGATCCCCGGACCGAGTAACATGCCTACACCCATCGCTGCGCCCATCATCCCCATCCCGCCGCCCCGGTCGCGCTCGCTGGTGCTGTCGCCAATGTATGCCATGGCGGTCGGCAAAGTGGCTGAGGACAGGACTCCCGCCAGGGTGCGGGCGACGAACAGCATCCACAGATGGGTGGAGAGACCGAAAATGAGTTGCGCCAATGCGTTGCCCAGGATGCCCGCCATCAACACCGGTTTGCGACCATAGCGGTCTGAGATACCGCCCCAAACCGGGGAAAAGATGAATTGCATCACAGCGTAGGTTGCCATCAACGCCCCCAGGGCGCTGCCGCTGGCGCCAAAGCTCTTGATATAAAAAGGGATGATGGGGATGACCATGCCAAAACCGAGCATGATCACCACCATGGTGTAAAACAGGATAACGAGGTTGCGCCGATTGGAATTCATCTGGCTTTCTGTGTCATTTCCGGAAGGGGATTTGTTCCCGCCAATTGTAGGAGCCATCACCCCGGCTGTCAAGTTGTTCCTGGCTGGCTTCTCATTGAACCTTAATCGCTGCAGGTTGATTTTCTATTGACCCGCTTTAATTTTACGATTATGCTTAACGCTTGCTCAGCCATCCTGGGATGATGAGCGGATTTAGACAAATCTGATGATTGATTTATGAGTGGTGAACGTCTCTCTCGACGAGGTTTCTTAAAACTGACGGGCGCAAGCGCAGGCGGTTTGGCTTTGGCGCCGCTGGAGCGTTACTTGCAACTTCCCGATTTCCCCCAATCGGAGCGCCTGGGGCGTGTTTTTTCCAAAACGGAAGTCAAAGCTCGCCCGGATATTGACTCGCAAACGGTGGGAGTGCTTTATGATGACGCGGTTGTGCCCTGGCTCAGGGAGGTTGCCGGTCGGCACCCCTACCGTTATAAGCAGCGCTGGGTGGAGACGCCCGATGGCTACATCTGGGCGTCTGAGGTGCAACCGGTGCGCAACCAGGTCAACCAACCGCTGAAGTCGTTGCCCGAAACCAGCCTCGGACCGGGGATGTGGGTGGAAGTCAGCGTGCCCTATGTGGACATCCTCCTGGATGGCAAGCCTAAAAGCCCGGGTTTCAGGCTACGCATGGAAGCCGGCATGCCGTTACGTTTGTATTACAGCCAGATTTTGTGGGTGGACCAAATCAAAACCGACGAGCAGGGCAAGGTTTGGTATCGGGTGAATGAGCGCTATGGCTATGGCGACCTGATCTGGGCGGCTGCCGAAGCGTTTCGACCGCTCACCCAGGAAGAGCTGTTGCCCATCAACCCCGAGGTTGAGAACAAGTTAATCGTCATCAACGTAGAAGAGAAATACCAGACCTTATCCTGTCTGGAAGGCAAGAGCGAGGTTTACTTCTGTCGCATTTCGGGCGGCAAGAAATATGATGCCGAAGGCAATTACCTGGGCGAATCATCCACGCCCAAGGGCACGCTGAAAATCTGGCGGAAATTGGTCTCCACGCATATGAGTGGAGGCACCACCGGCGCCGGCTACGATCTGCCCGGTATCGGTTGGACGTCCCTCTTTTCATCGGATGGGGTTGCCATTCATTCTACTTTCTGGCATAACAACTTTGGCGGCGAGTTGATGTCGCATGGTTGCATCAACGCTGCTCCAGAGGACGCCAAATGGATTTTTCGTTGGGCAGACCCGCCCGTGACCTACGATCCGGGCGATCTTTATAGCAAAGACACCGACATTCCTCCCACCCGGGTGCAGGTGCTGGAGGGATGAGGCGTTGATTGGGGAGGCTTTCCTGGTATGAATGTTGCAAATATCGGTTTGGGGCTGGCATTTCTAGCCGGTCTGGCGTCGTTCCTTTCGCCGTGCGTCTTTTCGCTGGTGCCGGCATATATCGGTTACCTGGGCGGCAGAACGGCTGCTGCGGCTCAGGCAGATAGTCGTGCGAACCGCTGGACCGCCTTTTCGCACGGCATCGCTTTCGTGGCTGGTTTCAGCCTGATTTTCATCCTGCTTGGCGTGGCTGCCTCGGCGTTGGGCAGCCTCCTTTATCAGGCGCGGGATTGGATTGCCAAAATTGGCGGGATTGTGGTGGTGATCTTCGGGCTGCATATGACCGGTGTGTTGCGTATACCATTCTTGGAGTACGATCTGCGCCCTCAAAGCACGCCGGACCGCAACCGGGGCTATATCGCTTCGGCGCTGATGGGGGTCTTCTTCTCCGCTGGCTGGTCGCCGTGTGTTGGACCGGTTTTGGGGGCGATATTGACCCTGGCGATCAATGGCGGCTCCATCTCCCAGGGGGTCAGCCTGCTCACCGCCTACTCCGCCGGTCTGGCGATCCCATTTCTGGTTGCGGCTTTGGGGATCGGTTGGGTCACCACCATCCTGCGCCGTTATAATAAGGTGATGCGCTATACCGAGATTGTGATGGGGGTGGTGCTGATCATCGTCGGCGGGATGTTGTTCCTGGGCACATTCCAGCAACTGGCTCGCTTTGGCTTATTTGTGGATCTGGGTTTATAGGCAAGTCTACACAAGGCAGGCTGTGGTGACTGACAGGCAAAGAAAACGGCTGCGGTGGTTAGGGATTGGATTGCTCCTGGGCTTGGGCTTGGGGTTGGTGCTTTTCTATGGTTTTGGTTTTGCCAGAGCGACTTTTTGGGGAAATAGCAAAGCCCCCGATTCGGCGCAGGTGGGCGCGCTGGCGCCGGATTTTGAGTTGCAAAATATGAAAGGGGAGACCGTGCGCCTGAGCGATTACCGGGGTAAGCCGGTGCTGGTCAATTTCTGGGCGACCTGGTGCGCACCCTGCAAGCTGGAGATGCCCAACTTTCAGAAATACTACGAAAACTATCCGGGGCAGTTCGAGATTTTGGCGATTGAGTATGGCGAATCTCAGGATACCGTTGAGCGCTTTGTGAAGGATATGGGGTTGACCTTCCAAATCCTGTCTGACCCGGATGCCAGAGTGCATGCCTTATATCGCTTTCTCGGCTACCCGACCTCCTACATCATTGACGCAAAAGGCGTGCTGCGCTTTCAGCATGTTGGGCTGATGGATGAGGCAGCGCTCGATAAATACCTGAGCCAGGTGGGGGCAATCCCATGATCCATGTCATCCTTTACAGCCGGCAGGATTGTCATCTCTGCGAGCAGGCGAAGGCAGACCTGGACGACCTGCAGAGCATTCTGCCGCATCGCCTGACGGTGATTGACGTGGATAGCACCCCTGAGCTGCGTCAACGCTTTGGTTTCGAGGTGCCGGTGGTGGAGGTCGGTCCGTACCGCTTGCGAGCGCCCTTCGGTCGGCAGGAGTTGCAGATGACCCTGGGCGCCGCCCGCGACCGCGAACAGCACATCGAAGAGCTGGAAAATTCGCCCACCAGCGGACTCTCCACCCAATGGACTGCCGCCGACCGTTTCACCCACTGGTTTTCCAATCATTACGTCGGGGTGTTAAATCTCCTGGTGTTTGTCTATCTGTTCCTGCCGATTCTGGCGCCGACGCTGATGAAGCTGGGCTTCGAGCGCCCGGCTGGTTTGATTTACAGAGGCTACAGTCTGGTTTGCCACCAGTTGGCTTTTCGTTCGTTTTTCATCTTTGGGGAGCAGTTGGTTTATCCGCGTCAGGCTGCCGGTGTGACCGGTTTGCAGAGCTTCGCCCAGGCGACCGGTTTAGGGGAGGAGAGCACGGTGGAAGACTTGAACCAGGCGCGTGCCTTCATCGGCAACCCCCAGGTTGGATATAAAATTGCCCTGTGTGAGCGAGATATGGCGATTTACGGCGGCATCCTGCTCTTTGGCTTGCTGTTTGCTCTGACCCGCAGGCGGATCCCCGGTTTACCCTGGTATTTTTGGCTCATGCTCGGCATCCTGCCGGTTGCCGTGGATGGTTTAAGTCAATTGTTCAGTCAACCCCCGATGAATTTTATGCCTTATCGAGAGAGCACCCCTCTCTTGAGAGTCTTGACCGGATTTTTGTTTGGATTCAGCACCGCCTGGTTTGGCTACCCCATGGTGGAGGAGACGATGGCGGAATCGCGTCGGATTATGACCCGCAAGCTGGAGCGCATCAAACGCTTCCAGGCGGATTCGGATAAAGCTGCCTCAACCGCCGCTTAACTCTCATCAGACGAGTTTTTTTGGCGGTTTCGGGTGGCTTTTCTGGATGGATGATTGTAAAATCAGGTTATGCCCTTCCATCAGCCCGATAGCATCCGCTTTTACACTTTTGACATCTTCGACGGCACGCCTGTCAATCATGGCGTGCTGACCCGGCGCGGCGGCGTCAGCCCGCATCCCTGGGCGGCGCTGAACGTGGGCGGTACCGTGGGCGATGACCCCCAGCGGGTGAGGGAGAACCGTCGCCGCGCTCTGAACGCCCTGGGGCGAGAGGTCGAGAGCATTTACGATGTCTATCAGGTGCATAGCGCGGTTGTCGTCCGCACCGATGCCCCGCGCCCCCCAGAGCAGACCCACCTCAAAGCGGATGCCATCCTGACCGACAACCCGGCGGTGACGCTGTTCATGCGCTTCGCCGACTGCGTCCCCATCATGCTCTACGACCCGCAGCACCGGGTGATTGGCTTGGTGCATGCCGGTTGGATGGGTACGGTGCGCCGCACCGTACTGGCGGCGGTCCGGGCGATGCAGGCGGAATACGGGACGCAGCCGGGGGAAATCCTGGCTGGCATCGGACCATCCATTTGCGCTGCGCATTATGAAATTGGGGAGGACGTGGCTGTCCAGGTGCGCCAGGTTTTCGGGGCAGACTCCAGCCAATTGTTGCCCAATCTCAACGGCTCCATCCATCTTGACCTGTGGGAAGCGAACCGGCTCTTGTTGCGCTCCGCCGGCGTGCGTGAAATCCAGGTCTCTGGGGTGTGCACCGCCTGTCATGTAGAGGACTGGTACTCACACCGGGCGGAGAAAGGGCAAACCGGGCGTTTTGGGGCGTTGATTAACCTGAAAGATTGAGGCGATATGGAGACTGCTTTGACCGCAGCGACAATCCGAGATAACCTGGCATGCGTTCAGGAGCGCATTGCCAAAGCCGCCCGCTCAGCGGGGCGCAGCGCAGACTCGGTGACGCTGGTGGTGGTGACCAAGGGTCATTCATTGGAGCGCATTCAGGCGGTGTTGGAGGCGGGCGCACGGCGTCTGGGTGAGAATTATGTCGAAGAAGCGCGGGATAAAATTACCCGCCTCTCGGCTCAGATTGGTGTAGAATGGCATATGATTGGGCATATCCAGAGTCGTAAAGCTGCTCCGGTTTGCCAATATTTCGATTTTGTCCACTCCCTGGATAGCCTCAAGCTGGCAATCCGTCTGGACCGCTTCGCCGGGGAGTTCGGTAGACGCTTGCCGGTGCTTCTGGAATGCAACGTCAGCGGCGAGCAGAGCAAATTCGGTTTTCCCGTTTGGGAGGCGAGCCTCTGGGAGCCATTTTTTGAGCAAGCCGCTCAAATCGCCTCTTACGCCAATCTGGAACTGCGCGGCTTGATGACGATGGCGCCGTTCTTTGACCTCGCCGAGCAGGCAAGACCTTATTTTAGAACCCTGGTTCGCCTGAGGGATGTGCTGGCAACCAGGGTGCCTCAGGCGAACTGGGGTGAACTTTCGATGGGGATGAGCGGCGATTTTGAAGTGGCGATCCAGGAGGGCGCCACCATGGTGCGGATTGGACAGGCGATATTGGGCGCACGTCCCGCCTGAGATTGGGAGGAGAAACGCATGGATTGGTTAATCATATTGATCAATATGTTTTCCCAGATCGTCACCCTGTTGGTGATTGCTCAAGCGATTATGTCTTTCTTCGTCTCTCCGTATCATCCAGTGCGCCAGACCTTGGATAACCTGCTGGAGCCGTTTTATGCTCCGATACGCCGCATTCTGCCGCCGGTTGGAATGGTTGATTTCAGCCCGCTGGTGCTGATCATCCTGGTGCAGATCGTCTCGCGTTTATTGATTGGTCTGCTGAGCCAGCTCTGAGTGGGAGAGGTGCCCGGATGTCAAAACGCAAATTCCGTATGCACGGGGGTCAGAAAGGATCAGCCCTGGCGGTCAGGGTGACGCCGCGGGCGAGTAAGAATGAAATCTCTGAGGTGCTCAACGATGGGACGGTGAAAGTGCGTCTGACCGCTCCTCCTGTGGAGGGAAAAGCCAACGCGGCGCTGATCGCATTTTTAGCCGAGGTCATCGGCGTCCCCCAATCCAAAATCGAAATCGTGGCTGGCGAGACCGGACGCGATAAGCTGGTTTCGATTTTAGATCTCGATCCGCAGACGGTTCACCGGCGCATCCTGGAACATCTCCGTTGAGCTTCGTTTGTGAAATAGATTAGCAGACGCCTGGGGGCTGGTCACCTGAGGCTTGCCAAAACCGCCTCTGGGGTAGGGATAGAAATCCCGGCGGCAGCCATATGCCACAGGGTGTTGAAACAGGCTTCCTGAATCTCCCCTTTATTATTCAACATCGCCTGATATATCGAAGGGATAGCCAGCTCATCGCCGTATTGGCGCAGGTAGTCCAATGCCGCCAGCGCCTGGTCCTCTTTGCCCTCCCGCAGGGCGCGCAGGAGAAGCTCGGTGGCGGGTCTGCCGGGGGAGACGCCGATGCCGGTTTCTCCGGCGTAGGCGATCAGCCAGGGCGTCTCGGTCAACGGGGGCAGGGGCTTGGGCAGGTAGGGATTGGGTTGCGATAACACCTCCAGGGCGTGGCTGGCGGCGTTTTTCACCAGCCATTCATCCTCTTCGAGTTGAATCTTTTCCAGCAATTCGACCGCCCAGGCTTCTCTCACCCGTTGCAATCCAAAAATGACCGCCCGGCGCACCAGGATATCTTCGATGTTGGTGCCTTCTTTCAGAGTGGGGTAACCCTCTTCGGGGTGATTAGCCAGGGCTTCAGCCGCCGCTCGACGCAAATCATCATTCTGTATCAAGAGCGCGTCGGCGACCGCTTCCAGCGCCGGTCGGTTACCGATGGCAACCAGCCCCAGACAGGCGGCGCGTTGCACGGTGAGCATCGAGTCGGAGAGCAGGTCGGTGATGTCCGCCACGATGCGCTCGGCGCTGGCTTTGTCGGCAACTATCCGGTCGTCGTAGTATAAACCCGCTCCCAGAGCAGCCAGTTGGCGTTGCTCCGCATGGAGAGAGATGCTGAGTTGGTGCAGCAATGTGCCGACCCCCGGTGTGGCAGAAGTGGCAATGGCTGCCAGACAACGGGCGCGTAACCCAAATGGCTGATTGTCGTCTTGCAACAGGGCAGCCAGACGACGCAACACCTCAGAGCGCCAGGCGGCATTGGCAGGGGCTAATGGCAGCCAGCGCCCCAACGTCAAGAGGTGGCGATGCAAGGGAGCACTATCTTTACTGAGGTGCTTCTCGACAACCCTGGAAATATGGCTGCCCAGAGCGAGGGCGTAGCCAATGGCGCAGGCGCGGGTGTCCCAGGCGGGTTTCTCCGACCATTCTTCTTTGGAGACAAGCGCCTCAATCCCAACCAGTTCGCTCAAGGCGCAGGCTGCGAGATAAGCGAAAATCACCGGATGGTTGAACTTCAGCTTGCCTTTCGCCTGATTGAGTAGCAAGCCGTTATCCAGCAGCAGAGGTAAATGGGGTTCAAGGTTGATCTTCCCATCGAGAGAGAAAGCGGGCGGTGGTTGAGTTTGGCTTTCCGAACCTTCTTCTAAGGCTGTTTCCATGGGCTTAATGGATACAGCGCCAATCTCATCTCGACCGAAGGCGGGCATGCTTGCCAGAATCGCCCGCAAGGCGAGTTGTTCCATCACCTCCCGCGCCTCGGGGACGGGTTTTAATTCTTTGTTGAACAGCATGCGCCGCAGGTAAGCTTCGATGGCGTGGACGTTACCTGTGCCAAGCTGATCTCCGGCGTAGGCAGCCCAGGTCTTGAGGGTGATCTCCAGCGGCGTCGCCGGGTATCTATCGCCGAGCAACCAGGCGTTGAGCAAATCCGGGTCGTCGCTGGGTTGGTTGGGGTTCTGCACCGTCTCTTTCCACATCTGGCTCCAGCGTTGGATGAAAGCATTCCGTTCTGCGCTGTCCCAGCTTGCCATTGCCAGGGGAGTGCAGCCCAGACGCGCCAGACCGTCGTAGTATTCCAGAGAGGCGCTGGCGACCATGCGCAGTGAGGGGTATTGCTCCTTAAGCTGAGCCAGATAGGCGCAGATTTCATCCACGGAGCGAGGCGGCAACTCATCCAGCCCATCCAGCAACAACAGCGCCCGACCGTTGAGCAGGGCAGCGTGCAGGTACTCAGCCACCCGCGCCCGGCTGGCGATGACCCCGGTTTGTCCCAAGGCAGCCAGAAGCACATCCAGGATCATTTCCGGATTTTCAGGCGGCAGGACGAGTTCGGTCGCTTGCACCAGGAGAGGGATCAATTTATCTATCTCGCCCGACAGAGGCTCGCGACGCGCCATCTGGGAAGCCAGGTAGGCGAGGGCGACCGTTTTTCCGCTGCCCGGACGCCCGATAATCACCAGGCTGGCGCCATTCTGAAGGGCGTCCACCAGGCTGATGGTCGGCGCTTTGTAGCGCCCAGGTAACTCGCTCCAATCCGGCAGATAAGGCATCACCAGATGGGTGACATCCACATCGGGCGCGGTTTCTCCAGGAACCACCTGCGGCGGGGGCGCCAGCAGTTTGGGGGGGATGATGATTTCATCCAGGGAGAAGAGCGGCGCCGCCAGGTGAAGCGTTTGCGCCCGGCGTAAAGCCTCATTCCGCAGGCGGATATCCGCCGTGGCGGTGGCGCGCAGGCGCGCTTCTTCCAGGCTTGCCCGCAGTTTTGCCAGCAGTTGAGCGAATAGGGGACGCAGGCGTCCCAGCAGCCACAGGGTGAGAAAACCCGCCAGAAATCCCAGCCAGAAAGAGGTTCGGTCAAAATCGAGGTTTTGCAGAAATCTCATGCTTATCCTGTGGTTTAAGCCACATATAAAATCCGCCCGCAGGTATCGCAGCGGGTGAGCTGGTTGGGTGAGCGGGCGGCGTGCAGCAGGGCTGAGCTGAGCGTGGAGCCGCAAGCTGAGCAGTTGGTGTCAACCACGCGGGCGACAGCGATCCCACGCCGTTGCTGGCGCAACTGGTTGTAGAGAGTCAAATCGTCCTGGGGGATGGACGCCGCGGTTGCCTGGCGCTCGCTTTGCAGGCGAGCCACCTCCGCCAGCAGGGATTCTTGTTCTTTGAGCAGGTTTTGGTTGAGCAGCTTGCTCCTGGCGCGGACTTTTTCCAGTTCAATCGAAGCCGCTTCGTGCTTGGTTTCTGCTTCTTCTTGAGCGATCATTTGCTCGAGCTGGCGTTCTTCCAGCTTTTCCAGGTAGCGCTTCAATGCCGCCACTTCCATTTGCAGGTCTTGCAGTTCCTTGGGGTTGCGCACTTTGCCGCTGTATAAGGTCGACTCGTTTTGTTCAATTTTCAGCCGTTGGGATTTAACTTCCCATTCGGCGCGGTTCAGCGCCTTGCGCGCCGCCTCCAGATTCTCTGCCGCTTGCCTGGCATGCTCTTCTGCCTGTTTCAACTCATGGTCGTCGCTGAGCGCTGCCTGGATTTCTTTCAGACGGGCATTTGCGCTGTCAATTTGACTGTCGAGTTGCTGCAGGCGAAAGAGTTTGAATGGCTGGCTCATGATTTTTGATTATATGGTTGGTTGGGGATAAAGGCAAGGGAAAATGTTTCATTACAAAGCTGACTTTCCCTTACGGTTTTGTCAAGAAAACTTGCCCGTTTTGGGGAAGTAATTACAATAACTCTATGAGCCTGCGCAACGTCCCTCCCCTGGTATGGGTGATCAGCGTGATTGTCCTGCTGGCGATCACCCTGCCTTATGGATACGCTGCCCGATCGGCTGGTGAGAGTGACGTCTTTGGCGGTTTTTTGCTCAACCCAAAAGATGGAAATAGCTATCTCGCCAAGATGTATCAGGGCTGGCAGGGTTCCTGGAAATACACCCTGCCCTACACTGCCCAGATGAGCCAGGGCGCGTATCTTTTTTTGTTTTACCTCGCCCTGGGTCATGTGGCGCGAGTTGTCCAACTGCCGCTCATCTGGGTGTTTCACTTTGCCCGGTTGTGTGGGGCGGTTTTTATGCTTTGGGCGCTATATCGTTTTTGCCGGGCGTTTTTCAAAGAGCCGCGCCAGCTCTGGCTGGCTTTTGGTGTGGCAGCTCTGGGATCGGGGATGGGGTGGATGCTGCTGATGTTTGGCGCATTCACCTCAGACTTCTGGGTGGCGGAGGCTTATCCTTTTCTCTCCGCTTATGTGAACCCACATTTTCCCATCTCCTTGGGTTTGTTGCTCATGTTGCTTTATCCCGCCTCATCTCCGCACAGCCGGGCGGACCTCACCTGGGGCTGGAAAATTGCCCAGGGTGGATGGTGGGCTTTTGTTGTCGCGTTGGGTATCGCGATCCTGTCACCTTTTGCCGTGGTCATTGCCCTGCTGGTGCTGGGAGCCATGTCCCTCCTCTCCGCACTGAGTCGCCGGGATTCCTGGCGCGCCTGGATTTATGCCGGTCGCCTCTTCTGGGCTGCCCTGGGGGGATTGCCCGTGATGCTCTATGACCTGATGGTTGTCCGCTGGGATGCGCCGTTGCGCGCCTGGAATGCCCAAAACCGAACCCCGGCGCCGCCTCTCTGGGATATTGTGATCTCCTTTTCACCGTTGTTATTGCTGGCAATTTTGGGTGGCGTCCATCTCTGGAAGGCGCGCCGTTTTGATGGGTCGCCGGGTAACCCGGATTGGCGTCTGCCCCTGGTGTGGGGCGCTCTGACATTGCTAATGCTCTATCTTCCGCTGAGCTTACAGCGCCGTTTTCTATTGGGCTGGTACGTGCCGCTTGCCATCCTGGCGATTCCCGGTTTGGAATGGCTCTCTGCCGGGCGCAGGGGGCGCATGTGGATTCTGACCGCCATGTTGCTGCTCCTGGTGCTACCCACCAACGCGATCATCCTGGCAACGGTTCAGCGCGCTGTCCAGACCCGGGAGGCTGAGCTTTACCTGCGGCGAGACGAGGTCTTGGCGTTCGACTGGCTGAAAAAGGAAGCCCCTCGCCAGACGGTGGTCCTGGCGGCGCCGCGCACCGGGATGTTCATCCCCGCCCATACCGGTTTGCGGGTGGTTTATGGGCATCCTTTCGAAACCGCTGACGCCGAAAATCAAGAGCTGGCTGTCCTTGATTTCTTTACCGGCGCGCTGGAACAGGATGCCATCCAGGATTTTCTCTGGCGTAATCAGGTCGGGTATATCTTTTACGGTCCTAGCGAGCGCGCTTTGGGGAGACCGGCTTATCTTTTGGGTTTGCCGCCTGTATTTGATTCTGAAGAAGTGCAGATTTACTCCCCCGCGACTGGGCAGTTGCCTGTGTCCTTACACGAGTCCGAGGGACAGGTCAGGTGAATTGATGAAAGCTCCACTCCCCCTGGCGGTCTCGCGGAGCCTGCCTTTCTCTCTCTCTACCCTGCGTTCTGCGGCGAGCCGCTTTGCTTATCTGACCTTTTTCTTGCTTCCGGTTCTCCTGCTTCTGCCCAATCTGGATGGATTTCCTTTTCCAGCTTATTCGGAATTCTATTCCGATCTGGCGATCACGCATTTTCCGAACGCTTACTATTTCAAGCAGGCGTTGACGGCATGGCATAGCCTGCCTCTCTGGTCGCCCACCATCCTGAGCGGTTACCCCTTCGCTGCCAATCCTCTGGCAGGCATCTGGTATCCACCGGGATGGCTGGTGCTGCTGTTGCCTTTACCCCTGGCATTCAACCTGCTCGTTGTCATCCATCTGGTCTGGGGTGGGATAGGTTTTTATCGCCTGTTGCGCTCTGAGGGTCTCTTGTTCCCTTCGGCATTGCTAGGCGGGTTAGCCTTTGAAGCGATGCCCAAAATCTTCGCCCACTACGGCGCCGGGCATGTTACCCTGCTCTACGCCGTGTGTTGGACGCCCTGGTTGCTGCTGGCGGGAGTCGTCCCGGGAGAAAACCGACTGAGGGACAATTGCGGATGGTGGCGCGCCAGCCGTTGGGGGCTGGCTGCCGGTATCATGGCGCTGATCTTCCTTGCCGATGTGCGCTGGGCGCCTTTTGCCGGGATGCTCTGGTGGGCATACGCCCTGTGGCGAGGCTCGAGCAGGATTCACCCCGAAAATGGGGCGAAACCGCTCAGCCTGATACGCCGCTTGCTCCAACTGGCTTGGCTGACCTTTCTGGCGGCTTTGTTGGCGGCGCCTCTGGCGTTGCCCCTTGCCGAATATACGCGCCTGTCCACGCGCGCCCACCTGGGTGTGGGGGACGTGAGCGCCTATTCTTTACCGTTGGAGCGGTTATTGGGGTTGATTTTCCCGAACCTGGGCGGCTTCCACGAGTGGATGCTCTACCCGGGCAGCGTGGTGCTGACCCTGGCTTTATTGGGGAGTGTCTGGGGTCAAACCCGTCGGCGCGGGTCCTTCTGGTTCTGGTTGGCTCTGCTCGCGTTACTGTTTGCTCTAGGGGATAGCCTGCCATTCTTTGGTTTTGTGGCGCGGCTGCCGGGGTTGGACCTGCTGCGCGTGCCTGCCCGGGCGCTCTTCCTGCTGGGGATGGGGCTGGCAGCCCTGGCTGCGCTCAGCCTGGATACCCTGCTGGCGGGTCTGAGCGCGACGCATACCCGTCGCGGGCGCCTCGCTCTGGTTTCGCTGCTGATTTTTGCTCTGCTCATGCCAATCTTGATTATGGTCTCCTCTGGCGATGTCCCGGCTGGCTTTGTATGGGGCGCTCTGGCGATCTCAGTTGCGGGTTTCTGGTTGCTTTACGGTATGCAGAAGAGCCTGTTCAACCGTCGGCTCTGGCTGGCGGGCTTGCTCACCCTGTGCCTTATGGAGTTAATCGGTGTGGATCAATCTTTGTTTCGTATCCGCCCCAGCCAGCAGGTGTTTGCCAATGCCCAGGAACTGATGGGTTACCTGGCAGCCGCGCCGGGGATTTTCCGGGTCTATTCGCCTTCATATAGCCTGCCGCAGGAGAACGCGGTGCGCTATGGATTGGAGCTGGCGGATGGGGTGGATCCATTACAGTTGCAAAGCTATGCCCGGTTTATGGAAAAAGCCAGCGGCGTCCCTTTTAACGGGTACAGTGTGACCTTGCCGCCGTTCGCAAGCGAGAATCCGGCAACCGCCAATGCTGCCTACCTCCCCAAGGCGGATTTACTGGGTCTGCTCAATGTGCGTTTTGTAGCGGCGGAATTTGACCTGGATACCCCCGATTTAATTCTCGCAGGGCGCTTCGGTCAGACGCGCCTGTATCAAAACCGCCTGGCAAAGCCGCGCGCCTGGGTGCAACCGCCTGATCTGCCCCTGGGAGAAGCCTATTCCGCCGTGCATTCGATGGATTGGTCGCCCAACCGGATCGAGTTACAGGCTGATGGACCGGGCTTGCTCGTCCTCTCTGAAAATGCCTATCCCGGCTGGCAGGTGTGGGTGGATGGCGTGCGGCAAACGATGCTCAGCCCCGGTGCGGTTCTGCGCGGGGTGGAGTTATCGCCTGGTAAGCACCGGGTAGTGTTCATCTTTCGCCCGTTTAGCCTGTATCTGGGATTGGGTCTGTCTGCACTGGGTACCCTCCTCCTGACGGGTGTTTCGATTTTTAACTTCAAACAAAGATCAGGATGACGAATCTTTTTCAGCCTTGTGATTGTTGATGGGTATGGTTAGCAGGGTCTCTCACTTTCCCGATCGCTTGTTGGTGCTGATGGCGCTGATCGTTATGGTTGCCATGATGTTGCTCAGCATCAATTTTCCTCCCACCGGCAACATCTGGCTGCCTGGCGTGGCTTTTGGGGTGTTATTGATCTTTACCAGCACCTTCAAAGCGCCGCTGAGCGGAGGCGTGGTCTCATTGATGCCTATGACGCTGGCTGCCGCCTTTCTCTCCCTGGGTCTGTTGCCGGCGGGCTGGCTGGCGCTTGGTGGGGCGCTCATCTCTGGGGTGATTTCCCAACGTTTTGCTGCCTCATTGGGGATGCCTGAGCTCGCCTCGCCGCGAGAAGCGCTGGTGCGGATTTCAATGGATATCACCCGCCAGACCACCTCGCTCCTTGCCGCGGGGGTGATCTACCTGATGCTGGGTGGGGAGGAAGCGCCGGTAACTTCGGGCGCTTTGATTACCCTCCCGTATCTGGCGTTCTGGCTGGCTTACCTGGCGTTGAATTATGTCCTGTCAAGCCTCTTTCAAGGTATAAGGGGGGTGTCGGGATTCAAACAATACCTGAAAGCCCTGCCGTCCATCTTTATTTACGAGGGATCGCCGATGATCTTTGCCCCGTTGGTCGCTGCTACTTTTACCAGGCTGGGTTGGCAAGCGTTTCTGTTCGTCGCCCTGGCGGTGGCAGCAGCCGCCCTGGTGATGCGCAATCTGACGCTCTCCCGTCAACGCCTGGCGCGCCAGTTGGCGGAGTTGGACAGCCTGCAGGCGGTAGGGCAGGCGTTATCCTCCACCCTGGATTTGAAGGCAGTGCTCTACGCGGTCTATCAACAGGTCGTGCGGCTGATGCCCGCCGAAACGTTTTACGTCGCCCTCTACGATGATGAGAATGACGAGATCACCTTCCCCCTGGTGGTGGAGAACGGTGAAATTGTCCAATGGGCATCGCAGCGCAGCGGTCAGGGTCTGATGCAGTATCTTTATCATCAACGAACCACTCAAAATCGCCGCGAGCAGACCGATTTGCTGCGCCGGACGTTTGGCGTCAGCCGCTCACAAAAACCGGTCACTTCCTGGTTGGGAGCGCCGATCATGGTTGGCAACCGGGTGATGGGTTTGATCTCCGTCCAGTCCCATTCGGCGTTCAACCTGTATGATATCTCCCATGAGGAATTGCTCAACGCCATCGCCGCCCAGGCAGCTTTGGGCATTCAAAACGCTCATCTCTATTCTCAGACCGACCAGGCGTTGGCGCGACGGGTGCAGGAGTTGGATTCGATTTTAAATACCGTCCGAGAGGGGATCATGCTCCTGGATCTGTCGTATCGGGTGGTCGCTCTCAACCGCGCTCTGGTGGATTTTGTCGGTGTGGCGGCGAACAACCTCCTGGGCGCATCACTGGCTTTTTCACGTCAGGAACAGGTGAGCGCCTTCCTTAACGCTATCGGATATTCTCCGGTGGAATTACAGGCTGAGTGTCAGTACATTGTCGAGAAGGATAACGCGGTCAAAAAGACCGTTGTCACTTTGCAAGGTGAGAAGCCTCTCCAGGTGGAGCGGACGTTAGCGCCGGTGCGCGATCGGTGGGGCGTGGTGACCGGCTGGTTGTTGGTCTTTCGAGATATGAGCGAGGAGCTTGCCCTGCAACAACTTCGCGAAGACATGACCCACATGCTGGTGCATGATCTGCGGGCGCCATTGGCGGTCTTGCAGGGCAGCCTGTCCTCCATACCCAATTTTCTGGAGGCAGGGAAACTGGATACCGTCAGCAAACTGACGGATGTCTCGCAGCGCGGCGTCCAAAGGCTTCTCAGCCTGGTCTCGGACATCCTGGATATCGCCCGTCTGGAAAACGGCAACATGCCGTTGAACCCCTCTTGGGTGGATGTACCCCGCCTGTTAAGTGAGACGGCTGAACAGATCGCCCCCCTGGCGGATCAGGTCAAAGTGGAGCTCATCGTCTCCGCTCCGGCAGAATTGCCCCGTCTGTATGTGGACGCTGCCTTGATTGGGCGAACGCTGAACAATCTGGTTGACAACGCGCTTAAGTTCACCCCCGCCGGAGGACGGGTGACCCTCTGGTCTGCTCTGCCATCATCCGCCTCTGAGGGGTTGCTCTGGATTGGGGTGAGCGACTCTGGTCCGGGCATCCCGCCTGAGAAGCAGGAAATGCTGTTTGAGAAGTTCCAACAATTGAGCACCCCGGGGGCAAGGAGGGCGGGCAGCGGTCTTGGGTTGCACTATTGTAAGTTGGCGGTTGAAGCCCACGGGGGTAAGATATGGGTGGAGAGCCAGCCCGAACAGGGCAGCACCTTTGTGATCCAATTGCCGCTTGAGGCGGTTAGAAGCTGAACATGCGCCGCTTGATTCCGGAGCCTCTTTTCCTGTTGTTGATACTTGCGCCGCTGATTTTGCTATCTCCGCTGATATTCAGAGGCGAGGCGCTATTCTGGGGGACGCCGGCGCTGCAATTCGTCCCCTGGCGCAACCTTGCCTGGGAGATGCTCAAATCTGGGGTTTTGCCCCTGTGGAACCCACTCAGCGGGATGGGCGCGCCATTGTTGGCAAACTACCAGAGCGCGCTGGCTTACCCTGCCACCTGGTTGCTCTTTGGGCTGTCCTGGTTGGGTGGGATCGAGTGGTCAGCCTGGGGGCAATCTGTTGTGGTGGCGCTACACTGGTGTCTGGCGGCGTTTGGGATGGCGCGTTTGGCTGACGGGCTGGGCTTGGGGCGCTTGTCTCAGGTGGTCAGCGGCTTGGCTTATGGACTTGGCGGCTATCTGGTCGCCAGGGCGGGTTTTCTGAGCATCAACGCTGCCGTCGCCTGGCTGCCATGGATTTTCTATTACGCTGGACAGGTGGCTTCGCCTGTTCTGCGCCGGGGAGGCAGGTGGTGGGGCGCGTTGCTGAAGTTGAGCCTGGTGACCGCCTTGCAATTGCTGGCGGGTCACGCCCAAATTGCCTGGTACACCTGTCTGGGGGTCTTCCTGTGGGTGGGATATTGGGGCTGGCTGGATGCGGCGCGAGGCGGCGAGGTTTTCTCCAGCGCTGCGGCGGGGCAAAAGCGAGCGATTGGCATGCGCATAGCCGGTTTATGGCTGGGATGGGCGCGTCTGGGGCTTGGGTATCTACTGGCAATCGTCCTGGCTGCGGTTCAACTTGTGCCAACCGGCGAGTATCTGTCTCAGTCTCAGCGCGCTTCAGAAGTGGCGTTCGATTACGCCATGACCTATTCCTTCTGGGGCTGGCGCTTCCTCACCTTGTTCGCCCCAAATCTTTATGGCAACCCGGCGCAGGGTGATTATTGGGGTTACGCCAACTATTGGGAGGATGCCCTTTACCTGGGTTTGTTACCCCTGATTCTGGCGTTGTCAGCCATAGGGGTATGGGCGCGTTTCGCCAGGCGGTCGCGCCGTCAGCCTGAGCCTCCACCTGAGATGGAGTTCGCTTCTCAGGCGCGCTGGGAGGCGGTGCCGTTTCTGCTTGGCATCACCCTCGCTGGCTTTGTGCTGGCGTTGGGCAAAAACACGCCGGTGTTCCCCTGGCTCTATCGTCATATCCCGACCTTCGATATGTTCCAGGCGCCTACCCGATTTTCGCTCTGGGCGGCGTTCGCCCTGGCGCTGCTGGCAGGCTTTGGCGCGCATGCCTGGGGCAGACCGCAGCGCCGCGCCCTTTACTGGACGCGCCTGGGGACTGCGGGGGCGTTTGCGGTGTGCCTCGGCGCTGGCTTGACCTGGCTCCTGATGGGCGAGGTCAGCCCCACCTTCATACGAGCCGCAGCGCTGAGCGGGTTTTGGGGTGTGGGGGCAGGGGTTTTGAGCCTGCTGGCGCCTCCCGTCGCGGCGTCTGCAAGGTTGCCAAAAACCAACCGCTGGAGTTGGGCGGTGGTGGTGTTCATCGCAGCAGATTTAATCTTAGCCGGTTGGGGGCTTAATCCGGGCGTCCCGGCGAGTTTTTATAGCCAGGAATTGCCTGAGATCCAATCTCTCAGGGAGAGGCTTGCCGGGCGCAGGCTTTATCTGCCCATTGACCAGGAAGATGAGATGAAATATAAGCGTTTTCTGCGCTTTGACACGTTTTATCCCGGCGAAGATTGGGAAAACCTGCGAGCTGTCCTTTTGCCCAACCTGAATCTGTTGGACCAGATTTCGAGCCTGAACAATTTCGACCCCCTGGTGCCGGGACGCTATGCCATCTGGATGAAGCGCCTCTCGCAGGCGTCTGATGAGAGCTTGTGGAAACTGCTCGATATCAGCGGCGCCGGCGCGGTGGAAGCGATCAATCCGGCTGCTGCTCGTGGGGTGTCATTCCAGGTTTTGCCTGCGGGGAGGGGAGAGAGGGCGCGCTGGGTAGCTTGCGCCAGGAGAGCAGCGAACGAATCCGATGCTTTGCAGGCTGTGCTGGATGCCTCATTTGACCCTGTCCGGAGCCTCGTCATCGAGGCGGACGATCAGGTGGATTTGCCCAAATGCGTTGAGAACGCCGCGCCTGGCAAGGTGGAATGGCTGAGGGATGCTACCCATCGGCTGGTCCTTCAGGTGGAGAGCAGCGTTCCCGGATGGCTGCTGCTGGCGGATACCTGGTATCCGGGTTGGCAAGCGCAGGTGGATCAGCAAAACAGTCCCATTTTCCGGGCGAATTACCTCTTTCGGGCTGTCTGGTTGCCGGCGGGGGGACACGAGGTCGTTTTCACCTATCAACCGCTCTCCGTTCGGATGGGTTTCGGCGTCAGCCTGATTGGGTGGCTTGGTCTGGCGGTGTATGCCACCCTGGCTGTCATTCGACGATCGCATGTCAGGCGTGTTTCTGGCAATGGCAGGTGAGAGATGATCAAACTCAACGCGCTGGAAATAGCGAATATCAGAAAATCAGCATCCTGGGCATTTCATCCGGCGAGCGTCACCCTGGCGGTGTTCTGGTTGGTGGTCATCGCTGTATTGGCTGCCAATGAGTGGAATCCGCTCTCGTTGGCGCGCCTGGGCACCCGTTACCTGGAAGGCGACCCCAACGGCAGCGAAGGGTACGATGGGCAATTTGTGTATTACATCGCCCGGGAGATGCGCCCCACCCAGGTCGCGCCTTATTTAGATGAGCCTGCCTATCGTTATCAGCGCATCCTCTTACCGCTGTTGGGATGGCTCATTTCCCTGGGCAGCCCGAGATTGATTCCGTGGACCTTGATGGTGTTGGGAATAGCCAGCCAGGCAGCAGGCACCTGGTTTGTGGCGGAGATTCTGGCTGGCTGGGGGGTGAGTCGCTGGTACGCCCTGGTGTATGGCTTATGGGTGGGATTTGTCCTGGCTGTGCGTTTAGATTTACCGGAACCGATGGCTTACGCGCTGGTGGCAGGCGCCATCCTGGCAGGCGAGCGCAACCGTCCATATTTGAGCTGGCTTTTGTATGGATTGGCATTGTTCGCCAAGGAGGTCACCTCGGCGTTCCTGCTGGCTGCCCTGCTCAGCAGCCTGTTACAACGTCGCTGGCGGGATGTGAGTGGATTGCTGTTGTTTGGTTTGACGCCTTATCTGCTCTTTCAGCTCTGGCTGTGGTGGATTTTTGGACAACCCGGTCTGGGCAGCGGCGGGGATATGGCGACTCCGTTTGAATTGATTCCCTTCATGGGTTTGTGGCGTATCGCTCAGTACAGCGCCTTCTATCTGGCTGCCATGCTGGTGGTCTTCGCCCCAACCGTTCTCCTGCCCACCATCTGGGGGATTTGGGCGTCGCTCAGAAAGTTGTTGAGACAAGAGACAAATGTGGTAGTATTGGCATTGCTGGTCAACGCGCTGCTGATACTCTGCTTGCCCTTTTCGACCTTCCGCGAGACGGGTGGTTTGTTGCGTTTCATGTGCGGGCTGGTGCTGGCTGTGCTCCTCTTTGCGGCTCGCTATAAAATCAGCAGGGTGCTCAAATATAGCTGGTTTTGGCTGGTTTTAAATGCATTTATCTTGAAACCCGGCGGATTTTAATCTATTATTGCTCCACAAGCGTAAATATCTTGGACACAGACCAATGGATGTGCGATCCTGGGAGTAACCCAGGGTCAGACAGGATATGCCTGTGAAGTGTCAGTTCATCAATCCCATGATTGGAGTTGTTTATGAAGAAGGTTCAAGCCTTTGCTGAGAAGGTTGTAGAGAATATCGAGAAAGTGATTGTCGGTAAACGTTCTACCGTGGAACTTGCCCTGGTCAGCCTGCTCTGTCAGGGTCACCTGTTGATCGAGGATGTGCCTGGGGTGGGTAAAACCGTCCTGGCGCGCAGCCTGGCGCGCTCGTTGGGCTGCAGCTTCAGCCGGATTCAATTCACTCCTGATATGCTTCCCAGCGATGTCACCGGAGTTTCGATTTTCAATCAGGTGAGCCGCGAGTTTGAGTTCAGACCGGGTCCGGTGATGGCTCAGATTGTGTTGGCGGATGAAATCAATCGGGCGACGCCAAAGACGCAGGCGGCGCTGTTGGAGGCGATGGAAGAGCGCACGGTGACGGTGGATGGCATCACGCACAGGCTGCCTCGCCCGTTCATGGTGCTTGCCACCCAGAATCCAATTGAATATGAAGGGACCTTTCCCCTCCCCGAAGCGCAACTTGACCGTTTCTTGGTGCGCGTCCGCCTCGGTTATCCCCGACCGGAGGACGAGGTGGAAGTGCTCGAAAGGCAACAATATCGTCATCCACTGGATGATTTGGAGCAAATCGTCACCGCCGATGAGCTGACCGAGATGCAAGAGGCGGTCAAATCGGTCTATGTCGCTCCCCAGATGAAGCGCTACATCATCAACCTGGCGCGCCAAACCCGTGACCACCCTGAAGTGTATCTGGGCGCCAGCCCGCGCGGCAGCCTGGCGCTCTACCGCACCTCCCAGGCATTGGCGGCTATTCAGGGACGGGATTACGTCCTGCCGGATGACATCAAAGCCCTGGTTGTGCCTACCTTTGGGCATCGCCTCATCCTGGGTCCAGCCGCGCGCTTGCGGGATATTGACGCCGATGAAATCGTGGTGGAGATTCAGAACAGTGTGCCCGTTCCCGGAGGCGACTTGACCATGGAGCGCTAGACATGACTTCGGGTTTACGGGTTGTCCTGATTTTATTGGTGCTCAGCCTACTGGGCGGCATTGTCACCGGTGCGGTCTTCTATTACCGCCTGGCGTATTTATGGCTTTTCTTGCTGGCGGGTAGCTGGCTGCTCTCCAAATTCTCATTGCGCGGGCTGCAACTGCGACGCACAGCTCGCTCGTTGCGCGCCCAGGTGGGGCAGATCTTCGAAGAGCGCTTCGAGGTGCGCAACCTGAGTCGTCTGCCGCGCCTGTGGGTGGAGGTACGGGACAATTCGCCTTTGCCCGGATCCCGCGGTTCGCAGGTGTTGAGCATGATCGGCGGACGGGAGAGCCGCTCTTACCTGGTGCGCACCCGCTTGATGAAGCGTGGCGTTTTCCCACTGGGGGATACCATTCTGGCGTCGGGAGACCTCTTCGGCTTGTTCCCGGTCAGCGTCAACATCCCTGCTCAGGATTCCTTGCTGGTTTATCCGATGATGGTGGATGTTCAGGCGTTTCCCAGCCCGATGGGCTGGCTCTCCGGCGGGGAAGCGCTGCGTCGGCGCACCCACCAGATCACCGCCAACGCCTCCGGCGTGCGCGAATACGCCCCGGGTGACCCGATGAACCGCATCCATTGGTTAAGCACCGCCCGACGCAACCGCATCATGGTCAAGGAGTTTGAGCTGGACCCCATGGCTGAGGTTTGGATCTTCGTGGACGCATTCCGCTATGTCCATTCCTCTCTGCCCATGCCCGAGATCAAGCTAGACGAGCGGGATATGTGGCGTCCGAGCGTGCCAGTTCCTCTTCCGCCTTCCACCGAGGAGTACGCCGTCAGTGTCGCGGCTTCGCTGGCGCGCTTTTACCTGCAACGCGGGCGGGCGGTTGGCTTGGTCAGCGCCGGGCAGAACCTGAGGCTGTTGTCCGCCGAGCGCGGCGGGCGTCAGCTTGGTAAAATACTTGAAGTCCTGGCGTTGCTCCAGGCGGATGGACGCCTGACGATTGAGTCATTGGTGCAGGCGGAAATCCAGGCAATCCCACGCGGCAGCACGGTGGTGCTGATCACCCCTGACCCAGGGGACGGGGTGGTTGTTTCAACCGAGCTGCTCAGCCGACGGGGCATGCGTCCGGTGGTGGTCTTGTTGGACGCTGCCACTTTTGGCGGCATAAAAGGTGTGGACCGGGTCGAGAGCGATTTGCGCCTGATGCGCGTCCCGGTCTGTCGCATCGCCAATGGCGACAATCTGGCTACCCGTCTGTCTGACGAGAGTCAGCCTCACATGTGGAGTTAACTTATGAAAACAAAAAGAGCGTTAATCACCGGCATTACCGGTCAGGATGGATCATATCTGGCGGAGCAATTGCTGGAAAAGGGATATCACGTGATCGGCATGGTGCGCCGCTCGAGCACGATCAACTTTGAGCGCATCAAGCACATTCAGGAGCAGATCGAGCTGGCTTCTGGCGATTTACTCGACCAGGCATCGCTGATCGAAATCCTGGAGGAGCACCAGCCGGATGAAGTCTATAACCTGGCGGCGCAGTCTTACGTGCAGACCTCCTGGGGGCAACCGGTGTTCACCGGCGAGGTGACCGCATTAGGTGTCACCCGCCTGTTGGACGCCATCCGCCTGGTCAACCCGGGCATCCGTTTTTACCAGGCGAGCACCAGCGAGATGTTCGGCAAGGTGCGCACCGTGCCTCAAAACGAGTCCACCCCTTTTTACCCCCGCAGCCCTTATGGCGTCGCCAAGGTCTATGGGCATTGGATCACGGTGAACTACCGCGAAAGCTACAACCTGTATGCTGTCTCGGGGATTTGCTTCAACCACGAAAGTCCACGCCGTGGTCACGAGTTTGTCACTCGAAAGATCGCCCGCGGCGCGGCGCGCATCAAGCGTGGCTTGGAGAAGGAACTCCACCTGGGCAATCTCGACGCCCAGCGTGACTGGGGCTACGCCCCGGATTACACCTATGGCATGTGGCTGATGCTCCAGCAGGATACGCCTCAAGATTACGTCCTGGCGACCGGGCGCACCCACACTGTCGAGCGCTTTGCCCAATTAGCGTTTGAGGCGGTTGGCTTGGATTACCGCGATTACGTCGTCCAGGACCCGCGCTTCATGCGCCCGGCAGACGTGGATTTGCTGGTGGGTGACCCCAGCAAAGCAAAGCGCGAACTCGGCTGGGAAGCAAAGACCAGCTTTGAGGATCTGGTGCGCATTATGGTGGAAGCGGAGATGCAGGCAGACGCCGATTGACAACCTCTCATTGCCGATCCCCGTTGTTTAGCGAGTATTTTGGGGAGAAGCTGATCTATGTTGAGACTGATCCTGACTCTGGGGTTATTGTTGGCTCTGGTGGGGTGCAATTCCAGAACCCGAATTGAAACGCCGATCCCCGGCGTAACGCCTCTGACAGCCATAGCCACTCCGACGATGGATGAGGAGTATTTCCAGTTGCGCCAGGAGATGGTGCGCAACCAGATTGAACGGCGCGGGGTGGAGGATGCTGCCGTCCTGGAGGCGATGCGACGGGTGGAACGCCATCGCTTTGTGCCGGACGAATACCTGGATCAGGCGTATGACGATCACCCTCTGCCCATCGGTTATGGGCAGACGATCTCCCAGCCTTATATCGTCGCCTTGATGACCGAAGCGCTGGGGGTTCAAGCGGGTGAGCGCGTCCTGGAGATTGGTACGGGCAGCGGATACCAGGCGGCGATTCTGGCGGAAATGGGGCTGGAAGTCTATACGGTTGAGATCATCCCTGAACTGGCGAGCCAGGCTGCCCAGCGCCTGAAGGAATTGGGTTATGACCAGGTGCAGGTGCTCAACGCCGATGGATACTTTGGTTGGGAGGAGCACGCCCCTTACGATGCGATTATCGTCACCGCAGCCCCCGATCACCTGCCGCAACCCCTGGCGGAACAGCTCGCCGAAGGCGGTCGGTTGGTGATACCGATTGGACCGGTGGGCATGGTGCAGACCCTGTGGCAATTTGAGAAGGTCAATGGCGAGTTGGAGGCGGTCAACCTGGGAGGGGTGCGCTTCGTGCCCTTCACCCGGGCGACGCCGTGATCCTGTAGGGGGAAATCCTTAGAGCCTCCCCCAATAAAGATATACCGCCAACGCCCCGGCGTAAGCCAGCGCTCCCAGCCAGAGAACCAGGTTGAATCCTGAAGTCAGGGATAAAATTGCCGCCAGGACTGAGGCGATCACCGAGGCGCAGCCGTTCACTGCCCAAGCCCAGGGCACCCAGCCTTCTGCCTCCCCCTTGATTTGTTGCAATCCTGAGGGGAAGGGCATCCCCATTAAGAAGCCCAACGGAAACAAAACCAGCACCGCCATCCCTGCCCGCAGCCAGGCATCCCAACCCAACGTCAGTTGAATCAGGCTGCTGGTAACCCAGGGCGTCGCCAACGCCAGCAGGAGCAGCGCCGTCAGTGCCGCACCTTTTGGCAACCTGGGCGAACCGGCAGCCAGGCTTCCCAGACCGGAAAATGCCAGGATCGAGAGCACCACGGCGGTGAAGGCATAGGTGGGGTGACCCAAGAGTAATATCCAGCGCTGGATGAGCGGGATTTCGACCAGCAGGTACGCCAGACCGATAGAGGCAAAGTAAATCAAAACCAGCCAGAATTTTCGCCGCGCCGCTATCTGCTCACGCGGCGCTGAGGGGTCACCCCGGGGGCGAGAGAGAATGGGCTTGGCGTTTTGCCCGGAAGGGACGAGCAAAGGCAAGATCACCAGCGCCACGCTGAGCAAAGTCACCAGGGCGAGCAACGCCAGTAAAATCAAGAAACCGCTCCCCCCGAAAGGTTGCCAGGTGCGCCCCAAACCAGCCAGAATTTCGGGCGTTTGCGCCCAGGTGAAGAAGTGGAAGAAAAAGGGATGGTTGTCGGTGGCGGGGCGTATATCGAAGGGATAGGCGTCGTAAAAGCGCTGCCGATCCGCCGCATCTAACAGGGCGCGGATGTTCTGGTAATAAACCTCCTGCGGCAGCTTGTTGTAGCGATTGGTTTCGTGGGGGGAAATATCCGGCGCCCAGACCAGATCGAATCGTCGCTTCTCGGCAAAATTGCGCACGGATACCAGTTCGGCGTCTTGCCAGCCATCGGGCTGCACCAGAAAGGTCATGATCTGGATGCCGCGATACGCCACCAATGCCTTGGCAGGCTCTACGCCGCCTATCTTGCTTAAGGCTTCGACCAGAGTGGCAGCCAGGCGCAACTCCTCGCTGGGTGGAGTCTGCAACCAGCGGGTGGCGACCAGGATACCGTCCGGCTTGAGGTGTTTCAACGCCTGAGTGAACATCTCCAGGGTGAGCGAATACGTCTCGTGCAGGCTATAAGCGCCGCTGGTCACCGGGCGGTAGGCGTCGCTCAGGGGGAGGAAAATGATATCGAAGTTCTCCTGTGTCCCCTGCAGGTACACCCGCCCGGTGGCAATAATCGTCTTGACCTCGGGGGCGTCGAATGGGTTGGCTTGCGAGGCGGAGAGAGCCACCGCCGCTGGAATCATCCGGTTGGGCAGGACGGTGATGATTTCCCTGGCGCCGCCGGCTTGCGCCTGCAAGACGCCCAGCCCTACCCCTGGCTCCAGCACCAGCGCCCGGGCGGAGGGACGAAGCTCGAAAGCGATTGCCTCTGGCAGGTATGCCGCGGCGACGAAATCATTGGGCGTAACCAGACTCACCGGCGCTAAATCGTCGCCATCACTGGATAACCCCAGTTGGGTTGGCGGCACGCCCCGATAGGTGTAGCTCAACCCCGGCAGGGCGCGCACACCGGCGCCCGCGACCACATCCAGACGGGAGATAGCGTTCCAACGACCGTACAGCAGTTGGTAGCCCGGATGGAGGCGGGCATAGGCGAGGCTTTTGTAGGGTGAAATGTTCAAGCCCAGCGGCGAGCGCCAGGCGAGGTTCGCCGCGCTGAGCCAGATGAGCGCCAGGAAGGAGCCAATGGCAACAAGCGTTGTCAGCGGGCGAACCAGGCGGGGAGAAACTCCATCTTGCAGAGAGATGGCTGGTATTAAGCCCAGTACAACGCTGCCAAGCAGCGCGCCTGGCACGCCCGCCAGGTGCATCAGCCCGAGCGCCAGTATCACCCCTGCCGCCGAGCCAAGCAGGTTGGCGGCATAGACGATGTGGCGTTTGGCGGTTGGGACAGCCAGAGCCGAGGCGATGCCCAACCCACTGAAGAGGAACGGCAGGCTCAATGCCAGATAATAAAGAGCGAAGTAGAGCACCTGCCGCCGGTCAATGGCGATGGCGTAGCTATCGAAGGGTAGCCAGTTGACCGCCAGGTATGCCAGCCCCACCCCCGCGGCAAATGCCATCCCGCTCCCAGCCAGAAGCCGGTTGGGAGCGGCTGAGCGCAGGCGTTGAAATACCCCCAACAGGGTTCCGCTGGCGGCAAAACCCAGCAGGGCAAGACTGACGACCAGGAAGGCGAAGTGGTAGAATTGAGCCACCGCCAACAGGCGAGTCAGGGCGCTCTCCAGGCAGAGCGTCGCCCCTGCCAGGGCTGCAACAGCAAAGTAGGTCCGCGTGTTCATTCGTTGTCATCATTATACAACCCCGCGTTCTCTGTGTCTCAGTGGTGAATTATAAAGAATCTGATGTCCAACAAACTCTGTCCAAAAGTCATCCTGGAAGGCACACGCCTGACGTATAAAACCGAGATCGCCTTCCTGTTGAATGAGCACCCGCGCTTTGTCGGGGCGCGCAAATATCGCTACCATTCCCCCTTGATTTCTGCCGAATGGTGCGCTTTCACCAATTTTCCCTGGGGGCGGGGGTTAATCAATTTTCTGCCCGAGGAAGAGGCGATGGCGATGGAGACTTACCACACCTGGGCGCGCCTGTTCGAATTGCAACGGTATTACTCCTGGATTGTTGACCGTTTTCATATCTCCACCCGCGCCTACCAGCTTCAGACGCATGGTTGCGATTATCCCTTCCGCTGGCTGGAGCAGCGGCTGAAACCGCTCGGCTTCCACCTGGTGTTCGTCTGGCGCAGCCCCGAATCGTTCCTCGCCGCGCGGGCTGAGCGTTTGAAAGTCTCCGGCAACCCGGCGCAGTACGACGACCTGCAGGCTTTCATTGACCAGCAGCTTCTCATGGAGCGGCTGGTGTCCGAGTCGATCCTGCCCACCCTGCGCCTGGACATCTCGAATAACGACGTGGCTGGGGCAACGGAGCGCATTGTGGACTGGATGGAAGCCACCGGCGGGCTTTGGGCGGATTAGAGATGAAAAGATTGGCAGTCGTCCTGGTTTCGGCGGACGCCGAATGGGCTGCCGTGAGAACGTTTTACCCCGACGTTCCCTTGCAGCATTCCCCTTTTGGCGAGTATTTTGAACAGACCCTGATGCTGGATGACGATCCCATGCCGGTGCTGTTTTTCCAGGGCGGCTGGGGTAAGATCGCCGCGGCTGCTTCGACGCAATATGTCATCCAACGTTGGAATCCGGTTTTGTTGATCAATTTGGGTACGTGTGGCGGGTTTCGGGGGATGGTTGAGGCGGGGGAAATTATCCTGGTTGAGCGCACGCTGGTGTACGATATCCAGGAGCAGATGGGAGATAGCCAGGCGCATCTTGTCCATTACCGCACTGAATTAGACCTGAGCTGGCTGGGGGAAGCGTTGCCCTTGCCGGTGCGCCGGGGTCTGCTGCTTTCCGCCGATCGCGATTTAATGCCCGCAGACCTGCCGCGACTGCAACAGCTCTATGGCGCCATCGCCGGCGATTGGGAGAGCGGGGCGATCGCCTGGGTGGCTCAGCGCAATCATCTCCCCTGCCTGATCCTGCGCGGGGTGAGCGACCTGGTGGACGTATGCGGTGGAGAAGCTTATGGCAACCCAACCATGTTCCAGCAGGCGGCGCAGCATATCATGCGCCGCCTGCTGGATTCTCTGCCTGCCTGGCTGGAAGCAGCCGGGATGTGAACAAATCCGCAGGTGGGAGATTACCCAACAGCTTTCTTCGCCGGTTTGAAGTTGCGCTTCAACCAGGCGCGAGCGCCCTCCAGGTCGAATTGCACAGCCAGACTCTTCATCACCGGCACCTGATCCAAACCGTCCAGACCGATTGGCACGGGTAAGACGGGGTTGAGGCGCAGATAATGATCGCGCAGCAATTGACGGCACTGATAGTCTGCCAGACCCATGCTGCCTTCCATCATCAGGCTGATGATATGCGGCGCCCATTGCACAAAGCCCCAATCGTTGTCTTGAGCGGTGACATACTTGGGGTTGTAGCCGGTTCCAATCGAAAGCAGGCGGATATCGCTCAATTTTTGTTTGCCGGTGCGGGGCTCCAACGCCTGCGCCAGGGCGCACATGCTCGGGTTGTTGGAGATCACCCCACCGTCCACATAGCCCTGATAGACCGGGAAGTAAGTGGGAGCGGCGCTGGTGCGCAAGGCGACATCCACCACCCTTTCATACCCATCGGAGTCGTCGCCGGGGTAATTGTGAAAATATTTCGGTTTCCAGGAGCGCACCTTGCCGAAACCGGTGGCTTCGTTGTCCAGATCGAAAGACGAGATGATCACCCTTTTTTGCAGGTCAGCTAATTTCATCGAACCGAACTCTTTGGTCAGCTCTTCTTTCAGGTACTTGTTCGAGTATTGCGCGCCGCGCGCCTGCCCCAGGTCTTTCAGGTTATCCCAGAACGAATCTTTGAAAACGTGGCTGCCCAGGCGCTCGTAAAGCTCGCGCGCCTGGGTAGGGGTCATCCCTGAAGCCAGACCCAGCGCCAGGATGCCCCCGGTGGACGTCCCGGCGATCAGGTCCACTTCTTCCAGAAATCCCGGGTAGCCTTGCTCCAGGCGCTCCAACAGGGCAGCGGTCAAAACGCCGCGGATGCCGCCGCCGTCTAAAGAAAGAATATGATAAGGTGCCATGCAGTTTCTCCTTTGGTGAATGTTCCTACAAGATCATTTCTAACTCAATTTCGTCCCGCAAGGGGATGCCGTCCAGCCCAAAGACGGGTATCTCTGGTTTTAGCTGGCGTGAGCGCTCTACCGCATTGGGGTAGATGGCGACCAGGCGGAAGCCGCGCATCTGGTAGAAGCGCAGGGCAGGCATATTGTCGTTGGTGGTGATCAGCCACAGCCGACGACAACCAGCGCCTATTGCAACCTGACGCACGGATTGAAGCAGGGCGCTGCCGATGCCTTTGCCCTCCCGAAAACTATCCAATGTGACGATCTCGCACTCCTCTCTCTGAATATGATAAGTCGCCATTCCCACCAGGCTGCCATGCAACGTGGCGACGAAGCCGGGCAGTTGGTCTGCCTGGCGCGCCACACCGCGCGAGACAATCATGGACGAACCCCAGCGGCACGCCAGTAAATGGGCAATTGTTTCGCGTTGGCGATCTTCGATAGGTTGGATGAAAAAGGAGAGCATGACCCGGCGCCTGAATTCAGCTTGATTGTAGCACGGGCGGGGTTCCCGGTCAAATTAAGAGCAAACAGGTGGAGATTGACCGTAATAATCGGTCTAAATATGATATCATGCATTAAAACTTCCTCACAAAACGCTAATCGCCGATTAATATTCCTTGACAGCTATCAATGCTGATGGTATTCTTTCAGGCGGCAAGCTCTCAACAAGATGTCTGGACTATGCAGGGTCTGGTGTTACCCGTCTGTTATTGGACAGGTGTAAAATGCCATTAGCCGTGGTTTGCCAGTCAAACGAAGTCTCTCGTTCATATTCAAACCCTACCTTCCAGGTTGTTGGGTGGAATACGCCAACCTGGACCACTGTATCCGGTGCCATTTGGCGCGCTACTCGTGGTGACGGTCTGACCTGCTCAGACCGTCTTTCATTAATTCATCTTGGATAAAAAATCGCTCTCTCCATTGACCGATGTGAATAGGATTTGACCTGTTCACGCACTCAGGTTATATCAACGCAAAGCGCGTCATCAACCCCCCGAGGGTATTTCGGTCAATCCACCGTAGAGTCATGACGGTGTTCATCAATTAGAGTAGTTGGTAAGCAAGCAGGAGGTGAATGATAGAGGAGAAAAAAGGCACCCCCAAACCCCCATATTTTTGTCGTCAACAAAAGGAGAATTGTCAATGAAAACTAGAACGGCTAAATGGTTCAATTTATTTGTTGTGCTGAGCATGGCGCTCAGCATGCTGGTGACTCCGAGCCTGGCAGCGCCGGTCAACGCGGATGTGCAAAGCGCGCCGGCGGCGCCGGTGGCGCAGGAGGATGCCAACGCCAAGCTGACCCCGGCGCTGGTGGAGAAGTTCTCCGCCGGCGCGGCGGATTACATCGTCCACTTCAAGGAGCAGGCTGACCTGTCGGCGGCGTACCAGATGGACTGGGAGGCGCGCGGTCAGTTTGTGTACAACACGTTGAAGGAGACCGCCGAGCGGGCTCAGGCGGGGGCGAAGGCGCTGCTGGACGGCGCCGGACTGCGCTACCAGACCTTCATCGCCGGCAACGAGCTGTATGTGTGGAGCGGCGATCTCAGGTCAGCCCAGGCGCTGGCGGCAATGCCGGAAGTGGAGTACATTCGTGAGACGCGGGTGTATCAGATCGACCCGGTGGTGAAAGAGAGCGCCGGGCTGAAGAGCTACGAAGTGCCCAACGCCACGCCGGTGACCAAAGCGGTGG
>FWPV01003966.1_pt1 | contig 32450 bp, 36 predicted proteins | sample 2228371 | NCBI WGS metagenome assembly FWPV01 (sample SAMEA103939776, study PRJEB20133) | metagenome
CACACTCAGGTGGGGATGGAGAGGGATCGGTTTTTGTGCCATGCCTTAGTATACACCTAAAGTTGGTATCAATCGCGCGACGATAGGTTCGGATGGCCAGCTCGTTGCTCCCGTGATGCGGGCGGATTTTGCCTACGCCGCGCCCCGCGCCGGTTCGGCTCCGTTCGGATGGCCAGCTCGTTGCTCCCGTGATGCGGGCGCCCCCCCCACGGAGTGGGTTTAAGGTCGGACAGAACATATGCTCGGTGAAGCGTTTCGTGGCGTGAGCATGCCTCACATGCCCTCACTCTCGCTCCTCCGCTTCCGCATGCAGGAGCGGGGGAACGCAGTCCTACGTCTGAGGCATTGTGACGCAGAACCACAGATCGAACCCACATCATTTCTGTCCGCTCTTAAACACTCCGGGGGGGGACGGGGGCTCAAGTGTAGGGTTTTTTGCTAGGCCGCTTTCTGATGCGGTTGGTCGATTGACGGACGCGCGCCATGGGTGTCACGACGTTTCGGCCAGGGTTCCGGGAGCACCTGCATCGGTGGGAGCGCGGGCCCATGGATGAACGCGGCCACGAGCAGGAGGCGACCCCGATGAAACCAACTCAGACTCCGGGGCGCGCGTGGCCCGGTTGCCCGTTGGCGAGCGGGATGGGCGGGCGGCAGCTGCTCCAGCACGGGCAGTGGCCGGGCGGCTTCGGCAGCGCATCCGACGCTGACAACCCACAGGATGGCGAGCGCCATGGCCAACCAGCGCCGTTCGGCGCGGCGCGGGTCGGTCATCGTGGTCTGTTCCCAATGCCACCCCCCGCGCTTGAGGTCTTTGGAACTGCATTCGTTCCAGGCCCGCAGGCTGTACCAGACCACGTCGCCCTGGGCGGGCGGCAGATCGGTCACCACCAGCCAGGGGTCGTTGTCGCCCACATCCCAGCGTGCCGCCAGGGTACACGCCAGTTGGCGTTTCGGGGTGGCCAAGCAGCGCACCGTCCCCTGCCAGCGGCTGCCGGGCGCCGGCGCCGCCTGGCTGAGCGGACGAACGGTCTCCGCGCTGTCGGGGCACTACGTCCCCTGGCGATTGATCCGCAGGAAGGGATGCCAGCCCCGCGCGGTGATGGCCTGAAACAGCCATGTGGCGTACAAGCCCCGGTCGGCGGCGACCATGACCGTCCCATCGTCCGGCACACGGCCGTGCAGGCGCTGGCAGCGCGCTTCCCACTGCGGCTGCCACGCGCCTTTGGCCGTGGCGCGCATGAGATGCCAGGCCACCGGGATGGCGCAGCCCCGGATAAGCACGTGGATGGACAGGACGGTGAAGCGCTGGCCGAGGATCGTGGCGTCCATCGCCAGGGCAAGCTGCCGGCAGTCGGGCGGATGCCGCGCCGCCACCCAGCGCAACAAGGGCGCGAACCAGGTCGGCACGTCCAGACTGCGCCGCCGGGCGCCGCGCTTGTCGCCCGATGTCGTCGCAGCCTCGCGATACCCGTCGCGGAGTCGCTCGCGCACCGCCTGCTCGCGGCAGCCCAGCAGAGAGGCCAGGAACACCGCGACCTGCGTCAGGCCACCGCGTTGGGCGAGCACAATGCCGAGACTCCACCGGCTGAGCACGACGACCTGCGGTCTGCTCAGATGCGGCAGGTGGGTTGACACGGTCTGCTGCCATTGCGATCATCCGGTCAGGCGCGTCATCGGATCCTCCTGGTACAGATGTGGTTGTTGCCCCCTGCATCCTACCCGACGGATGGCGCGCCTTCTCTCATCCTTTACACTTGGTCCGAAACGCCCAAAAACCCTACACCTGAGAGGGACGGGGGCGTCGGTGGGCCGTCGGTTGCAACGTGAGCTGTGCAGCGGCCCGGACAGCTACCGGAGCTGGCGCATCACGGACAACGCCCGCTCGTGATGGTTCTGGACGTAGTTTGCGGCAACAACGGCGACGGCCCCCCGAACCTCCACTCCGTGGGGGGCTAGGGGGGCGATGTGGTCAATCACCAGCAACGCTGCTATCATTCATTCAGCATCCATCATTTCCTCCGGTGTGATGCTGCTATGATGCCTGCGATCATGCCGGAACGACTGATGGACGTCAACGAGCAATCAAGGTCATGATTATCTTTGACCATCAGTGGCAGCATCTGTTTGGAGCAGGCGACCTGAATGACGCGATGAGAAAGAAGCGTCATCTGCAATCCATCAGTATGATCAGTGTAGCGCATTCATGAGCCGATTGCTTGCAGGCAAATGCTTCCCCTTGGTCAGGATGAGACGATGATGCTGGCACAGATTGAAGTGATTGCCGGTGGGCCGCTGCTCACCATTCAGGATGGTGGTCGACCGGCTGCGCGCCGTTTCGGGATTCCGCCCGGCGGAGCGATGGATCGGTTTGCGCTGGCCGCAGCCAATCTGCTGGTAGGGAACCAGCCGTATGCGCCGGCGCTGGAGATCACGGCAGGCGGAGCGCACTTGCGCTTCAGCGCTTCGTTGCTGATCGCGCTGGCCGGCGCTGACATGCAGGCGCAGCTCGATGATGCGCCATTGGCGCCATGGTATAGCGTTGTTGCGCCAGCGGGAAGCGCGCTCAGGCTGCGCGGACGACGAAGCGACTGGGGCGGGCGCGTCTATCTGGCAGTGAACGGTGATCTGGCGGCTGAATGGGCAGCAGGCAGCGCTGGAACGTGTCTGCCAGGCGGTTTTGGCGGTTACCAGGGCCGCGCGCTGCGCGCCGGCGATCAGATTGCAGTGCGGCTCCGCGCGCACACTGCGGCGATGGCGATGCGCTGGTGGCCGCTAGATCGGCGGCCTGCCTATCGGTCTTGTCCGCAGGTGCGGGTATTGCCCGGCCCGCAGAGCGATTGCTTACCGGTGGCATGGCAGCAACTGTGCGCGCAAGAGTTTTTGATCGACGCTGCGGCCAGTCGGCAGGGCTATCGGTTACGCGGTGGGCAACTCACTCTTGAACCACTCTCGATCCCGTCGTTCGGGGTGGCGCCGGGCGCAATCCAGCTTCCCCCCGACGGTCATCCCATCTTGCTGATGGCCGATGCGCAGACAACCGGCGGGTATCCCGTAATTGGCGTCGTGATCAGCGCCGATCTGCCGTTAGCGGCGCAACTCTTGCCCGGTGATCGGCTGCGGTTTCAGCCAACTGATTATCAGGCGGCGCGCGCTGCGCTGATTGAGCAGGCGGCCTGGCTGGCGCTGGGGCCGGAAGATGACGACAGCGGCTGGTTGCTGGCGGAGGCTGGCGCGTTAGAGTAGGAACGGAACTCAACCTGGCATTGCCGTGGAGCAAGAAGCGATAGGTGTATCCCTTCCCTCAGCAACTTCTGGGGAACATATGCACCCGCCAGTGAGCGATCGCGCGATGATCGCACTACAAGCTCATGAAGTCTCGCAAGGCCACGCTGATGGTTCGTAGATGCTTTTCGGTTAGACCCTTTCACCTGCTTCGAGATAACCCCTTCCTCTGGTCGCCGAAGCTGAACGTTTTTGCCTGAAGGCATGGGGCGGTGAGGCAAGTTGTGCGCTGAAGCAGGGGACTGCTGCGGGCCGGAGTATGCCCGCGCGATGAATTCATGGCAACAAGGCGCGTTCCCGCCGACCCCATACCATTGTGCGCTGCGCAGAGCGCGCCGTAATCACCACTTGCCCAGGCGCGTGGATCGCACTCCTGACATCCTTCCCGTTGTCGAGTGGGTGGCTGCGGATGCTATTACGCCCGCGCGATGCCCCTCCTGGGTGAACCACTGTGAGGGAAGGACAATTCGTGACCGCATCTCACGCCATAATCGCGATCATCACATTGCTCAGCACCAGCACGAGGATGATCCCCATCGACAATGGCGCTGCCCAACGCTGCAAGCGGGCAAATGGATTACGGCTGCCTACCAGCAAATGAGCCACGACTGCCGTCACCAGACCGAGCAATGGATGAAGGATGAAGGGGAAGCTGAGGAAATAATCGATACCACTGACGACGCCGAACAGCCAGTAGATCAAACCCAGCGTGACCTGGATATCGATCAGCACTGGGAAGAAGCGGGCAACCCAACTGCGCGGCGCGTTGGGGCGATAGGTGAAAGCGAGGTAGATTGCGGCTGCGACAATCAAGGCTGCCAGCACCTCGCGACCAAGGATAGCGTGAATCGAACGCACCGTAGCAAAGATTGGATCCATAGCGGGCAACTCCATAGTGTGCAAAACTGCATCATCGGCAATGACGAACGCCGCTGATGCTCTTCGTCTACATCGTACAAATCTTCACAATGATTGTCAAATCGGCTCGTTCTGACGGAGGCGATGGTAGAGGGCTTCGGTTTCGGGCAGCGGCTCAATGCCGAGTTCTTCACGCAGCGCCTGGACACAGCGCGTATAGGAACGCAGGGCCTGCGAACGGCTGCCGGCGCGCGCATGGGCGCGGATCAGCAGTTGGTACGCCTCTTCGTAGCAACGATCGCGACGCAAAACCTGCTCGGCGATCTGGATCGCTTCGTTGTGGCGGCCTTCGGCGCTAAGCTGCTCAGCATAGGATACCGCCGTCGCCAGGTAACGAGCCAGCAAACGCTCACGCTCTTCAATCGTCCAGGGATCGTAGAGTGACTCAGCCAGATAATCGCCACGGTAAAGCTGAAGGGCGGCCTGAGCGCTGCGGCGAGCAAAATCGGGATCGGTGGCGGTCTGCGCGCCGGTGGCGCGCAGTTCAAACTCATCAACATCAATCCAGGCGCCGAAGGAAGGGGCAAAGCTATACGCCAGCCCCTGGCGACGAATGAAAAATGGCGCTACTCGCGGCGGTCGATGTGGTTCGAGCGCGGCGTTGAGCGTATTGAGCGTCACTTTGAACTGGCGTTCGGCGGCCTCAAGATCGGCATCAGGCCAGAGCCATGCGCAGATCTGCTCGCGCTGAATCCAGTTGCCGCGCATCGTGAGCAACAACTGGAAGAGCTGGCGTGCCTTTTCCCGCTGCCATTCGCGGGCCTGAATCTCTTGATTGCCGCGCCAGACCCGGAAGGTGCCCAGCATTTGCACCCGTAAGGTAAAGCCGGGATGATAGTCGTCGATCGTATCATCGGTCGCGATCGAGGGAAAGCCCTGACGAAGAAGGCGGATCGCAACCTCACGGTGTTCAGGCATAGCGCGCGCGCGCAGCAGCAGCGGCACCAGCGCCGCCACATCACGCGGGCCGAACAGGCTGGGGCCAACCAGCACACCTTCGTAACCATGGGCGACCGCCTCACGCATAACCTGATCGACCAGTGGATCCACGGCGGCGGAGCGACCTGATCGTAACGCTGCCAGCGCTCGCCAGAGATGAACGAGAAAGAGGCCGAAGGTATCTTGCCCGCTTTGAAATCGCTGCTCGGCCTGGTCGAGCCACTCATAGCCGCGCGGATCATCGGCGCTGAGCATCACACTGCCCAGCGCGAGCAACATCAGCGCGGCCACCCATTCATCGCCAGCCGAGGCGGCCAGCAGCAATCCTTCGCGGGCGTCAGCTTCGGCGCGCGCCAGATCACCGGCATGGCCATGCAGAAGTGTCAGGCCAAGGTAACCTTCGGCGCGGGTGCGCGGCACACTGACCTGTTGCAACAGGCGCAAACCATTGCTATAGCGCTGGCGAGCCGCCTGATCATCGCCACGCGCGATTAACTGGTAGGCATGGCCGAGCCGGAGTTCAGCAATCGCTTCTGTCACCAGATTGCGGCTCTGCTGGGCTTCGATCAGTGTGCGATGGGCAAACGCCAGCGCCTGCGGGCCACTGCCGAGCATGGCGTTAATCAACGCCAGCAACAAGAGCGGTTCACGATGCGCGGTTGCCCGACTCAGCGGTTGTTCCGTCCACAGGCGTTCTTCCAGCTTCTGGCGCGCTTCGCGCAGTCGCCCGGCGCGCAACAGAAATCGCGGCGCCAAAAGTTCCGCCTGCGCGCGATATTCTTCATCAAGCTGATGCAGCCTGGCAAGACGTTGCGCCGTCTGTTCGAGGCGCAGGGCAATATTGGCCCGGCCACGATTGGCCCAGTTTTCCGCCTGCATCAACAGCAGCTCGATCCGTTCCCGCGCGAACTGGCGCGGCACCAGTTTCAGCGCGCGGCGCAGCAGTTCGATGGCCGGCGCAGGCTGGACTGTGTCGAGGTAGATGGCCGCCTGACCGCGCAGGCAGCGCGCCTGACCGAGGCGATCGTCGTTGGCGGCAAAGGCGCGTTCAGCGCGGCGATACGCGGCCAGCGCCGCTTCAAACCGGTTGAGCTGACTCAGAGCAGCCGCCTGGATCTCGATCAATTCGGGCACATCATCATCAGGTAGCGCTAGTCGTCGCATCCAATCGAGCGCAGCTTCGGCCTTGCGTTCTGCCAGTAGCGCGCGGGCCAGCGGCAGAAACGTTGTGAGCGCCGCCGGATCGCCGGTCGCGATCTGGTGATAGAGCGCGCTTTCCTGATCACCGATACGCTGATAGTAGGCAGCCGCGCGCTGGTGTAGTTGCGGCCAGGCTGGATCGACAGCGGCGCGCCGCGCCAGCCATGCCGCAATCACGGGCTGAAAGCGGATACCGTTGCTGGAATATGGTTCGACAAACAATCGGCGGCGGCGCAATTCGCCGATCATTGTCTGCGCATCGAGCGACGGATCGAGCGCAGTGCAGATACCCGGTTCGATCCAGCGCAGACCGGCGCTTCGTTGCAGAAAGCGTTGCAGTGCCGGGTCAAGCGGGGCGAGCACTTCCCGATCAAGATACTCATCGAGTGGGGGATTGGGCGTGTCGCGCAGGCCAAGCGCGCTGCGCCAGTCGCCGGCATGAAGGGCGATGCGCAAGGCCAGCGGCCAGCCGGCGCTGAGCTGCACCAGCTCTTCCAGATCGGCGGGCGGCGATCGATCCGCCTGTTGCCACAGGGTTACCGCTTCGCTGACCGTGAATGCCAGATCGGTCGGTTCGATGATCAGCGCCTCGCCCCGCAGACGAGCGGCAGTGATCAAGGGCGAGTCAGGTTCACGGCGGCTGGCAAGGATCAGATGCAGGTGAGGAGGCTGCGCAACAATCAGGCGTTCAAGCAAAGTGCGCAGCGCCGGTTGTTCGTCGATCAGATGCGCATCATCGATGATCAGCAGGGTCTCATCATCCAGCGTGGCCGTGAGCCGATTGATCAAACTTTCAATGCTGGTAGGGACAAATGATTGATCAAGCGGCGTTACCCGGCTTAAGGATGCGCTCAGGTGTCGCAATAGCCTGAGCGGATCATCGGTCGCATCGGCGCGGCACCAGGCTGCTGGCCAGCCGCCGTGCGCGGCCAGGGTCGCCAGGGCAACGGTCTTGCCGCTTCCCGCCGGCCCGATCACCAGCGTCAGTGGCGCATCGAGCGCTACTGCCAGCCGTTGCTCAACGCGCATTCGGCGAATGCGATGTAACGGTGCAGCAGGCGGCAGGAGACGTGGCCGTAATATGGATTCGTTATACTCACCTGTAACCGCTTGTGATACCATGTGAGCGGCAGAGTGCGCTTTCTCTCGTAACGGTTTCGTCAACGATGACTATTGTACACAGGGCCAGATACAATGTCGAACAATCCTGAACGCGATCGTCAGCAACCTGATACCGATCCGACTGCTCATCCAGATGTGACCGATCCTATGTTTCAATCGTTGCGCGCCTGGAACGAATTGATTGCGGCCAGCACTGATATGGCGTTTGATCTGGTGCTGAAAAACTGGGATTATAGCCGCAGTTTACGCCATTCGACCGATCAGGCGGTTGCCGACGCGATTCGCACCCAGCAACGCCTGAGCCAGGAAATGATGCAGGCATGGCAGGGATACGTTGGCGACATTCAGTCAATCATCAAGCGCTTGCGTAAACCGTAGCCATGCCTGTAAGAGCCGGCAGATCACATATACACTCCGCCATTGACGTTGATCTGCTGGCCAGTAATGTAATCGCCATCAGCGGCCAGAAACACCACCGCTTTGGCAATCTCTTCCGGTAAGCCGAACCGACCCATCGGGATGCGGGCTTTGATTTGTTCTTGCACCTGCTCTGGCACTTTTGCCAGCATATCGGTGACAGTAAAGCCGGGTGCCAGCGCGTTCACCGTGATGTTGTACTTGGCCAGTTCAAGCGCCGCAGTTTTGGTGAAGGCAATAATCCCGCCCTTCGAGGCGGCATAATTGGCCTGACCGAAATTGCCCGCCTGTCCCACAAACGAGCTGATATTGATAATCCGTCCGTAACGTCGTTCAATCATGTGCTGCATCACGGCGGTCGTGCAGTAGTAGACGCTATTCAGGTTATTCTGAATCACCGTGCTCCAGTCTTCATCGGTGAGTTTACGCAGCGTGCGATCGCGAGTGATGCCGGCATTGTTCACCAGAATATCGACCTGCCCCCAGCGATCGAGCACCTGCTGCACCATCATGCGCGCCTGTTCGGCCTGGCTCACGTTTGCCTGTACCAGCATCGCCTCCCCGCCGTTGGCGATAATCGTATCGGCGACCTCCTGCGCTGCTGCTGCGCTGCTGTTATAGTTAACGGCAATTTTCGCCCCTTCGTGCGCTAGTGCCAGCGCAATCGCTCGCCCAATGCCACGCGATGCACCGGTCACGATCGCAACTCGACCGCTCAGCTTCCCCATGTAACCCTCCCAAACCGGTATGCTCTTCTTTGTTTCCTTGAGCGGCCGGATGCTATCCGCAAGCGCCGACCGCTCATCCTCCGACATAATTCGTTAGCTACATCCGCTCGAAGATCGCGGCAATGCCCTGTCCGCCGCCGATACACATCGTGACCAGCGCGTAACGTCCGCCGGTGCGTTGCAGTTCGTAAATGGCTTTTACGGTGAGGATACAGCCGGTCGCGCCAATCGGGTGACCAAGCGAAATCCCGCTGCCATTGGGATTGGTACGATCCATAGGTAGACCCAGATCGTTGATCACGGCCAGTGCCTGGGCGGCAAAGGCTTCATTGACCTCGAAGAGGTCAATATCCTCAATGCGCAGCCCGGTTCGTTCAAGCAAGCGACGCACAGCCGGCACCGGCCCGATTCCCATGTACTTGGGTTCAACGGCGGCGTTGCTATACCCAACCAGCCGGGCCATCGGCTTGTAGCCGCGCCGTTCGGCAGTGGCTCGATCCATCAAGACCACGGCAGCCGCGGCGTCGTTGATGCTCGAAGCATTGCCGGCAGTTACGCTGCCCTCTTTGAGGAAGACCGGGCGAAGCTTGGCGAGCTTTTCAAGGGTGGTGTCGCGCCGCACCCCTTCGTCAACGGTGAAGGGCGCCGTGCCACCTTTCACCTTCACTTCCACCGGCACGATCTGATCGGCAAACCGGCCCTCATCAATCGCCCGCGCGGCCCGCATGTGGCTCTCGTAGGCGAGCTGATCCTGCGCTTCGCGGCTGATCCCCCACTTTGCGGCCACATTCTCGGCAGTGACGCCCATGTGGCAGTCATCGAAGGGATCGGTCAGCGCGCCGACCATCATGTCAACCACCTTTGAGTCATTCATGCGCGCGCCGAAGCGCATGGCCGGCAGGCTATAGGGGCCGCGACTCATACATTCAGCGCCGCCGGCAACAGCAGCCTCGATGTCACCCTGCAAGATATACTGAGCGGCAGACACGATGGCCTGCAATCCGCTGCCACACAGTCGGTTAAGAGTCAGCGCTGGCGTCTCCACCGGCAAACCGCCCCGCACTGCTGCGTAGCGCGCCATGTACATGTCGTGTGGCTCGGTATTAATCACGTGCCCGAACACGACGTGACCAATCTCGTCAGGGCTGACCCCCGCGCGCGCGACTGCTTCTCGTGTCACCAGAGCCGCCAGCTCGGTCGGAGGGTGATCTTTCAAACTTCCGCCAAAGGTACCGATGGCGGTGCGTACCCCACTCAACACCACGACTTCGCGCTTTTCGCTCATGTCGACCTCCTTGCCGTGGATCGCCAGGCGACCACGCCGGTTGTTTGCTAACCCAAGGAACGAATACAATTATACCAGTTTCAGTTCTCTCATCTGCGAGAAGAAACCACTATTTCCGGAGCAGTTCTGCGCAGCGTAACCCGGATGTAACTTTATGTGGTATATTTCACCCACTTCAATAGTCGTTCCCTCGTCAGTACCACGTGCAGGAGGCTGGGCATGGCCCAACGCAGCGAAGCGATCAGCAATGTAGCCCTGAAAGATGGCCGACAGGTGACCATTCGTCCGCTCGTCGAGAGTGACCGCGCGGCATTGGCCGAGTTCGGTTTGAGTTTGCCGAAAGACGATTTGCTCTATCTGGAAGAAGATTTTACCAATCCTGATATTATTGCTCGTCTATCGCATGCGACCCACGCCGAGAATTGGCGGCAGATTGTGGCATTTGCCGATGATGGGTCGATTGTAGCCTATACCTCGGCGCGCCGCGTGCCGGGCTGGTCGAACCATGTCGCCGAGCTGCGCCTGATCGTCAAGCCGGGCTGGCGGCGCAGCGGTCTGGGAATGCAGATGGCGCAGGCGATTGTCGAGGCGGCGCGCGAGCTGGGCGCGCAGAAGGTAACGGTAGCGATGCTGGCGGCGCTGAAGGCCGGTCAGGCGATCTTCTCGCGGCTCGGCTTCGCCGTTGAAGGCCAGTTGGCGCGCCATGCCATCGATCGCAACGGCGATCTGCACGATGTGGTGATCATGTCTGCCTTCTTGCGAGTGTAGCGCATTCGGCACGCGTTTCCTTAGTGACGGAATCGCTGCGCGGGCAGAGATGCGGCAGGGCCGCGTCTCTGCCGGCTTTTTGTTTCGAGCAGCGCTCATCTCATGCGTGGGTGGGATAACAGGTGATAGTTCAGCCGCGCTATCAAAATGGGGGTGGTGGGATAGCGCTGTTGCAGCGACGGTAGCGCGCGCATCATCCAATCCTGATTTGGCAACGGCCCCACGCGCAAGCTGAACGGCAGGTCGGCGGCTGCGGTGCGCGCAGCACATCATCCAATCCTGATTTGGCAACGGCCCCACGCGCAAGAGCTGGGCTGGTGTCGAGATGGACAAAAGGTACTGTGCAACCGGCGTCGGCACAGGCGCTGCGGCGCGCAGGATAGAAACGTCGTGGCGTCTGGCGATTGCAGAATGGCGCTGTGTCCCGTCGCGGAAACAAGCATCCAGGGCTGGCCGAAATACCATGCGCCGTGTTCAAGGTCTGGGGGCACGGTGCGGGCAACGATAGTCGCTCGTTCGACGCTGGTCGCGGCAGCGGGAGCCATTCACCTGTCATTATCATGGCTCCATGACTCCACAGCAGGTACAGAGGCGCCGGAATCGTGAAGATTGCGCTTGCTTCTCCACTACCAATAGATGACACTGGGCGTAGTTCGAGCAAGGAATTCGAGCGGAGCTAGCTGATCCTGACGGTCGGGCTGGGATTGCGGGTAACGCTGAAGAAACCGGATCGCTGTGCCCACAATGGTCAGCATGACACCGATAGCTGTGACTGGCGCGGGCATGGTGACGGCGATTCCGGTCAGCATCACCAGTAACGGCAGCGCCAGAAACAACGCGATTGTCGTCGTGATCAAGCCGATCACGTTCCGCAGGGGTAGCCTGATGAAGGTGAGATAGCAGATGCGCTGATGCAGGCGCCAGCGATGGGAATCAGGGAGAATACTACGGCGCGCGTAGATGGCGCGGGCGATGATCACAGATCCAACGGTCACGCTCCAGATCGCGACCAGGCCGATCCCGCAGGCAACGACAATTGCCCAGATATCCATTGGTTACCTTCGTTGACGAAACTGACCGGCATCTATGTGTTATTGCTGCGGTTGTGAGCGCTGGTTGTTGCATGGATGCACGCGCCCGATCCATCTATAAGCTGTGGCTTAACTCTGCCGTCGCTGATCAGTCCGGTCGGCGCAATCAGCCGCAGACGTGAGAGCATGGCCGAACATTCCGACCAGGTTGTGGTATACTAACAGGCGTTGATCAGACCCTTTCCTGTTTGACCAAAAAATAATAATTGCGTTCTTCTTTACGTGTCACATCATCGAGCTGTTGATTACTGGATGTCTGCGCAAACTGAAAACAACAAGACTCTTATCGAGCGGCCTCTGGCGGAAATTTTTGGTTATCGGTTGACAGATGATTCTGAGGAAGCCAAAATACATCGCGCAGAGCGACTTTGTCCGTTTAACAATAAAGTGTCCAAATGCACGAAAGATAAAGCAGAAGATCCGCTTGGCGTGTGTAGTATCTATCATAACAACAAACCGGTGATTACCTGTCCGGTAAGGTTCCGTCAGGATTGGCGTATTGCTCGAGATGCTGCTTCGTTCTTTTTTCCGGAAAGCGCGCGATGGAGATGGCTCACTGAAGTGCGATTGAATGATGCAACCGGGAAATCGGCGGGCAACATCGACATGGTGCTTGTTTCCTGCGATGAAGGTGGAAGAGTTATCGATTTTGGCGCGCTTGAAATTCAGGCTGTATACATTTCTGGAAATGTTCGTGAACTTTTTGACAACGTTATGCACGGTTCGTCCGGCGGATCGCTCATGCGCTCGTCTCATTATCCGCGACCTGATTATCTTTCATCATCACGCAAACGACTTGTGCCCCAGCTTTTGTATAAGGGCGGTATTTTGCGAAGCTGGCAAAAGAAAATTGCGGTTGCGCTACAAAAAAGTTTTTTTGACACGTTACCACCCCTGAACTCTGTTCCAAAAGAAGAAGCGGAACTAGCCTGGTTGATCTATGATTTGGAACTGCGCGATGGTCGTTATCAGCTTGACATGGTTAAGGAAGTTTTTACAAAGTTCGAGTCGACACTGCTTTCAATGACAACTCCGGCGCCGGGGAAATCTGAAGATTTTGTTCGTTTTCTGCAAGCAAAAATTGATGAAAATCTTTAGTCTTCGCTAACTAACCAGGATATTGAATAGCCATTGTAGACATGATCGATTATCAGCAAATATCGATGTTTCCAGAACAATCTCACATCCCGTTGCTTCCCCCGCCGGTGAATGTCGCATCGGTACCCCAGCGCAGTCCGTTCCGCTACCCAGGGGGAAAAACCTGGTTCGTGCCCACCTTTCGCCGCTGGATGCGCCGCTACGCCACGCGCCCGCGGGTGCTGGTTGAACCATTCGCCGGCGGCGGCAGCATCAGCCTGACCGCCCTGTTTGAGGGTCTGGTTGAGCGCGTTGTGATGGTCGAACTCGACGAAGATGTTGCGGCCGTCTGGCAAACGATCGTCAATGGCGAGGCCGAATGGCTGGCGCAGCGTATTCTGGCGTTCACAATGACGCGCGAAGCGGTTGAGGCCGAACTGCGCCGATCGCCCGACAGTGTGCGCGAAAAGGCATTTCAAACGATAGTGAAGAATCGAACGCTCCACGGCGGCATTCTTGCCGAGGGATCACGATTCCTGCGGCGCGGTGAGAACGGCAAAGGGATCGGTTCACGCTGGTACGCGCAGACACTTGCCCAGCGCATCAGAAATCTTCAGCAGATTGCGGATCGGATCGATTTTCGCTGCGCCGATGGATTACAGGTGATGCAGGAATTTGCGGACCGCGACGATGTCGTCTACTTTATCGATCCACCGTACACTGCTGGTGGTACGCGAGCTGGCAAACGACTCTACCGCCACCATCAGATTGATCACGAACGACTCTTTGCCATGTGCGCGGCGCTGAAGGGCGACGCGCTTATGACCTACGATGAATCGGAAGAAGTAAAAGCGCTGGCTCGTCAGCACGGTTTGCAGATGCGTTTGATCGCAATGAAAACCACTCATCACGCAACGAAGGGCGAGCTCATCATCGGCAGAGATCTGTCATGGCTGGATGAACTGCCTGCTATCTGTGAAACCAGGGTTGACTACAGCGCGAAGCGGACGGCGAGTTCATCGGGCTGAACCTGTGATCATGGCGAGCAACCCGGCACTCGCCGTCACCTGCGCTCACGATCATTCGGTTGTCTGTGCAGAGCGACGAAGTCTCACACTCCCGGCACTCCCACCGTCAATCGGGCGACGAAACCCTCAGCCACCGTGCCGCTGACCGTCGCCATCTGGTTCTGCCAGCCATCACGGAATACGCCATCACGATCGAGCGACAGGCGACCCAGGTTGCGCAGGCTGTCGCCGTACCGCGCATCGGCGTACACCTGTCGGCTGACATCTTCCGGCAACGCCAACTGCGATGTATGGAGCACATTGCCGGCGCTGGTTGCCTGCGCGAGCGATGGATAGATCTCGAAGTGAATGTGCGGCCACCGTCCGGCATAACATCCGGGAAAGATCGTTTCAAACACTACCAGCCCCTGTTCGTCTGCTGCCTGCACTCCACGCAGGTAGTCCTCGGCTTCGACGCCAGGACTGTACATCGAGTAGCGCCCTGGCGCGTCGCAATGCCATGCGTAGATCGCGTAGCCGGGCAAAGGCGCGCAATCGCCGCCGGCCCGCGTCAGCTTGAGTTCGAGCCGCAGCGGAATGCCCACCGCAGTGTTGCCAGTGCCCAGACTGGCGCGAATGTCGGTGCGCACTACTCCTGAGCGAGCCAGCACATTGAGGCCGGCGCCTTGCGATCCGTTGCCGGGGAATGGCCCAGCCGTTTCGCGCGGGATAGAATCGACACACTCAGCGGCAGCGGCGTTGGTCGGTGTGGCAGTGGGAACGAGAGGTGTGGCAGCCGCACCAGTTGGCGCGCTGGTCGGTGTGGCAGTGGGAACGAGAGGTGTGGCAGCCGCACCAGTTAGCGCGCTGGTCGGTGTGGCAGCCGTTGGCGGCACTGGCGTCGGTGTGTTCGCTGCTTCACCCATTGGGGTGCAACCGGCCAGAAAAGCGGTGATCCCGACCAAACCCAGCCGTAACAGACGGCGTCGGGTCAGCAGCGGTTGCTGCATCATTGTCAGATCGGCCTGAAGGCCGAGGTCGTAGAGATCGCGGTTGTGAAGAGACATTGGTTCAACTCCTCGAATGTGCGACATTCTGTTATGAGATTCATAGCATGCAATAATGAAGCTATTGATGAGAGATGATGAAGAATCTGTGCAATGCGCGCGGCAGGAAGCGAGTAGCGGCAGAACCGGCAAACACCCTGGCGTCTCTCGCCAGCGCTCTCATCTTCAGGTACAATAGTGGTACATAATCCCCGGAAAACCGACTCAACAGGAGGAGAGCCATGCAGGCGCCCGAAACTGCGGTCGATCCCTATGTCCTGACCGAAATCGATGAGCGTGGCGTTGTTCGCCTGACGCTCAACCGCCCTCGCCAGTTCAATGCGCTGTCGGAGGAGATGCTGGCGGCGTTGCAGGCAGAACTTGACGCGATCGCCGCCAATCCGCAGGCGCGGGTGGTGGTGCTGGCGGGCGCGGGGAAAGCTTTTTGCGCTGGCCATGATCTCAAGCAGATGCAATCGCATCCCGATCAGCGCTATTACGAAGACCTGTTTGCCCGTTGCAGCGAGATGATGCTGACCATTCAGCGCCTGCCGCAACCGGTGATCGCGCGGGTACACGGCATTGCAACCGCTGCCGGCTGCCAGTTGGTAGCGATGTGCGATCTGGCGGTCGCTTCATCTGAGGCGAAATTTGCCGTTTCGGGCATCAACGTTGGCCTGTTCTGCTCAACCCCATCGGTGGCGCTGTCGCGCAATATTGGGCGCAAAGCCGCATTCGAGATGCTGGTTACCGGTGAATTTATCGATGCTCACACCGCCCAGCGGCTGGGGTTGATCAATCGGGTGGCTGAGCCGGAAGCGCTCGATGCCGAGGTAGAGCGGCTGGTCACGGCGATTTTGGCTAAACCGGCTGAGTCGATCGCGATCGGCAAGTCACTCTTCTACCGCCAGATCGAATTACCGATGGCCGAAGCCTATCAGCTTGCCGGGCAGACGATGGCCTGCAACATGATGGAACCCTGCGCGCAAGAGGGCGTTGCTGCCTTCGTCGAAAAGCGACCGCCGACGTGGGCGCGCGGGTAGCCACAGCAGTCTGCCGTGTCAGGCGAACCGCTGTGGCTATCGGATAGGGATAGATCGCTCTGCGCAGTCGTGGCGCGGCGGGACACTATAGAACGTCGCGCCAACAGCGCCTATTCTTCGTCGTCGCAGAAGAACGCTCACCCTCGCCCGCCAGTGGCGGTGTGTATCGCCACGTCGCGCCAACATCGCTAGCGCTTCGCTGAAACTGGCACGGCGAAAGGGCATCACTCCTCCTGCCAGGGGTTATTGCTTCGCACAATAGCAGGACACGGCGCTGCTGTCCACTTGCTCCGGCAACTCACTCATCTTATTGCGCGCCTGCGCACAGGCGATGACTTCTCTTCTTTTTTATGGCGGCAATCACACTGCCTGTTCAGGGCAAATCGGCGCTAATCTCGCCTGAACCTAACCTCTGACACTCCCATATCCGCCTCTGCGTTCCCTCTTTATTGACACAATATATCAGTTTGTGGTACAATCGCGTCTGATTAATGAGACCTTGTATCAAATTGAAGGAAATGACCATGAAACTGATGATCGGGCGTGGGGTAATCGAACGCGCGCTTCCTATCGTATCACTTGTGTTTTTGATCGGGATCGTTGGTCAGGTTCTGGGGCAAAGCATCGCGAACTGGCTTGCGGGAAGCCCTGCCGCCCAGATTGTTCCGGTGCTGGAAGCGCCGATCGCCAACGCTGGCAAGGCGCTCGGCGCGTTGCTGACTTCCTGGATGCCAGCCTGGATCATTCCTACGCCATTCGGTCCGCTCGATGTAAAGCACACTCTCTCGTACACCATCTATGAATGGTTCAAACTGCCCATCATCCTCTTTCTGACTACCTACGGTATGACCCTCGCGCGCCTGAGTATTAATACCGCATGGCTTGAACGCACGCTGGGCCGCAATGATCTGGTTGGCGCTCTGGGCGGCACGATACTGGGCATGGTGACGCCGGTCTGTTCTTGCACGGTGACCAACATCTACGCTGGACTGGCGGCTGGCGGCGCCAGTCAGCGGGCATCATCAGCATTCCTCTTCGCCAGTCCCGCACTCAATGAATTCGCTATCATTTTTATGTTCGTGATTGTCGGTCCGGTTGGAGGCATGGTATATCTGATCACCGGTATCATCGCGGCGCTGGCAACTGCCTATTTCGCCCCACTGCTGGGCCTGGATCCTGGCCGTTTTATCAGGCAGGTGATTCCGGCGCGTAACCCTCGCGGCGCTGCTCAAGCCAGCATCCTCGAACGCGCTCACCACGAAGCATGGATGTTGTTCAAACGGCTATTTGGCGTGGTCTTGCTCAGTGGGTTGCTGGCTGGCATTCTGGTGAACTTCAATCTCACCCTGGTAGAAGGTCTTAGACAGGCAGGCAGCGCCTGGTGGGGGCCAGTGCTGGCTACTGTTCTGGGCTTGCCGCTCGACATCAATGCAGCGTCTACGGCCCCTATCCTGGTGGCACTGCACCAGATCGTGCCGGTTGGAACGCTGATCGCGGCCATGATGGCCACGACGGTATCGTCGATCCCAGAGTGGGCTATGCTCAATCAGTTGCTCGGTCGCAGAGCGACTATGAACGTCATGCTCTGGTATGCCGGTTATGTGATGCTGATTGGCATGGTTCTCAATTGGTTGTTTGCCTGATCGGGTGATGCCCACAGGTCTGCTTTTTGTTGTTGATTCATGGTATCATTTACCGAACGAAAAGAGCTAACCATCATACCCTGACAGGCAGTCACACGATGCCCGAAACCGATCACTCAATTGTGGCACTAAGCGTCATCGATTGGGAAGAGCGTGTGACCGTTGCGCTCCGTGAACAGCACATCCGCCTGACCAGGCCACGTCGCGCAATCATTCACTGGATTGCCAGCCAGACGACGGTTTTTAGCGCCGAAGCGCTGGCCGTTGCAGTCTCTACGCCGCTGGCGCGCGCTGGGCGATCAACCGTATATCGGATGGTTGATCAGCTTCGCGAGCAGGGATGGCTGACCCGCGTGCAGACAGAGCGGGGATTGTACGTCTACTCGCGCACAATCCCCGGCCATCATCACCATGCGATCTGCACACGTTGCGGCACGACACTGCTGATTCGCGGATGCGCCGCGCTCGATGAACTCTACGGCTTGCTGGCAAAGCAGGGCTTTACCGTTCAGCACCACATCATTGAACTGACTGGCCTGTGTCACAACTGCCAGCAACGACGCTGGTAGGCAACTAGAGCACCGTCACTGGGCCGTGATCATCGCAATGGTCGCCATGGCGGTGGTGCAATCGACCATTGACCAGGTAGTCGAAGTGATCGCCGTGGGGCACTAGTGGATGCCCGCATCCGTCGTGCCCGCACTGACAATCAATACGGGCGCACACCGCCGGATTTTCGTCGCTAACCGCGATGACGTGCTCATCGTAGTGATCGCCGTGCAGATGATGCAAATGCCCATCGTGCAGATAATCGATGTGTCCGTCGTGTAGAATGCGGATGTGGCCGCAATGTTCGCTGTGGACGTGCGGATGCGGTTCGTGAATTGAGTGTGTCATCTGATAACTCCTGAATCTTACGAGCAGGCAGCGCCATGTTGCCTGCCTGGCTAGCTTACGGCTCTATGATGATACTTCGACACGCGGGCAATCAAGCGGCAAAACGCCTGCCAGTTGGGATTCGGTCTCATCTTGCAGGAATACAGCAGGAAAAACACACGGCGCGCTGCGTTATTCGCAGCGCGCCTGTTTTGGTGCCCCCAGCGGGATTCGAACCCGCGATCTCCACCTTGAAAGGGTGATGTCCTAGGCCACTAGACGATGGGGGCCTGACGAGGACGCATTATACCATACTTTGTGATTGTTGCAACTCGCGCGAAATGATTGCGCGCGTCAATCTCGTTTGGCCTTGCGCGCAGATGGCGAATTGGCGCTGGCGGTCTGGCTGCGCGCCCGCGGCGACACTGCGCGCAACGTCGCCGCGGATAGGCAATCGGGAACAGCAGACTGATCACTCTTCGGGCAGTTCATCGTAGTAATCGGCCAGCCCGGCCAGCGTCATCTGGGCGAGGAAGGGTGTCACCTCATTGCCGAGCGAGGTGCGAAACGCGCTGTAGTCGATGGCTACAGCGGCCTGCCAGTTTTCCGCTTCGGTAAAGCGCGGCAGGTAGCGCCGCAGTTGCGCTGCCAACAGGCGACGCGGATTCGGTAGCGCGAAGAGGAGAACGGCCTGTTGCAGATAGCGTGAGAAGGCAGCCGCATCGTCTTCGGCTACCGGCGGCTCGCCGAGTCGGTCGATAATGCGCCGGATCACCTCTGGCCCGATGTGCAGCGGATCAAACATCGGATCACGGAACAGTTCAACGCAGTAGGCATCGAGCGCCGCCTGGTCGCGGTGCAGCGCCAGCGTCAGCTCGCGCTGCCCGGTTAAGGCGCGCGCTGCTGCGGCGATCCTCGCCTGCTCTTCCGCCGTGGGCGGCTCGGCCAGCCATGTGCCGGCGCAGCGAGTTAACCGGATTGCCTCTTCACCCCCACCTGCCCGATCGACTGGACGCACTGCGCGACCGCGCATGTCTATCCCTCCATCCTGTTGGTTGTGGCAACGCGCTGCTACTCAATCCTTTAGTCTTGAGTGCCGGTAGCGCGTCATGTTCTGGAGCAAGCGACAGTATACCACGAACCGACGGTCAGATGGTCACGGGTAAGCGACACCCGGCGCCGGCAAGACCGGCGGGCAGAAGCTAAACTGGGGTGGGGCAACGCGCGCTGTGCGGACGCTGAGGCGCGGGACATTCGCTATGCCTGCTCACGCGCTCGCCATGCTGCGCGCTCTGATCGATGAGCTAGCATTGTTCCGCAGGTGAGAAACTTGAGTTTCTTGAACAACAAATTGACGTTTCTGTCTGATCGGAGTACAATACCGCCAGCAGATGATCTGAACAAACGACAAAGGAGGCTGTCGTGGCCCGCATTTACAACTCGATCACGGAATTGATTGGGAATACGCCGCTGGTGCGCCTCAATCGCGTCAACGACACTGACGCGACGATCGTGGCGAAACTCGAATTCTTCAACCCGGCCAGCTCGGTCAAAGATCGTATCGGTCTGGCGATGATCGACGCTGCTGAGCGCGCCGGTCTGATTCGCCCAGGCGAGACGGTGTTGATCGAGCCAACCAGCGGCAATACTGGGATTGGTTTGGCGCTGGTCGCCGCGGCGCGCGGCTATCGTTTGATCCTAACCATGCCTGAAACGATGAGCATCGAGCGTCGCAAACTGCTGCGCGGGTTCGGCGCCGAACTGGAGCTGACGCCGGGCAGCGAGGGAATGCGGGGCGCGATCGCGCGCGCTGAAGAGCTGCTGGCCGAGATTCCCAATAGCTTTATGCCGCAGCAGTTCAAGAATCCGGCCAACCCGGCTATTCATCGCGCCACCACTGCCGAAGAGATCTGGCGCGATACCGATGGGCAGGTTGATATTGTTGTTGGTGGTGTTGGCACCGGCGGCACGTTGACCGGCATCGGCGAGGTGCTCAAGCCGCGGCGGCCCAGTCTGCGCATCGTGGCGGTTGAGCCAGAGGCTTCGCCCGTACTGTCAGGCGGTAAACCCGGCCCGCACAAGATTCAGGGCATTGGTGCCGGATTTATTCCCGATGTGCTCAATACCAGCATTCTCGACGAGATCCAGCAGGTGAGCAACGAAGATGCCTTTGCGATGGCACGGCGGCTGGCGCGCGAAGAGGGATTGATGGTGGGCATCTCGAGCGGCGCGGCAGCGACAGCGGCGTTGCGTGTCGCCCGACGGCCTGAGAATGCCGGGAAGCTGATCGTCTTTATCGTCCCCTCTAACGGCGAGCGCTATCTGTCAACCCCTCTCTTTGCCGAGGAATAGCGCGCGCTGCACAGGCATTCTTCGCCCGCTGCACACGAACCGGCGAGACGTTGCCAGGCAATGCCTCGCCGGTTGATCACGATTTCAACTTCAATGCGGCGGCTCGGCAATGGTTGGTTTCCCGACGCCGAGCAGTCGCGCCATCAGCCAGCCAATGGTGAAGACCGGGATCGGCTGTGTCAGTGGGATGAATGCCTCAACTGCAGCTTTATTGCGCAATCCGCGCAATCCCAGGCGGTCGAGCAAGAACCAACTGATCGGCGCAGCGAGCACATCAAGACCGAGATCAAGCAGGTCGAGCACAATCGGCAATCCCAGCGGAATGTAGTGCATGGTCTCGAAAAAACCGGCATCGGCGGGAACATTCAATTTGCGCAAGCGTTGCCAGATCAACCAGAGCACGATCGCTGCCAGCGTTACGCCAGTGAGCATCAACGTTAGCAGCCAGCTCAGGATCGTCGTCAGTGATTCATTCATGGGCTGAACTCCTCATCACAACAGGAGCGCGCTCTTTGTTCGCGCTGTCTGATTGCTCGCGCGCTCCCAGCCAGATCCACAGCAGCGCAGTAACACTTACGATCACTCCCAGAGTCGCTAACGTGCTCAGTTCCAGCACAGCGCCGAACCGCGGCTGATCGCGATCGATCATCATAAGCGGCGCGACGAATGGATCGGTCAGCGCGTACAGCCACTGTACCGCCGGACTATCGGGGCGCGCTGCGAACAATTTCAACACCAGGCGCGCGATCAGCGCGCCGGTCAGCGCGCCACTGATGGTCGCCAGGGCATCGCGCAATCGCCACTGGCGCATGTGTCGCCACATCTTCACCGTATCACCTCATCATGTGGAACCTGGCGGCGCCATCAATCGTCTCTTGATATGCGCGGCGCTAAAGGAACATTTTTTCAGAATCGCGGATAATTCTCAGCGAAATATGACTACAGAACTATGGCATTGGTAATTCGTCTCTGCTACACTACTGATCACTCGCTCACTTCACCTGGCAACCGGCTGGCGGGTTCTATTATCAGGGCAGTTTTCATGCGGAGATCTGCACAATGAATCCAACGACGGCTTCGGCGAACGCAGAGCAGCGTCTCATCAGGGCGCGAACAATTCCTTTCCCACGGCCTTCGCTATTCGTCGTGATGATTGGCCTGGAGCTTGGCTTCCTGCTGAGCGTCCTGATCTGGTTGCTCATTGCGACGCCGCTGCCGACGCCGCTCGCCACCGCTCCCGATCTGACCCCATTGACCCGCGAGATCCAGGCCCGCCTGAGCGGTGCAGTGGTTGATCCGTTGATCGAAATCAAGCCGGGTGTCACAATTCATGCCAGCAACCTGCGCGGTTTCCGCTACGAAGGCGCGGTGTATTACTACTACGTTGAAGGCCAGCCGAACTATGATCCGCTTTCGCGAGGGATCGTGCGCGCAGATCAGGTTGAAATGATGGCGCGCGACACCAGTGGCGATCACGTGATCGTGATCTATCGATTGCGCTAAGCGCTAGAAGCGTTTTCCCGCGCGCCAGTTGCCCCAATCACGCTCTTCGGCGGCGCGGATTGCCCGCCGTTTCTGCGCCCGCCGCGAGAGTGGAATGACCTCGCTCAGCGTCGCCCAGAGCTGTTCTTCGAGCTGAGGATTCGTCGCCAGCGCCGCTTCAATGGCGGCCACATCGATTCCGCATGCGTGGAGTTCAGCCGCGATCGCGCGCGCGCGTGACCGATCACCGTTTGCCAGCGCTGTAATCAGTTCTTCTTCCCGTGTCATAGCTGTTCGACCTTCCCAGATAGTTTGCGCTGCTCAGGCGGTCAGCACAATCGGGCCATCTTCGGTGATTGCAAGCGTGTGCTCGAACTGTGCCGAGCGCTTGCCATCGGCAGTGCGCACTGTCCAGCCATCGCGATCGATCCGGGTGGCTGCTTTGCCGGCGTTGATCATCGGCTCGATGGTAAACACCATCCCGGCCACAATTTTGCGTGTCTGCTGCGGATCATCGTAGTGGAGGATGGTTGGCTCTTCGTGCAGATTGCGCCCCAATCCATGACCGGTGTACTCGCGCACCACTGAAAAGCCATTGGCTTCGGCATAGCGCTGGATCGCGGCGCCGATCGCGCGCAACGGATTGCCGACCCGCGCCTGTTCGATGCCGAGTTCGAGACAGCGACGGGTAACTTCGAGCAGCCGGTGCGTCTCATCGTCAACATCGCCAACAGCGAATGTCTCGCAGGCGTCGCCGATCCAGCCATTCAGGCGCAGGCCAATATCAATGCCAACGATGTCGCCCTGCCGCAACCGGTCACGCCTGCTAGGGATACCGTGACAGATCACGTCGTTGATCGAGGCGCAGATCGTGCCGGGAAAGGGCGGGATGTAGTTGCGCCGTCCTGCCGGCACGTATCCCTTGTAGACCGGTTCGGCGCCGTGTGAACGGATGAACTCTTCGGCGATGGCATCAAGCTCTGCTGTCGTCACGCCGGGACGAATATGGTCACGCAACACGTTGAACGTCTGCCGGACGAGCTGGCCGGCAGCGCGCAGCAATTCGATCTGAGCAGGAGATTTCAGAATAATCGCCATGGGTTTTCTCGCATTCCGTAGCAACGGATGGCGGCTGTCTATCAGATGTCTATCAGATATAGTTATAGCACATTCTCTTCGTGGCACGGCGCCGGCGGACGCGGCAACAGACCGGCCTGTTCGACGACGCGCGGGATGGCGCGCGTCCAGTCGACCGACATGATATGCACGCCGGCCACGCCCTCGATACTGAGCAGTTCGTTGACCAGCTCAGCCGCCAGCGCGATACCCTCAGCTTCGCTGTCGGCAGCGCGTTGCATGCGGTCGATGACCGCATCGGGCATCAGCGTGCCTGGCAGGTGGTCGCGCAGATAGATCGCCGACTTTGGTCGCCGCAAGATCATGACCCCGGCCAGGATATACGCCTGTTGATGTAAGCCGGCAGCGCGAACATCGGCCATCCATTGCCGAAATCGCTGTAAGTCGAAGATGAGTTGCGTCTGCACAAACTCGGCGCCGGCCTCAATCTTCTTCTCAAGTCGCGCTGCGCGCTCGACATTCGGATTGGCAACGCTGCCGATGAAGTAGCCCGGCGCCTCTTTCAGCGGCACGCCCGACTGGAATACTCCCTGGTCGCGCAATGCGCGCAGTGTCCGAATCAACTGGAACGAATTCAGATCGAGCACATTTTTGGCTTCGGGATGATCGCCAATGCGCGGGTGATCACCGGTCATTGCGAGCAGATTGCGCACACCGAGCGCCGATGCGCTCAGCGCATCGGCCTGCAACGCAATCCGATTGCGGTGCTGGCAGGTCATCTGCATAATCGGCTCGATCCCAAGCTGGTGCAGGATGACACTCCCACCCAGCGACGACATGCGAGCGATGCCGCGCTGGTTATCGGTCAGATTGACCGCATCGACATAATCGCGCAGATTGAGCGCCAGCGCTTCCAGATGGGCGCGCGCCGCGCCCTTCGGGGGCGCAATCTCGCCGGTCACCACAACCTGACCGGCGGCGAGTCGGCGTTGGAGGTTGGAATGCATAGATTATTCTTCAGCAAGCGCCTGTTGCAGGTCGGCGATCAGATCGGCGGTATCTTCAATCCCGCACGAGAGCCGGATGAGATTATCGCGAATGCCTACCGCCAATCGTTCTTCGGTACTGAGTTCATAGTAACTCATGAGGGCCGGTTGTTCAATCAGGCTTTCCACGCCGCCGAAACTGGGCGCGATGTAGGGCAACCGCATCCGATCGACGACGGCCATTGCGCTGTGTAAATCGCCGGCCACCTCGAACGAAACGACACCGCCAAAACCACGCATCTGGCGGCGAGCTACGGCGTGATCAGGGTGATCGGGCAGACCGGGATAGTGGACGCGCGTAACGCGCGGATGGCGGGCCAGAAACTCAGCGACGGCCTGACCATTCTGATTGTGACGCTCCATGCGCAGCGCCAGCGTCTTTAAGCCGCGCCCAAGCAGATAGGCGGCGTGCGGATCACAGATTCCGCCCAGGATGCCCTGGGTCTCTCGCAAGGCGCTGATAATCGGCGGACGGCCAATTGTCACGCCGGCCAGCAGATCGTTGTGTCCGGCCAGATACTTGCTACAGCTATGCACCACCAGATCGATCCCGTACTCAAGCGGGCGCATATTATAGGGGGTAGCGAAGGTCGCATCGACCAGCGTCTTGATCCGATGTTCGCGCGCGATAGCGGCGACAGCGGCCAGATCGATCACGCGCAAATAGGGGTTGGTCGGGGCTTCGGTCACGATCAGGCGCGTTTGTCCTGGCTGGATCGCTGCCGCGATTGCTGATGGATCGGCAGCCGCCACGACGCTGTGGCTCACGCCGAAGCGTGACAGTATCTTGCTGACGAACTGGCGTGTGCGCCGATAGCCATCGTCGGTGAGAATGACGTGGCTGCCCGCTGGGAGCAAAGCCAGCATCACTGTGGTCAGCGCATTCATACCAGAGGCGCACAACAGCGCCGCTGCCGGCTCATCGGGAGACTCGAGCGCAGCCAGCCGCGCTTCGACTGCGCGCACCGTCGGATTGCCATAACGGCCATACTCTTCGCGCTCTAGCTCGCCTGACTGGAAGGCGATCACTTCGGCGCTATCGCGAAACGTATACGTCGCGCTCTGCACCACCGGAGGAGTCACTGAGTCGAACGGGCGCCGGCGCGCTTCGCCAGCGTGGACAGCAGCCGTACTATAGCCAGAAGTGGGTTGTCTGGGCATAAAAAAACCTCTCATCAGGGCGACGAGAGATTGGGAGACGCATTCCTACCGATTGGCGGGAAGACGCCGCTCTCCTCTCATCTGCCAGCTTCGTGCTGCCGGAGTTGCCACCCGTCAGGCATTCTTCCGCCGGGTTGGCGCGGTTTCATCGGGCCGGTCCCTCCACCGCTCTGGATGAGTGCAGCGTTCTGCAATTGGGGTTGAGTATAGCAAGAGGATGGATTGTTGTCAATATGCGATGCGCGGGTAGGGGTGACTATTGCTTCGTTGCCCTTCGCACGCGCAGCACGATCTTACCCTTGACCTCTTCTACCTCCACGACCTCAACGCGAGCGGCGTCTTTGGCGGGTCGGTAATTGGGGCCGCCCGGCTCTCGCTTCAGGAGCGCGAATACCGCTGGATGGCCGGGCACTTCGATGCGGAAGAATTCATCATCGGCTTCCAGCACCTTTCCGGTGAAGACATCGCCCACCTGTTTTGGCGATGTGATGGTGCGCTGAACGGGTTGCGCGGGCGTTGCAGAAGCCGGCGTGGGCGCTGATGGCGCAGTCGTTGTGTCAGCCTGGGCGGTGGCGCGCTGGATCGCTTCCGGCACGTTGCGGTAATAGCGGAGCAGCCGCAGCGCCCAGCCGAGCGTCTGCGCCATTTCGTCATACGTCATGCCGCGCAGATGGCGCTGACAGGCCTGCTGCAGATTGCGATAGTAATCGAGAGTTTGTTGGGAACGGATGACCACGTGCCCGTGCCTGACCACCGCGTTCAGATAGTCGAAGAGAGCGTTCGGCTCCCGCTTGCTGCGCAGATAGGCCAGCGCTTTCTGCGCTTCGTTTGGATCAACCCTGGCGCCGGCGAGGTCTTTGGCCAGTTGGTCGGCGATGTCGAAGGAGATCATAGCAAGGTTCCTCATCATGAGGCACTACATGGACGATGTGCTCTGATCAATAACTCCTATCAGGGCAATTGCGATCGGGGCGCGGATAGCGCAAGATGTCCGCCAGGCGTTGAAGCTGCGGCTGGCTGATCAAATTTCCTGCCGCCTGCACGAGTTCGGAGATAGCGGGACCAGGTGTAGTCTGGTCAATACCGGTATACCGGGCGCGTGGATCGTCGTAGCTGATCGCGGGATCGCGGATCTCGATGGTGCCCAGGCAGGCCGGTTTGCCGCCGCCGAGTTTGGGGCAGAAACGCGGGTCGCCCAGACCAAGCGCAACCAGGATGACACCGAGTTCGGCAGGGGTGAGATTGGTAAACCGGCACTGGAGCCGAAACGCGCTGTCGGTCGCGCAGGCTTCGAGCGGGAGATTTCCCCTGGCCAGATTGCCGTGCATGTAAAACTTGCGTCCGCGCGGTTGTTTGCCATCGAAGTAGGTTTCGGTTGACTCTGGGCGCGGGCGAAACAGTTGCGGAGCCGGCACAATTTCGATGCGGCCCTGTTCGAGCAGGGCGTCGGCAAAGCTGATCAAACCCTGGTAGCCGAGCGTGCCAAAAATGCGCTCGGCTGGATCCATGTCGGTCGGTTGATTGCGTCGTGGCGGGTACCTGCCTGGTATGTGCGCTTTCGTTTGCGATACCCTCGACCGAGTGATGGCTTCGACGATACTGCGAATGCACCCTTTCAGCGAGGTGCCGGGGATGGCCAGTCTGCCGCCGGTGCGGAAGTGAGCTTTGACCAGCGGATACTGGCGATCACCCCGATTCTGTTCGAGCAGGCCAGAGGCCACGTGGATCGGCGAGCGGGCGACAATGCTGGCGGTGAGGGCGCCACTGAGCGTGCCGGGCTGGTAGCGATGATGACCGGCAATCTGATTTGTCACCTGGGGATCTGTGAGCGGCACAAAATCGTATGGTTTGGGTAAAGGCGGCTGGTTACGTCTCCGATCGTGCATGGCTTGCTCCCTCGATGTAGCGAATGAACTGGGCGGCGCCGTTCGGTGCGTGGTAGGTCAGATAATGTATATTCGGGCGGTTCCCACTCTGATGCAGATGGCGTTGGGGATGATGAACGCGCGCGTCCCATTCGGCGGCCAGCGTCTGCGCCCCGGCAATAGTGAGCGCCTGTTCGCTCAAGATAAGCACATCATACTCGTCATCGCCTAACCGTTTCCAGCGCACTTCAGCCTGGGGCGAAAAGGCATGCCCGAAGTCGCCTTTGAGCGTGATGGTGTCAGTGCGGGTGAGTGGTTGCAGATATTGCCCACCGTTTGGATTGAGATCCCACAGATGGGCGCCCCAGAAATGCCAGCACGGCAGCGAAACGTATCGCTGCACCAGCGCGCGAATCAGGCTGGCCGTAGCCGGACTGATCCGGTAGACATACCCCTTCATAGCCCGATCTCCCATCGCCACGCCGGCATACATGCCTTCCAGACAGCAGTGATCTGATCGTGTCCGTCAGCCTGAACGAAAACACCGAGAAACTCGTCTGGCTGGTAGACGAGACCAGACGGGAGATCGACCTGATCAACTTCAGCCGGCGGCAGCCCATAGTCGGCAAAGCGCTGATCGGCACAGAGTGCGCCTAATCCGACCAGCCTGCTGCTCGGCGCGACCGGTGTGCCGGGGAGCAACTGTAGCTGGCCATCGCTAATAGTACAGGTCGGGTAGGAGATGCGGAGCGTATCAAAAGTGACCTTCACCCGCCCCAGACCGCGCGATTTGCCGAAGCCGATGCCAATCCGGCCTTCAGCCAGATCGCGCAGCGCCAGGCCCAGCAAGGCCAGTTGGGCCAGGGTCAGGTTCCTGAACGTGATCTGGGTCTGGAAAGAACCGGCGACGACGGTCTCGTAGTTGAAGGGGCCGTGGGCGACCGAGCCGTAGATGCGGTCGATTGCTACGCCGTTGCGCTCCTCGACCGTGATTTGGCCGGTCGGATAGGCATCGGCAAAACGCACTCGACTGGCCAGGCTGGTGTGGCCGAAGATCTGACTCACCAGGCTTGATCGGCGATAGATTGCTGCGGAGTGCTTTGCCGGGTTATCCTGAAAATAGATCCCTGACGAGAAGCGCAGCTCATCGCCACCCTTTGTGTATTCCTTATAACGATCCTTACTGACGAGAGGATTATCGGCCAGGGGCGGGATGAAATTGTCGTCTGGACGGCGCTGACGGGCGGTGTCGTAACGGCTGGGGCCATCGAGCGACCGGCAGATACGTTCACATTGCGCGCGAATCACCCCTTTCAGTGACGAGCCGGGAAGATAGATGCGATCCAGACTCCGGACAAACTCCATATCGGGGAGAGTTGGATCAGCGCCGCCGGTCTCGCCAGCCTTGATCAGGATCGGGCCATCAGGCTGGATCGTCAGTTGAATCTGGCCTTCCAGAAACGTTGCCTTAAGCATCGCTCTTCACCTCCTGCGCGCGGCGCCGTAACTCGTCACGGAAGGCTTGTTTCCAGCGCTCCAGTGTCGTCGGGTCGGGTGAGGGAACGCTGGAATCATCCAGAAAAGTGAGCAGACTATCGGCATCGCCGGGGCGTAGTTCGGCAAACGCATACGATACCTGTTCGAGGCGAACGTAACCCAACCCGCGGCTGCGGAAGCCGCCGATCTGCATCTCGCCCCGTAACCAGGGTTGCAGGCCGAGCACGACCATACCTAACTGCCAGTCGGTCCCGTTTTCCAGCGCCAGCTCAAAGTCAAAGCGCGTGCCGGCAGGAACCACTTCATAATCGTAGAGCAATCCTTCCTCAACGGTTTCGGTGTCACGGTTCAGGGCGACGCCGTTGCGCACTTCAAACTGATTGAACCAGAGATCAGAACGCACCAGCGCATCTTTGAACAACAGGCGTCCGGCCAGCCAGGGTGCGCCAAAGGTGAGTTCAATCATAGTGGACTGCTGCCAGAGTTCTTCATCAGAAGGAGAATTGGGCTGCTGCGCCATCCTGCGCATCACCTGCTCGATCGTCTCAAAATCACGCGCCTCGCCTGCGGCGACACTGCGAATGAGACCTTCAATGCGGGCACGAAATGCGCCTTTCAACGACGAACCGGGAATGAAAGGCCGACCCAGCGCATCGCGTAACACCGGCAGATCGTTACCGATCACATTGGTTGCGCGTCCGGCGCCAATACGGAGACCGGTTAACGCCACCAGTTCACCCCGCGCGGTAAGGCGGTTACGCAGCGCGGCGAATGAGTAGTTTGCTGCCTCAGGCATTGGCTAACTCCTTAAGATGAGTAAAGCCATCGTTGACCTCTTTGCCGTAGTAGAAAGCCCGGTTGAGATAGCCGATAAACAACTGAATCAAACGCACATAGGCTTCGTGCCCTAACCGTTCTGGCTCAGGGGCATCGCTCATCGCTTTCAGCACATCACCAGCCACCTCATCGGCCCACTGCCGGATCGTCTGCCGAATCTCCTTGATCAACACGTGGCCGAACTCCTGCTGTCCCTTCCCCCACTTGTTGCCTTCGCGGGCGATCTGGTAGCGAATAAAGTTGATCACTACTTCAGGGGAGCGAGACGTCATCGCCACATTGAGCAGATTGCTGAGCTGGTTTTTCTCCATCCCTGAATTGCGCAGCAGGGTAGCGGTTTGGTTCGCCCGCTGGACCAGTTGATCGAGGCGACGCTCAATTGCCGCTTCCAGCAACAGGCTACGGCGCAATATTCTGGCGTCGGGGACGCTGGCATCGCTCATACACCCTCCTCAAATCAGGTGAAACTCGTCGCAAATACGGATCTGACCAAAGCCCTCCGGTCGGCGTTCACCGATTCCAGCAAGTTGCAATGCGGCTAGTTGCTGATAATCATTGTTGGTGAGCGGACGCTGGCTCATAAAGACGTATACGCTCCCCATTGTGACGGCGACGTGGGTCGGCTTGGGGCGCTGCCAGAGCGCCTGCCAGCCGCCGACGGTTCGGGTAGCGGTGAATGCGCGCACCAGCTCGGCTTCAATCCCGGTGATGGCGCGCAGATGCGCAGCGCTGAGTTCTTGCGTCGGTAGCCAGCCGTCTTCCAGCAAGATAGCATCGGCCAGCAGATTGATGGTAAACATATTGCCGCTGATCGGCCATGGCTGGCCGGCGAGCTGCTCGTACCGCTGAGCCTGTTCGCGGAAGCGCGCGGTCATGGCCTCAACGCGCTGTTGAATGGCCGTCGCAGGTTCGGGCGACTGTTCCTGCGGCGTTATCTGAACGGCACCGAGACCACTCGTTTGGCGACCGCCGATGTGGCTGATCTGTTGCAGCGCCTGTAGAATGGTGGCACGAGCGGAGTCGGGCGCAACCACACTGCCGATGAAACGGGTAGGCACGAACTGGTCGCTGGCTTCATCGCGCGCTGCCTCACGAATTGCCAGCAGCGAATAGAGCCGCTCGTTCTGGGCGACGCCGCGCTGACGGTTGATCGCGACCCGCGTATGCATGCGTTGCTGAACGCTGCGGTAGACAATCTGTTTGTTGCGCAAGGTATAGAACCTCGATCCGACCGCCTCCCATGGCCGGCCCTCGTTATCGGTTGGCGCATAGATCAGCGCCAGCGGTTGCTGTCGTTCCCAGCATACCCGGCGGTAGAGCGAGTCGCGCGCGTTCTCAGGCGAACCCTTGGGCTGGATGGCTGTCGCGGGCAGCGGACGCACCCAGGGATCATCGCGCAGCGCCGGATAGGCATTATGGCAGCGAACTTCACGCAGGATAGATGACAGATTAGGGTGATGGGCCAGCGCCTGACCCAGTGCGCCAAAGATGACGCTTCCCGGCACGTAAGGCAGACTGCGATTGAATTGCCTGCCGGGTTTGCGTTCAGGGAATGCCAGGGGCGCCAGTGCCTCAATCTCACACCTGAGCATCATTGTCGGCCCCCAATCTCGGCAACCAGCGCGCGCAGAGCATCACGCAGTTGCGCTTCCGCGCATTCCTGGCCATCAACAAACACCTTTGTCGCTACGCTGGCCCATCCCAGGCCACGCGATTTGGCGCCGCCCCAGCGCGAACTAAGTCGGGCAGCGAACCAAAGCAACGCGGCCTGCTCAAGGCGCTCGATCTGTCCGGTTATCGCTCGCGGCGAGTAAAAACGGGTCGTTTCCAGCGCTGTTTCCTGCAACAGCAAGAGGTTTTCTGCCGCCGTGCGGCGGTGGCGATCGATCGTTACCGATGGCCGAATCTGACTGAGATGCTGCTCGGGCTGTGAGCGAAGTTCCTCCGCCTGACCCGGATCACCGATAACACCGGGGAGGTGGGCAAAGTAGAGCGGCGAGCGCGATAACGGGCTGCCAAACAGTCGTCGCACCAGCGTATCACGCTCTACGCGCTGTGAATCTTCAAACGGTGTCGGAATATCCTGCCCAAGCCCACGCAGCGCCTGCTCAGCGGCCCAGCGCAGTTTCCCTTTCACCTGCGACCCCGGAATCATGGGGCGTCCCCAGCCATCGCGCGCGATGCTCTTATCGGCAATCGTTGCGATGCTTCCGCCAGCGCCAACACTGATCGCGGTCTGGCTCACAATGGTTAGTTCCATCCGAAGCTGCATGTCGCCCTCAAGCTGCAACAAACTCATAGGCTTCCAGCATATCGGCCCAAATCGTCTCATAACGCGGCGCAGATTGTGGTGATACTGGCGTTCGTGATGACCACGGCGGCACGTGCATGCGGCGCGGTTGATTTAGTGCTGGATAGCACCAGGCATGTTCAACGTGTTCGATCAAGGCGCTACCTGCGTCTTTCAACCGACTGCGGGTGTAGAGATACTCCATTGCGCTGGCAAAGACTCCTTGCTCGTTGCGCGCCAGCGCTTCACGCAAACGGTAGAGCTGCGAGCGAGGAACGCGCGCTTGTTTCAAGGCGCGAATGCTTGCCTGCAAGCCGGCCAGCTCAGCCCAGGTATAGGGGCGGGCTGTCAGGCGACATGGGCTGGCTTCGGTATCACGCAGCGCCTCGGCGCGGAACGAT
>FWPV01003967.1_pt1 | contig 32445 bp, 27 predicted proteins | sample 2228371 | NCBI WGS metagenome assembly FWPV01 (sample SAMEA103939776, study PRJEB20133) | metagenome
GCTACGGGGTGCGCCGGGGCGCGTGAGGGTCTCCTCCGTAAATGCCCCTTCTGCTCACAGCAGCCACTTGCCGAGAACTATCAAAGAAGACCTGGGACCGGGCGGGGGGCCGGCCCGGCCCCAGGCTTGCCGGGTCTGCTTTCCTACTTCACATCCCACTCGGCGATGTTGTAGAGCGGCGTGACGCCGGAGAACTTGACACCCGTCAGGCGCGCGTTGACGGCCCAGTAGTCCGGATCGTCCCACAGGCCGTACCAGTAGACCTGATCGTGCATGTATTTGCTGATCTCCTGGATGACCTGGGCGCGCTCTTTTTCGTTCGTCAGGGTAAGCTGCTTCTTAAAGAGTTCATCTAGCTTGGGATCACAGCCGAAATAGTTCCAACCCCAGGGGTTATCTGCATTGGGGACCTGATCGCACAGCCAATAGTCCTTGTCGGGGTCCGGGAAGTAGGGCGCGTCCGACCACTGCATGATGTCCACCGACCCGACCGCGCAGGCGGCGCCGTCGCTAAAGCTGCCGAAAAAGATGTCTGCCTCCTGACTCAAGAGTTTGAGTTCGATGCCCACTTGCTTCAGTTGCTGCTGGAGCACGGCCTGCGTGTCCTGGCGGATCTCGCGGATGGTAGTGCCATGCACCAGCGTCAGCTTTTCGCCCTGGGCGTTCTCCCGGATGCCGTCGTTGTCGCGGTCAATCCAGCCGGACTTTTCGAGCAGGTCCCTGGCTCCCTGGGGATCGTACTTCCAGGGCACGATGTCGGGCGATACGTAGCCATAGACGGCCAGGGGGTCCCACAGGGTCTCCGGGACTTTGCTCAGGCCCAGCAGCAGGTCGCGGTTGATCGCCTCCCGGTCAATGGCCATGGCGATAGCCTTGCGGACGTTCAGGTCGCGGGCGCCGGGGCTGGCCATATCCCGGAAGTTGAAGAACAGGCCCTCGGCATAGCCCGAGCTTTCGACCATGATGATGACGCCGGCCTTCTTGAGGGTGGGCACGTCGGACAGGGGGATGAAGGCGCCCACGTCCACGTCGCCGGCGATGAGCGCAGCCGTCTGCGAGGCATCGTCGGGCACGATCTTGATATAGATCTCGTCCACCTTGGGCGCAGGGCCCCAGTAGTTGGGATTCCTGACAAAGCGGATGTAGCTGCCCGATTCCCACTCGGCAAAGTTGAATGGGCCGCAGCCAACCGTGGGGGCCCTGTTCCACTCGGCCTCCTGCAGCGAGCCTTTGTCATTAAAAACCGGCTCCAGGACGTGCTTGGGCAACAGGCCGCGCCAGAACAGAGATTTCCAGGCGGCGAACGGCTCAGCAAAGTGCATCACCACGGTGCGCTCGTCCGGCGCCTCGATGCTCTCCAGATAGTCGTAGGGGTACTGGCTGGTGACCGAGTTGGCGTCGGCCATCACCATGTCGTAGGTGAAGACAAAATCGGCGGAGGTGATGGGCTTGCCATCCGACCAGACGATGTCGTCCCGCAGGTGCATGGTGATGGTCAGCCCGTCCGGGCTGACCCCGCCGTTCTCCAGGCTGGGGATCTCGGTGACCAGCTTGGGGAAGGGCACGTTCTGGTCGTTGAACTCCCAGGCCCAGGCGAGGAAGAGCTGGTGGAGCGTGGTGGAGAACCACATGTTGGTGTACCAGGGGTTCAGCGAATCCGGCTCCTGGGTCCAGGCGAAGGTGATGATCTTTTTGGCCGGCGCCGCCTTGGTCGGCTCCACGGCCGTCGGCTCTGGGGCCTTGGTGGCGCCGGGCGCGGTGGTCGGCTCCGGGGTCTTTGTCGGCTCGGGGGGAGTGGGGGTGACGCAGGCGGTCAGAGAGACGAGCATGGTCATCACGACCCACACGGCGGCGATCTTCAGGTTGCTTTTCATGGTCTCCTCCTTATGCTTCTCGTCGTTCTCGCGTTGCTCCGACATCGTTCACTACACACCCTCGGACATCATGGCGATGTTCCTTACGTGACCACCCCCTTTCCCATGGAGCATGAATCTGAATGCTCTCCACCGGGCCGTAGCACGGCCGCCGCCTCGCGCATGATCTCGTCCAGCTCCTGTTCCTGGTCTTCTGTCAACGGCGGAACCTCGTGCCCGGCCAGCAGACGCTCAGCCTCCGCCTGCGCCCGGTCGGCCAGGGCCGGTCGGCCGGCGCGGTGCCACTCCTCCCAGGGCCGCCGGTCCGCCAGGCGGGTGACCAGCACTTCGCCGGCCCGCAGGTAGCGGACCGTGTGCTTCTGGTCCAGGAAGTTGCGCGATCCGGCCATGACCCGGCCGATCACTTCCACCGCCAGGGCCTCCTCATCTACCGCGAAGCCCCGGCGCAGCCGGCGCACGCTGGCCGCGATCTCGTTGTCACACACCATCTGGGCGTAGGAGCCGATGACGCCGGCCTCCATCTCGCCGATGCCCGACAGTTCGTCGGCGCCGGCCAGGGCCGGGATGACAGCATTGAGCGCGCGCTCGTAGCCGTTCTGGATCTCAAAGGTGTGGGCATTGGTCGAAAAGCCGTAGACGTTCACCGGCAGGCCATAGCGGTGGGCGACCTGCACCGTGGCCGCCGAGGCCAGGCCCAGCTCGACGCCGCCCCACACCGAGACGCCGGTCCGGGGTTCCATCATCGCCAGCCGGCCGCAATAGATGATGGGCAGCCCCGGCCGCACCAGTTGGGCCAGCACCACCGAGGCCAGCACCTCGGCGTTTTGCTGGGCCAGCGCGCCGGCCAGAGACAGCGGTGCAGTGGCCCCGGCCGTGGGACAGGGCAATGGCCCCAGGGCGATGCCCTGGCGCGCGGTCTCGATCACGGCTTCCACCACGTCATCGGGGAAAAGGAGCGGGCTGATGGGCGAGATGCCCAGGCTGAGCACCTCGGCCGGCGGGCCGACCACGGCGGCCATCCGGGCGGCCAGGCGCACCTCGGCGGCGGTCTGGACGCCGGGGCCGTGGAGGGGTTTCGTCGTGTGGGGCAGGGCATGGCGGTACATCGCCAGGGACATGAGGGGGCCGGGCACGTCCTGGGGGGTGAAAAAGGGGGTCACACTGGTCACGCCGTCCAGGGCATCGAGGAGGCGGGTGGCGTCACGCACATCCTGCACGGTGGCCGGTCGGCGCTGGCCGGTGCGCGGCTCGTACACGGTGGAGGCGCCACCCAGGTTGTGCCAGCTCAGGCCGCCGTCGCCCAAGACCAACGCCGGGCCGCTGCGGCCGCGAATGGTCACTTGCCGGGGACACCGGGCGGCCGACCGTTCCACCAGGCCCGGCGGGATCAGCACCCGGTCATCACGGATCCTGGCCCCGGCCCCGGCCAGGATCTCCCGTCCCTGCGGGTGAGTCAGCACGACGCCGATCTCGTCCAGAAGGCGCAGGGTGGCCTGGTGGATACGGTCCACCTCATCGTCGGTCAAGACCCTGAGCTGGATCATACGGGAGCCTCCCGCTGCAGACGCTATGGTGACCGCTCACAGTGTAGCATACTGCGTGCGGGCTGTCAAACCTCGATTGCTGATTCCCATCCTAACTCGGACAAGCCGAAACAAGTTTTTTATCCACGAAGGACACCGAGGGCGCGAAGGACACCGAGGGCACGAAGGACACCAAGATTTTCTAGGGGGTTCCTTCGTGACCTTCGTGTTCTTCGTGGAGAAATTTTTGCCCGCTGTACCAAGACTTTGGAGAGGTACTACTGTTCCTCGTTCAGGCCCAGGTACGAGCGCACCAGCCGCCGCCGGGAGAAATGCCCCAGGGTGATGACCTCGATGAGCATGGGGCCGCCGCACAGGGCGCGGACGATCTCGTTCACGCTGCGGCCCTGGCGATGAAGCGATAGCACCTGCTCGCCCAGCTCTTCCAGGTGGGCGATCTTGGCGGCGAGTTCGGCGGCCGGCGCTTCGCGGACGCGGGCACTGCCGGGGTAGAGCCGCTTCGCGGGTAGGGCGGCGACGCGCTTCAAGGAAGCGATGATCGCCCAGATGTCATAACCGGCACGCAAGGCCCGGTCCCGCCCGCCCACGAACAGGTCACCGGTGAAGAGCCAGCCCTGCTCCGGCTCGTAGAGGCAGATGTGGTCCGGGCTGTGGCCGGGTGTGTAGACCACCTGGAAGCGATAGCGGGCCGTCTCGATGAGCGCGCCGTCGGCGACGGGCTGGCCCTGTGAGGGCGTCGGCCAGCCCCACATGACGCGCCGATAGGGGTGCAGGGGTTGCCGGCCACGCGGATCGGCCAGGATGGGCAGGGCCAACGGATGCGCCCAGATCGGCAATCCGGCGCGTTCGCGTTGCAGGCGGCCGTTGGCCCCGATGTGATCCTCGTGGGTGTGGGTGTTGACGATGCCGACCAGGATCGTCTCCGATAGCGCCGCCGTCAATTCCGGCGCGCTGAACGCACAACCCGTGTCTATCAGCAAGCCATCCACCAGGTAAGCGGTGGTCCAGTAACGCCCCCGGCCGAGCAGGGTGCGAGCCAGATCAAAGCGCGTGACGTCGCCATAGTCCTGGGCCTTGAGCATGATCTTTATCAATCCCCCAACGTGGCGACCAGGATCGCCTTGATGGTATGCAACCGGTTTTCCGCCTGGTCAAAGACGATGGACCGCGGCGACTCAAAGACGTCGTCCGTCACCTCCAGCCCGTCCAACCCGAACTCCTGATAGATCTGCTCGCCGATCACGGTCTCGCGGTTGTGGAAGGCCGGCAGGCAGTGCATGAACTTGACGTGGGGATTGCCGGTCAACGCCACCACTTCTTGGTTGACCTGGTAGGGCCTGAGCAGCCGGATGCGCTCGGCCCAGACGGATTTCGGCTCCCCCATGGAGACCCAGACGTCCGTGTGCAAAAAGTCCACGCCCCGGACGCCTTCTGCCACGCTTTCGGTCAAGGTGAGCCGTGCCCCCGTCTCTTGCGCGATCTCGCGGCACGTGGCGACGAGGGCGTCGGCCGGCCACAGGCTGCGGGGCGCGGCCAGCCGCACGTCCATGCCGAGCTTGACCCCGCCGACCATGAGCGAGTTGCCCATGTTGTTCCGGGCGTCCCCCAGGAAACAGTAGGCGATCTCTGACCAATGCTTTTTACTGTGTTCCATCATCGTCATCAGGTCGGCCAGGACTTGGGTGGGGTGGAACTCGTCGGTGAGGCCGTTCCAGACCGGCACACCCGCATACCGGGCCAGTTCCTCCACCGTGGCCTGGGCAAAGCCGCGATATTCGATGCCGTCGTACATGCGGCCCAGCACCCGTGCGGTGTCTTTCATGGACTCCTTGTGCCCGATCTGCGCGCCGGTCGGCTCCAGGTAGGTGACGTGCGCCCCCTGATCGTAGGCGGCCACCTCAAAGGCGCAGCGGGTACGGGTCGAGGTCTTTTCAAAGATCAGGGCGATGTTCTTGCCCTTGAGCCGGGGTTGCTCGTAGCCGCCGTACTTGGCGGCTTTTAGCTCCCGGGCCAGATCGATCAGGAAGAGGATCTCCTGTGGTGTCAGGTCCAGCAACTTGGTCAAGCTCCGATTGCGCAGATTGAATCCCATCACGAACCTCCTCACGATTGGTTTGCTGAAAAGCCGCCCGCCGTGCGGGGGCGGCGATCATCACATTGTCAACATCCACAGCACCAACGCCGAAGCCAGCGGGACCGTGATGTTGTCCAGCCCCTTCACAGACACGGCCTCCACCGCCGTCGCCACGGCCGCCACACCGAGCGCGTGGAGGCCGGCCGTCACCGGTGGCGTGCCGAATCCCCACAGCACCAGGAACACCGAGGCCAGGCTAAAGACGAACATCGCCGCGCTGCCCTCCAGCGAGCGGGTGCTCCCGCCCACCGTGTACCGCCGCCGGCCCCACCGCCTCCCGATGATCGAGGCCAGGGCATCGCCCCAGGTCATGGGCATCAGCCCGGCGGCGATGACGGCCGGCCTGGCCCAGCATAGGGCGATGACAATGGCAAAGGAGATGGGGAAATACACCGTGCCCAGGTTGCTCTTGTCTGCCATCTCCATCGCCTTGAACACCTCGCGCCGGTAAGAGATGTAATTGAGGACGATGAACGAGAGCGGGGGCACGATCGCGGCGTACCAGTTTTGGAACACCAGCACCGTGCCGATGGCCCACAGGCCCACGCCGATGTGGACGAACTTGCGGGTAAAGTCCCGGGGCAGCCGGAAGATCAGGCGCAGGCCCTCGCCGGCCCCTAGCACGGCGAACACCCAGACGTAGGACACCACCAGGCCCACCCTGTGGTAGGGAATGGCAATCGCGGGCATGATTCCCCCTCCCTGTAATGGCATATCATCGTCTTCCTGGTCTCGATACCGCGGTGAACCGCTTTCATTATAGCCGATGTCGCTGGAAATGTAAAATCGCCCTTGACAAGCCCTCAGGCCGTTGTTATAATTGCATTCTGCAAGCTTGGACAGCCCCGCCCCGAGCGTTTCCAGGGGCTTTCATTTTGCGTTTCGGCGCACGTGAGGAGGAGCGATGGAGTACGCCATCGTGGAAAGCGGCGGTAAGCAGTATCGCGTCAGCGTGGGCGACGTGATTGACGTGGAGGCTTTGGCGGCCGAGCCGGGCGAGCAGGTGGTGTTAGATCGCGTATTGCTGCTGGCCCAAGAAGGCCAGGTCGTGGTGGGCCGGCCCACGGTAGAAGGAGCGGCGATCAGGGCCACCGTGCTGGATCACGGCAAGCACCGCAAGGTGAGGATCTTCAAGTATCGGCCCAAGCAGCGCTACCACGTCAAGACCGGGCATCGGCAACCCTATACCCGGCTGGAGATTGACGAGATTCACGCCGCGTAGGGGCGTCCGGCCAGACGGGCCTGGGCGTATCCCGGCGGCGATTTCAGGAGGGCAGTGAGATGGCACACAAGAAAGGTGCGGGCAGCAGCCGCAATGGGCGTGACAGCGCATCGAAGCGACTGGGCGTGAAACGCTATGACGGCCAGGCCGTGCGCGCCGGCACGATCATCGTCCGGCAACGCGGGTCCCGGATCCGGCCGGGCGTCAACGTGGGTATGGGGCGCGATTATACGCTCTTTGCGACCGTGGACGGCTACGTCAAGTTCGAGCCGGTCTCGCATACGAAAAAGCGCGTGAGCGTCTATGCGACGCCCTAAACAGTAGGAAGGTTTTTTCCATGAAGAAGGACATTCATCCCGTATACTATCCGGAGGCCACGGTCAAGTGCGCCTGCGGCAATACCTGGGTCACAGGGTCCACGCGCCGGGAGCTGCGGACGGAGCTATGTTCAGCCTGTCATCCGTTTTTCACCGGCGAACAACGCATTGTGGATACAACGGGTCAGGTGGAGCGGTACCTGCGTCGCCTGGAACAGTTCGAGGAGAAACGGCGCGTCGTGGAGGCGCGTATGGCCAAGGAAGAAAAGGCCCGCCAGCGCCGGGAGGCCGCGATGGCGGCCGCGATCGGGGAAACGGAGGCAGAGGAAGCCGCTGAGGAACCCGAAACTGTGGCGGATTAGCCTGACATGTGGACCGATTTTTTCGAGGAGGGGCTCTCACGAGCGGGAGCCCCTTTGTTCTTGTTCAGGGGCCTGGCGCAGGTGGCGTTATGGCTCGTCGCTGCGATGATTCTCGGTCTGCGCCGTGGAGCCTGCCCGGCCAACCGGCGCGGCACTTGGGCAAGGCCCGCCTAAACAAAAACGGGGCCAGCCCTGCTCGCCCCGGACAAGAATCAGCGGGGGAAACCCCGTGGTGCCGTGTGCTACTGGGTTTTTGAACCTGGAACACAAGGTGGGTACCTACCTTCCGGTTCGGCCCTGGTTCTCGACCGGGGCGCCCCCTTCCGAGTTCGGTTCCCTGGTGTATATTTGTTGGCTCAAAACGCGGTTCAGCATCACGCACACCACAGCGGCTTCCGATTATAATGTTAGCACAAAAGTGCCCGGTTTGCAAGTGTTTGGCTCTTGCCGGATAGGGTATCATGCACGTGCGAAACTGACTGTATGTCGAGCAACGCCATTCAGGAGGTACGATCATGGCTCATCCCCTCGTCGAGTTGGCTCGTGAGACCATCCATGCGTATGTACGACGCGGCCAGATCATCCAGCCCCCGACGGAGCTGACGCCGGAGATGAAACAGCGGGCCGGCGTCTTTGTCTCCCTCAAAAAGCACGGCCAACTGCGGGGCTGCATCGGCACTTTTAATCCCACCACCCCCAACGTGGCCGAGGAGGTCATCCAGAACGCCATCAGCGCCTCCACCCGCGATCCGCGTTTCTCGCCGGTGCGGGCCGATGAGCTGGATGAGCTGGACATCTCGGTGGATGTGCTGGCCCCGCCGGAACCCATCCAGGGCCTGGCGGACCTGGACCCCAAACGCTATGGTCTGATCGTAGAGTCCAAACGCAACCCCTGGAAGCGGGGGCTGTTGCTGCCGGACCTGGAGGGCGTGGATACGCCGGAGCAGCAGATGTTCATCACCCGGGTCCACAAGGCCGGGATCACAGACCCGAACGAGCCGGTCAACCTCTACCGCTTTGAGGTGGTGCGCTATCACTAGCCCGTTCGCGTGGTGGCCGCGTATCCCGGCGCACATCGCCTTCCGGCGCTGGGGATGGCCGCGCCTGCGCCCGCTCAACGTCGTCATCAGCGTCACATTTCGTTGCAACTCGCGCTGTCGGACGTGCAACATCTGGCAGCGACCCCATGTGGACGAGCTGTCGCTGGCCGAGTGGACGCGCGTCTTTGCCGGGCTGGGAACCGCGCCGGTTTATCTCACCTTCAGCGGCGGGGAGCCGTTCCTGCGCCCAGACCTGGCCGACATCGTGGCGACCGGCTATCGGTTGTGCCGGCCAGCGGTCATCACCATCCCCACGAACGGCTGGTTGACGGAGCAGGTGCTGGCCCAGACGACCGCCATCCTGGAGGCGACGCCCCAGGCCCAGGTGGGGATCAATCTCTCGCTGGATGGCGTGGGGGAACTGCACGACGACATCCGGGGCCGGCCGGGGTCGTGGACGCGGGCCGTGGCGACGTATCGCGCGCTGCGGGAGTTGAGATACCCCAATCTGATGCTCAGCATCCACACCGTCATCTCACGGTTCAACGTGGCGGATTTGCCGGCCATCTACGAGGGGCTGACCGCATTGGCCCCGGATAGCTACATCACCGAGGTGGCGGAGGAGCGGGTGGAGCTGGGCACGGTGGGGGCGGGCATTACGCCTGCGCCGGACGAGTACGATCGGGCGGCGGCCTTTCTCATCGCGCAGCTACAGCGGCGCCCGACGGCCGGATTTGCCCGCGTGACCCGGGCCTTCCGGGTGCATTATTATCGCCTGGCCGCCCGCATCTTGCGCGAACAGCGCCAGGTCATCCCGTGCTACGCCGGTTGGTCGTCGGCGCACATTGCCCCCACGGGCGACGTGTGGACGTGCTGCACGCGGGCGGAGCCTGTCGGCAACCTGCGCGAGACGGATTTCGACTTTGATGCTATCTGGTTCGGGGATCGGGCGGAGGCGTTACGGCGTAGCATCCGGGCCGGCGAGTGTGCCTGTCCCATGGCCAACGTGAGCTACACCAACATGTTGCTCCACCCACCCACGCTGGCTCGCGTCGCCATGCGCATGTTCGGGCCTTTGTAGATTCGTCAATTCGTAGATTCGTCGTAGGGGTTGCTATGTCCATCCAATCCGTGTTCGCGATCACGCTTTCCCAGCTCGTCGTCTATCTGCTCAGCGCCATTGTCTGCGGCTATGCGGTGGAATGGGCTTTCAAGGCCCGGATGCCCTTTGGCTTCCTGGGGGCTGTGGGGGCGGCATTCGCGGGCCTTTTCCTGGTGGTTAACGTCTGGCGTCTGAAACTGGTGCCCTTTGTCGTCGTGGAGGGCGTGCCCATCGTCTCCCTGCTGGTGGGTGGGCTGGGCGGCGCCGTGGTGTGGGGACTGGCGGGCACGCTGTGGGGATGGTGGCAGCGCAGGCGCGCTCCAGAAATCAAAGGCGAGGCGGACTCGTGAGCGGTTCCAGGGAATTGGATTTGTTGCCGGCGCCTGTGCGAGACGTGGTGCTCGGCGCGGCCCGGTTGGCCCATTTCGCCCCGGATGAGACCCTGTTTCACGAAGGCGATCCGCCCGCGGCCGCCTATATCATCGAGACCGGCCAGGTCAAGCGCGTCAAACACTCGGATGTGGGCAAGGACCTGATCCTGGAGGTGGCCGGCCCGGGGACCCTGTTGGGGGAGATGGCCGTCCTGTTCGATCAGCCCTATGATGTGTCGGCGCAAGCCCTGGATGAGGTGGCCGCGTGGCGTATCAGTGCCCCGGACTTTCGCCGGCTGGTGGCGGATGGCTTTGCCGGCCCGGCCCTGGCTGCGGCGGTGATGGCGACGTTGAGCCGGCGTCTGCGCGAGGCCCAGCGCGAGATCCTGAGCCTGGCCGTGGAGCGGGTAGAACGACGCATCGCCCGCACGTTGCTCAAGCTGGCCGGCACCGTCGGACACCGCGAGGGGCGAACCTTTGTCCTGGATTTGCCCCTCACCCGCCAGGACATCGCGGAGATGACCGGCACTACGGTGGAGACGACGATCCGGGTCATGAGCCAGTGGCGACGCGCCGGCATCGTGGACACCATAGACAGCCAGATCGTTCTGCTGGACCCGCATCGCCTGATCACCATCTGCGAGGAGCTGTGAGGTTCCAAACCCTGGCCCCGGCCGGGCGACCACCGGCGTGGTCGCCCGGCGTGCATATGCCCCGCAGGTGCGGTTTCAACCGTGCGTCGCACTGGTTGCCAGCCCATCTGCTTTGTGCTATACTTTACTGACTGCCGCCCAGCGCGGGTTTGCGACCCGCGCCGGGTGCGGCGGGTTGCACTCCCTGCGGTCGCCGCCGTGAGCAGAAGAGTTATTTTCGAAAGAGGTACAACGCATGGCAAGACCCAAGAAACGGAGAAAGATTCAGGAGCGGCGGCTGGCCGCCGGTCGGCCTGCCCCGGCTCCCTCCGCCGTGGACCTGACGGCGCACGAGGCGATGCTGGCGGACCTGGCGGCACGCCTGTTGACGGCTGATCCCCCAGATGCCGAAACGCTGGCGACCGGCATGGCCCAGGTGCAGGAACTGGGCGACGCGGCCGCAAGCGCGTTGGCCTGGCTGGCCCAGCAAGGCGGCTCCCGCGCTCTTCCCCTGCTGGAAGCAGCCCTGGCGGATGAGGGGCTGGTCCTGGGCGCAATACAGGCGTTGGCGCAGGTCACCGATCCTGAGGCCGCGCGGTTGCTGGACGGCGTCGCCCGGGAACATCCCCAGAAGGCCGTGGTCAAAGCGGCGCGTCGCTCCCTGTTCGAGCTGCGCCGGGCCGGCATCGTCTGGGAGGCCCCGGTAGACGAGACCCCCCGTGAGGAGTGGCCGCTCTACAAGGTCCTCGCCAGCTACATTGACAGTGAGGGCAGCCGCTCTGTGTGGATCGCGCGACGGGGCATGTTCGGGGGATTGCGCGTCGCCAACTTTATCCTGAACGAGACCCTGGGGATCAAGGATTGCTACGGGGCCGACAACTTTGGCAAGGTGGACTTTGATCGGCTCCTGGAGGACGCGGCGGCGAGCGACCCGCCCATCCTCTATGCCTCGATCAGCCTGCCGCACGCGCGCCGGCTCATCGAGGAGGCCCGCGCGCTGAACAAGGAGTCTGGCTTCCAGTTGCCGCTGGACTTTTATACCTGGCGGGACATCGTGGGCGAGCCGCAGCCAGGGGAGGAGGAGCCGCCACGCCCGGCCGAGCTGACCCCAGAGGTGATACGTGGGCATCCGGAGTGGCTGGACGAGGCCAAGGGCCTGATTGAATTGCCGGCCTGTCGGTCCTGGCTGTTGGATGGTGAGGTGGTAGAGCCGTATGTGGACCACTATGCCCGCAACCGGATCCGGGGCCTGGAAGGCCAGGCGGAGGGCATCACTGACCTGGGGGCCGTGCAGGATGAGGGGATCATCGTGCGGCGGGCCGTGCGCGAGATCTTTGATGAGAAACGGGCGTCTCAGATGCAGCGGCGGCTGGACGAGACCGCGCTGCTGCTCTGGCTGACCGACCAGCCGGAGGCCGCCCGCTGGGCCGCGGCGACGGCCCTGACCCTGGCCGAAGGCACGCCGCCGGAGGAAGTGCCCTTCCTCTATGAACTCGTGCGCGCCAGCCTGGACCTGCGCATGGCCGAGATCGTGGCCGAGTTAAGGGAAAGCGGGGCGTTCGAGGAGGAGGAAGAAGAAGAGCCTTCGGAGATCCTGCTGCCTGGCGATGAGCATCGCCCTCGCCCCGCCCCCACCTACGCGCCGCGCAAAAGCCCGGGCGGCGTGTACCTGCCCAGGTAAAAACGGCGGACCGGACAGGTTTCCGAAACCCGTCCGGTCTGAAAACCTCCCCTCTCCCTATGAGGGAGACACCCTGACGGGTGCAGGTGGCCGGGGTGAGGGTGGAAACCGCCGTGCGCGGGCAAGCTGACACGCGAAGCTTGCGCTACGATTGTTGAAGGAGCGGTCTCGTTTGAAACGCTACGGCAAGCTGGCGATTGTCGCCCTGATCAGCCTGGCCTTTCTCGTGCTGGCGTTCTACAACATGGACCCGGCGCAGATGATCCAGGCCCTGACCACGGCCAACTACCTGTTCTTGCTGCCGGCGACCCTGATCACCCTGATCGGCTATGGGGTCCGCACGGTGCGCTGGCAGGCCATCCTGTACCCATCGTTGGACCCCGGCCATCGGCCCGGGTTTCTGCGTCTGTTCCCGGTGCTCATCATCGGCTTTGCCGCCAACAATGTGCTGCCGTTTCGGGCCGGCGAGTTCGTGCGGGCCTATGTGTTGGGCCGCCGTGAGGGGATCAGCGCCAGCCTGAGCTTTGCCACCGTGGTGCTGGAGCGCGTCTTTGACGGACTGACGCTGGTATTCTACCTGCTGGTGGCGATGCTCCTGGTGCCGCTACCCGGTTGGGGCCTGCAGGTGATCCTGGCGGCCGGCATCCTGTTCGGTGGGGCCATTGGCGTCCTGGCGTTGTTGCTGTTTCAGGAACGCCTGGCGTTGCGTCTGCTGGACGTGGGCCTGCGCCCCTGGCCGGCGGGCATCCGAGGCCGCGCCCGGCGGCTTGTGGAGGCGTTCATCGTCGGGTTGCGGTCCCTGCGAGGCGTGCGCGGAATGGTGGTCATCGCCGGGCTGTCCGCCGTCTCCTGGGCCTGCGAGATCGCGGCCTACACGTGCCTGGTCGCCGGGTTTGACCTGCCCCTGACCGCCCTGGGTCGCCTGACCGCTGGCACGCTGACCATGGTGGTGGTGAACCTGGGGAACCTGATCCCCTCGGCGCCGGGCTACGTGGGCACGTTCGAGGCCGCCGGCCGACTGGCGATGAGCGTGTTCCCCACGGTGAACCCGGAGGCCGGATTCGGCGTGATCCTGGTCAGTCATGCCATGCAATACGTCCTGATCACGGCCCTGGGCTTTGCCTTCCTGTGGCAGATGGGCCTGAGCCTGGGGCAGTTGCAACGCGCGCGTGAGGCAGGCCCGACAGTCAGCGCCGAGGTGGTGGAAGTCCAGGGGGGAGAACCAGCATGAACGTCGGCATCGTGGGCGGCGGCATCGCCGGACTGACGGCCGCCTATCGCCTGGGGCTGGCCGGGCACACCGTCACGGTCTACGAAGCCGGCCCAGAGGTCGGCGGGCAGGCCCGCACCTTCCCCATCGCCGGGACCCGGTTGGAGATCTTTTACCACCACCTGTTCGCCGGCGACCGGGAGATCCTGAACCTCATCGCCGAGCTGGGGCTGGCCGGCGAGTTGGAGTGGCGGGAATCGCGCCAGGGCTTTTTCCACGGCGGGACCATCTACGACTTTGGCACGCCGGTCTCGTTGCTCAAGTTCAAGCCGCTGCGCTTCCCGGATCGCCTCCGCGCCGGGCTGATGCTCTTTTTCCTGATGAAATATCGCAACTGGCGGGCGCTGGAAAACACCACGGCCGTGGACTGGGTGCGGCGTTGGGGCGGTAGGGGCGCATACCAGGTGATCTTTGGGCCGCTGCTGCGCGGCAAGTTCGGCTCCAGTGCCGATGAAGTGACCATGACCTGGCTGTGGGGCAAGATCCACCTGCGTGGGGCCAGTCGCAGCAAGGGGATGCAAAAAGAGCGACTGGCCTACATGCGCGGCAGCTTTCAGGTGTTGCTGGATGCCCTGGTCGCCGCCATCGAGGCCCACGGTGGCACGATCCACACCGCAGCCCCGGTCGAACGCATCATCGTACAGGACGGACAGGCCGTGGGTGTACATTATGCATCGTGCACCGCCCACCACGATGCCCTCATCGCCACCGTGCCGTCGCCGGCCTTTTTGCGCATGACCCCGGACCTGCCGAACGACTATGCGGCCCACCTGCGCTGGATGCGCTATCAGCGGGCCTTGTGCCTGATCCTGCAACTGCCCCGGCCCCTGAGCCGCATCTACTGGATGAACATCAGCGCCCCAGACATCCCCTTCGTGGGCGTCATCGAGCAGACAAACTACGTCCCCCCTGAAGTCTATCACGGCAAACACATCGTCTATGTGACGAATTACGTGGCGTCAGATAGCGACCTCTATCGGATGAGCAAGGAAGCGCTGTTCGCCCACTATCTCCCGCATTTGCAAAAGATCAACCCGGCCTTTGCCGCCGACTGGGTGGAGGAAAGCTGGCTGTTCCGCGACGAGGCCGGCCAACCCATCGTCACCTGCGACTATCGGGTGCACATCCCGGCCCACGTCACCCCCATCCGGGGCCTCTACCTGGCGAATACCACCCAGATCTATCCAGAGGACCGGGGAATGAATTACAGCGTGCGGTTGGGAAACGTGATTGCGGACATCGTCAAACGTGAAACGTAAAACGTGAAACGTAAAACGTATTGCATATTTCGTGTCCGTTACGCAATACGCAATACGCACTACGCACTACGAAATAGAGACAGAGGTGGTAAACTTATGAGCAAAGAAATCTGCGTGATCGGCGTGGGTTACGTGGGCCTGGTCACCGGGGCCGGCTTTGCCGACCTGGGCAATAATGTGGTGTGCCTGAATCGCAACCAGGCCAAGTGCGACAACCTCAAGAAAGGCGTCATCCCCATCTACGAGCCGGGCCTGGAGGAGATCGTCCGGCGCAACATCGAAGCCGGGCGGCTGCACTTTACCACCGACTATGCGGACGCATTAAAGGACGCCGAGCTGGTGTTCGTCGCCGTGGGCACGCCCACCGGCACCGAGGGGGAAGCAGACCTGGCCTACGTGCAGGAGGCGGTGGAAGGCGTGGCCGACGTGATGGCCCGGCCCATCATCATCATCAACAAGAGCACCGTGCCCATCGGCACCGGGGACTGGGTAGCCAAGATCGTGAGCCGGCGCACCCAGGTCCCCTTCTCCGTGGTCTCCAACCCCGAGTTTCTGCGCGAAGGCTCGGCGGTCTATGACTTTTACAACCCGGACCGCGTGGTGTTGGGTTCCGACGACCCGCAAGATGCTGAGGCCGTGGCCGACCTCTACCGGCCCCTGAACTGCCCCATCCTCATCACCGATCTGCGCACCGCCGAGATGATCAAGTATGCGTCCAACGCCTTCCTGGCCACCCGCATCTCCTTCATCAACGAGATGTCCCGCATCTGCGAGGAACTGGGGGCCGACGTGACCGTGGTCGCCAAAGGCATGGGCATGGACAGGCGCATCGGCCCGCATTTCTTGCAAGCCGGTGTGGGCTGGGGCGGCTCCTGCTTTCCCAAAGACGTGAAGGCCCTGGAGTATATGGCCTCTGTCCACGGCTGTCACCCCCAACTCCTCCGCGCCGTCATGGACATCAACCGCGACCAGCGGCGGCAGGTGCTCCTCAAGCTGCGTGCCCTGCTGGGCGATCTGTACGAAAAGACCATTGGTATCCTGGGCCTCTCTTTCAAGCCCAACACCGACGACATGCGGGACGCACCTTCTATTGACATCATCCACCTGTTGCAGAACGAGGGTGCTCAGATTCGGGCTTATGACCCGGTGGCGATGGATAATGCCCGGCGGCTCCTTTTCCACGTCACCTTCTGCCAGGACCCTTACGAAGTGGCCCAGGGGACTGATGCCATCGTCCTGGTCACCGAATGGAACGAGTTCAAGCAACTGGATATGGACCGCATCAAGGCCGCCATGCGCACGCCGATCCTCATTGACGGGCGCAATATCTATGACCCGGCGCAGATGCGGGACCGGGGCTTTATATATCGCGGCGTGGGCCGGGGCTACAACGGCACTGGCAACCAGGACCAATCGTAGGGCAAATGGTCAATTTGCCCCACGCACGAGGCTCATATGCTCTGCGTCGGCATTGACTTGCTCTCCATCCCCCGTTTTCGCCAGGCCCTGGCACGGCACGGCGACCGGCTCCTGGCGCGTGTCTTTACGTCCCTGGAACGGCAACTCTGCGGGGACCGGGTGCCCGAGCTGGCGGCCCGGTTCGCGGCCAAGGAGGCCGTCTCCAAGGCCCTGGGGGTGGGCATCTTTGCCCGGGGCGGCATCGGGTGGCGCGATGTGGAAACCCTTTGCGACCGCCGGGGCCGGCCCCTGGTCTACCTCCACGGCGCTGCCCAGGCCCGCGCCGCCGAGCTGGGCCTCACAGAATGGGCTATCAGCCTCACGCACGAACGCGACATGGCCGCAGCCTTGGTGGTGGCGAGCGGGCCAGGGCCAACGGAACCGGCCGACCTGCTCGTCTGGCGCGAGGAATTGGCCCACAAGCTAACAGCGAATCGCCCATCGCCGGGAGCTGAACCATGAAGATCGTCACCGCAGCCGAGATGAAAGTCATCGAGCAGCAAGCAGACGCCGGGGGCCTGACCTATGCGACGATGATGGAGCACGCCGGCCGGGCCGTGGCCGAGGAGTCATTGCGCCTCTGGAATGAAAATCAAGGGCCGGTGCTCGTCCTGGTGGGACCGGGCAACAACGGTGGTGACGGCCTGGTGGCGGCCCGATACCTGCACGACGCCGGCGTACCTGTCAGCCTATACATCTGGAAGCGCAAGCTGGATGACGACGCCAACTACGCGCAAACCCAGGAGCGCCACATCCCCACCGCCTTCGCGGCCGCTGACGAGGGGTTTGCGGCCTTGCGCGCTGCCGCTGGCGAAGCGAGCCTGATCGTGGATGCGTTGCTGGGCACCGGCGTGACGCGCCCCATCGAGGGCCAGTTGGCAGACCTGTTGGCCGTGGTGCGGCATTCGGCCATCCAGCGGCCAGCCATTGTCCTGGCCGTGGACCTGCCCAGCGGGCTGAATCCCGACACCGGCGCCGTGGACCCGGCCACCCTGCCGGCCGACGTGACGGTGACGTTCGCCTGCCCCAAACGCGGGTTCTACCAGTTCCCCGGCGCGGGCCTGGTGGGTCGCGTGATCGTCGCTGACATCGGCATCCCGTCCGCGCTGACGGACGAGGTGGCGGTTGAGCAGATGACCGACGAGCACGTGGGCCGTCTCTTGCCGGCCCGGCCGGCCCAGGCCCACAAGAACACCTTTGGGCGCGCCCTGGTGGTGGCCGGGTCTGTCAATTATCCCGGCGCGGCGTACCTGGCGGCGACGGCCGCTGCCCGGGTGGGGGCCGGCCTGGTGACGCTGGCCACCGCCCGCAGCCTGTACCCGGCCGTGACCGGGGCTATCCACGCCATCACCTACCTGCCGCTCCCAGAGGACCTGGGGGCCATCACGCCGGACGCGCTCAAGCTCGTTGGCGAGTGGCTGCCGCGCTATCGCGCGCTGCTGGTGGGGCCGGGCCTGGGCACTGATCCGGCCACCTTCGAGTTCGTGCAACGTCTGCTGGGCGTGGAGCGGGCGGAACCAGCCCGCCGGCACATCGGCTTCCGGGCCGGGGAGCCACCAGCGCCAGGTGGGCCGACGCTCAACCTGCCCCCCACCGTCCTGGACGCCGACGGCCTGAACGCCCTGGCCGCCGTGGAGGGTGGGCCGGCGCGCTTGCGCCAGGGGTCGCGGCTGGTGCTCACGCCCCACGCCGGGGAGATGGCCCGGCTCACCGGTCTGACGGCCCCGGACATCGAAGCCGACCGCATCGAGACGGCCCGGCGTTACGCGGCCGAGTGGGGCCAGGTGGTGGTGCTCAAGGGCGCGCATACCGTGGTGGCTGGGCCGGACGGCCGGGCGATGGTCAGCCCCTTTGCCAACCCGGCCCTGGCCACAGCCGGCACCGGCGACGTGTTGGCCGGGGCCATCGTGGGGCTGCTGGCTCAGGGCCTGGCCCCCTTTGATGCGGCCGTCTGCGGCGTCTACCTCCACGCCCGGGCCGGCGAATTGGCGCGCCACGAGATCGGCGCGGCCGGCACCGTGGCGGATGACCTGTTGCCATACCTGCCGGCAGTGATTCGTGCCCTCCATGAAACGTAAAATGTAACCTGCGCTATCACGGCTTTACGCCTTACGTTTTACGTAGTACGTACCATGCAGCATAAATAGACGGAAAAAGTTGCTCAAAGCGGGTCTGCCAGGCCCAGGCCTGACTGGGCGACCCGCGCGCTTCGCGTCGGCGGTTGCCCAGTCAGGCCTGCCTGCCACCCAGTCCGGCCTGGGCCGGGGGTCGCAGACGTGGGGCCTGGCAAACCGCCGAGGAGCACAATTTTCCATCTACTGAGCATGGGGCACATATGAGGTAAACCATGCAAGCCGAGATCATCTCCGTGGGCACGGAATTGCTCCTGGGCGAGATCGTGGACACCAACGCCGCCTGGCTGGCCCAGCAGCTCGCCCCCTTGGGGGTGAACCTGTATTGGCTCTCCGCCGTGGGCGACAATCAGACGCGATTGGTGGAGGTGTTGCGCCGGGCGTTGGGCCGTTCTGACCTGATCGTCGTGACCGGGGGCCTGGGGCCGACGGAGGACGACGTGACCCGCGAGGCCATCGCCGAGGCATTGGGCGAGGAGATGACGGTGCAGCCAGACCTGGCCGAGCGTCTCCAGTGCTTCTTCGCGCGGCGCGGCTATCCCATGCCGGAACGGAACCTCAAGCAGGCCACCCTCATCCCCTCGGCGCAGGCGCTGGATAACCCGGTGGGCACGGCCCCCGGCTGGTGGGTAGAGCATCAGGGGCATATCATCGTCACCATGCCCGGCGTGCCCTTTGAGATGGAACGCATGTGGCGCGACCAGGTTCTGCCCCGCCTGCGCGCACGCCTGGGCGGCGAGATCATCGTCACCCGCACCCTCAAGACCGTGGGCATTGGCGAGTCCCGGGCCGAGGAACTGGTGAGTCACCTCACCCACTCGACCAATCCCACCCTGGCTACCTACGCCAAATCCGATGGTGTGTACCTGCGCATCGGGGCCAAGGCCCCCACGGAAGCTGAGGCCCGGGCCATGATCGCCGACCTGGAGCACAAGGTTCGGGCCGCCATTGGCTCTTACATCTATGGCACAGACGACGAGACGCTGGAAGGGGTCATCGGCCAATTGCTGCGCGAGCGCGGCCTGACGCTGGCGACGATGGAATCGTGCACTGGGGGCCTGTTGGCAAACACCATCACCAACGCGCCGGGCAGCTCCGCGTATTTCCAGGGCGGGCTGGTGGCCTATGCCCCGGCGACAAAAGTCCATTGGGGGGTGGACCCGGCCCTCATCGAGCAGTATGGCGTGGTCAGTCCCCAGATCGCGGCGGCCATGGCCACCGCCGCCCGGCGCGAGACCGGCGCCGACGTGGGCATGGGCATCACCGGCGTGGCCGGGCCAGACCCGTTGGAGGGCCATCCGCCCGGCACCATCCACCTGGGGCTGGACGTGCAGGGCCAGGTGGAGACCTTTAGCGGTTTCTACGGCTCTGAGCGCCGTCAGGTCAAGCGCATCGCCGTGCTCTACGCCTTGGGGTTCCTGCGCCGCAAGCTGTTGGAGCGGGACAGCGCGCCCCCGGAGACGAAAATACCGCCCGGCGCGGAAGCCTCCCCTCTCCCTACCAGGGAGACACCCTGACGGGTGCAGGTGGCCGGGGTGAGGGTGGGAACCGCCAGACGCAGCAAGCTAACAGCTTGCGCTACGATTTACGGAGGAGAACACAGTGGCTAAGAAAAAGAAACGACGCACGACGGGCAAGGTCCCCTGGCGTGGCGAGCGCAGACACCGCACGCGCTCTCCCCAGGCCGAGGAGGTCTGGTACGATGATATGACCTATCCAGACGAGTGGCCGGAACCATCTTCCTTTGCCGATCAGATGGTGGCCTACGCCGAGCCACTCCTGGAAGCCGCTGGAGATGACCCGGAGCTGATCCAGCGGGCGCTGGATACCGCCATGTTGTGCTACAACATGAGCGCCATACACGGCTACCGCCAGGGCCGCCGCGAGTTGGAACGCGTCATCCGCGAAAACGGCCAGGTTGACGACGAGGCCCTCGCAGAGTTGCTAGAGATCTACGATCTGCTGGAATCGCGCCGTCCACTGTTGGGCCTGCCCCTGGGCGGGATCGCGGAGGACGAAAAGACCCCGCCGGATGCCATACCACCGATGCCCCTGCCGGGCCACGCGCCCTGTGCGGCTACCCTGTTCCGCTTGATCGAGTGCGATGAGGCCGGCAAGCAAACGGTGCACATCGTGACCCAGACCGTCAGAACCAGTTTGTGGTCACGGGATGGCCGAAACGTGCGGCGCATCCGCAAGGCCCGGACAGTGGAAGAGTTGGCAGACCAGGTGGATATGGCGGTCGGTTTGGGAGCCGGAGCCTGGCAGGAACGCCTGCGCAGCTTTGAGCCAACAGAAGCCGTCCCGGTACTCCGCGAGCGATTGCGGGGCCTGGGCGATGGAGAAGAGACCACGACCGCGTTGGAAAAGTTCATCGCGGCCTTGCGTTGGTATGGAGAGGCTGGCGCGTCTGCCCTGCTGGAGGTGTTCGATACCTTGGGTGATTATGGGCAGTGCCTGTCTTGTGTTGCCCTGGGTACATTGGGCGAACAGCGGGCCGCCGACCGCATGTGGCAGGCGTATCAGCGACTGAAGCGATACCCGCACAAATTGTACTTTGTGGGGCCGCTATGGGGCCTGGTGGACCTGGGGGACCCGCGCGTGGTGGAGGCTCTGGCGGAATGGCTGAAGCGGGACGCGCCGGAGCGGTTCTTTGAGTTATTCGGCTTTGCGGCCCTGGCCGGCGATGGGCGGATCATCTCCCCCTTGTTGCGCATTGCCGATAGCGAGACGGACCCCGACGCCGAGGCCGCCTTTTATGCCCTGGCCGCCATCGCTCACCGGATAGGTGGAGAGGCATTGGAACGGGCCGCCAGTGACCCGGCCCAGGCAGACCTGATCGCAGAGATCCTGGCTGTGCCACTGGCAGAGGCCGAGGAGTACTATAGTTTCTTCCACCGGGGTCTCGCCTTACCGGACCCGACCGCCCTGATCTCGTGACCCTCGTTCACTGGACTTGGGACAAGGCTGAAGAAACCCGTTTTCTGACATTCTGGCAAGCCAGACACGCCGAAATCAGGCATCATCACCGCAAAGGGAGACGAATTTCGGGGGAGAAAACGGGTTTCTGCCCACTGCTCTGATGTTGTCCAAAGTCCAATCGTTCAGAAAACCACGATAGGAGGTGAACATGCACGGCTACATCGGCCGGATCCTGCGCGTGAACCTTTCCACCGGCGACATCCAGGCCGAACCCTTGAACCAAGCCTACGCCCGGCAGTTCGTGGGCGGCAGCGGCCTGGCCTGTCGCTACATCTATGACATGATTGACGCGAATACGGACCCCTTGGGGCCGGCCAACCCGCTGGTCTTTATGACCGGCCCCCTGGTGGGCACGTCGGCCCCCTCCTGCGGCCGATACGTGGTCTGCGCCCGCTCGCCGCTCACCGGCATCTGGGGCGAGGCGAACGCCGGCGGCTTCTGGGGGCCGGCCCTGCGCTTCGCCGGCTACGACGGCATCATCGTCACCGGCCAGGCAGCATACCCGGTCTACCTCTGCGTCCGCGACGGTCAGGCGGAGTTGCGCGACGCCGGACATCTGTGGGGCCTGGACTTTTACGCGGCCCATGACGCGGTGAAAGCCGAGCTGGGCGATGACCGGGCGCGCGTGGCGGCCATTGGGCCGGCCGGCGAGAACCAGGTCAAGATGGCCGCCGTGTTCAGCGACAACGCCCGGGCCGCCGGCCGCACCGGGATGGGGGCCGTCATGGGCTACAAGCGGCTCAAGGCCATCGCCGTGAGCGGACGCGGCAAGGTCCCCCTGGCCGATCCAGACGCCTTCCGGGCGGCCGCCCGCCAGGCCACCACCATCGTCCGCCAGGACTTTGCCTCCGAGATGTTCCGCGACCTGGGCACGGCCGGCTGGATGGACCCCGGCAGCCAGCTGTATGGCGACGTGCCCAACAAGTATTTCACTCAAGGCGAGTTCCTCACGGCCAGCAACCTCAGCGGTTCCACCATGGCTGAGACCATCCTGACCAGGAACTCGGCCTGCTACGGCTGTCCCATTGGCTGCGGGCGCGTGGTGAAGGTCCAGGAAGGCCCGTATGCGATCCCAGAGACCGATGGCCCGGAGTACGAGACCCTGTGCGCCTTCGGGACCCTGTTGTTGGTGGACGATCTGGGGGCCGTGGCCGCCCTGAACCGCCGGTGCAATGAACTGGGGGTGGACACCATCAGTGCCGGCGTGAGCATCGCCTTTGCCTATCATCTTTTCGACCAGGGCGTGTTGACGCTGGCGGACACCGGCGGCGTGGCGCTGTGCTGGGGGGACCCGGCGGGGGCCTTTCACCTGCTGGAGTGGCTGGCCCGGCGCGAGAAAGGGCTGGGGGAATGGCTGGCCCAGGGCGTGCGGGCGCTGGGGGCACATTACGGCCGGCCCGCCGAGGCCGCTCACGTCAAGGGCCTGGAGATCCCCATGCACGAGCCACGGGCCTTCAGCGGCATGGCCCTGGCCTATGCCACCTCGCCGCGTGGGGCCTGTCACGTGCAGGGCGACCCGTACCAGGTAGACATCGGCATGGCCGTGCCCGAGTTGGGCCTGGTGGAAGGCGACCGCTTTGCCACGGAGGGCAAGGCGGAGATGGTGGCCCGGTCGCAGGACTGGCGCGCGCTCTACAACGCGCTCATCATGTGCCAGTTCTGCAACCCGCCGGTGGGCCTGACCGTGGACCTCATCAATGCCGCCACCGGCTGGGGCATCGGTGTGGATGACCTGCTGCCGATGGGGGAGCGCATCGTTCAGCTCAAGCGGCTGCTGAACGTTCGGCTGGGCGTGACGCCGGCCGACGACGCGCTCCCGGACCTGGTATTGCAGCCGCTGCCAGATGGCGCCACCGCAGGCTATGTGCCGGATATGGAGACCCTGCTGCGCGACTATTATCAGGTACGCGGCTGGGACCCGGCCACCGGCCGGCCCACCCCGGCGCGCCTGGCCGCCCTGGGTATAGAAACCGGCTAAACGTGCAAGGGGAGAGTTCGGTTGGAACTCTCCCCTCTTCAGGCGGCGCGCGCCTGTCTCCATCATTTGTGCGATGGCGTCTTTGATTGCCCGGTGCGTTGTTCCAGGATCTCGAGGACCCGGCGTTCGAATTCTTCCTGGGCGACCCGTTGGGCCTGGCCCACCGTTTCCAGGATTTGACCTTGAAGCCGGGCCTGTTCGGCCAGCCGGGCTTCTTCCGCCGCCTGCTGCTCGCGCACACGAGCGGTGCGTTGGCGGCGTTGCATCTCCACTTGAACGGACTTGGGGTTGACCATTTGCTGCAGCACAAAGTTCTCGGCCTGGCCCGCCGTCTCGGCGAACACGTCGCCCATACGAATGATCTGCGCCCATATGCCCGGCACCTCGGTGCGGATGTTGACAATATCCTGCAACCGGGCCTGGCGTCGGTCCTCGGACATGTATGGGAAAGGCCGCGCGATCACGTCAATCACATGGGTGTCCGTGACGATCCAGTAATCGTTCTTCCAATCCGCGTAGGTGTACCATAGCCACAGCAGCGCCCCAACCCCACATAGAGCCAGGATCGGGATCGCGACCATCCCGATCGCGGGCAAAGCGCCCGCCATGCCCGTGCTGAGGAGCCAGAACGCCGGCAACCATGTCGCCACAAGCAATCCCAACGGCCAGAAAATGCGCTGCAATAGGACGAAGGGGTGGCGGTGGTAGATGATCCAGCCCTCGGGTGTGCGGACAGGATAGATGGGCAGAAACTGGTCAAAGAAACGCGCGAGGGGATGTTTCGGAGGCTCGGTCACTTCCGTTGGTTCCGGCCGGCCGCGCAGGACAAAGATGCGGTTTTGGATCTGTTGCGGGTTTTTCACCCCGTTGAAGGTGATGTCTCCTCGCTGCCCGGCCGTGTCAATGATCACCTCGCCCACGTTCAACCATCTGGCGATGACGTGGGGGATGTAGATACGCACATTTTGCACGCGCTGGAGCGGTATGGCTCTGGTTTCGCGCCGAAAGATATAGTGCTGTTCGTAGTGCACGATCTGATCCTGATCAATGGTCAGGTAGTCATTTCGCCAGTCGTAATAGACGACGAGTCCCCAGCCTGCCGGGATAAGCGACAGCAAAATCAGCCCGATGGTCAGGCGCAGATCGGGCGTCGCCCCCCCCTGGCCCAGGAGCGCGAGCAGCGCCCCCAGCCATGATAGCGCGAACAGCACATTGGGAACCATCATGCGCCAGACCAGGATGGACGGATGGCGGTGCCAGGTCATCTCCCCATTGGCCGTCTGGATCGGATAAGTGGGGAGTGTGCGTTCAAGGGAGAACGCGAGGCGTTCGAGCCAGGTGGACGGGCGTTCCACCTCCTCGGTCGGTGCCGGGCGTTTCCACAGCGCATAGATCTTGCTCCGCTGGCGCCGAGCCTGGAGTGGTTCGGCCGGTGGCTCACGCACTGGGGCCTGGGCTGCCCGGGCCGGCATCGGCCGCCCCAGGAGCGTGAAAAGCTGACGTTGTACGTTCTGGGGGTCTTGGACCGAGCGAAAGTGGATCGTGCCTTCCGGGCTGGTCGTTTCGATGAGCAGGTCTCCCACATCTAGCCGGCCAAGCAAGACGTTGGGGATTCGAATACGGACATTCTGAACCTGCTGGAGGGGCACGACCTGGGTGCGCCGCGAGAGGAAATACCGTTGTTCGTAGTGCACGAGGTGCATCTTGGTGATCGCCAGATAGTCGTTCGCCCAGTCATAGTAGACAAAGCTTACCCAGAGGATCGGGGCCAGCGATAGCGCCAGCAGGCCCAGCCCGAGCAGCACGTTCGAATCTGGTGTTGTGCCTGAGACGTTTCGGAATGCCAGGAGGCTACCTGCCCAGCACAACACGGTCAGCCCACCGGGCAACCAGGCACGCCAGACCAGGTTGATCCAGTGACGCCGGACTTCGGTCACGTGCTTCTCGTTGCTCCGCGGCCCATTTTGTTTCGCCGCAGGGGGTATCGCGGTCACCCGGCTCACTCCTGTACCAAATCGTCGCGGTCATTGTACCACAAACTGAGGCACAGCGAAAGGGGCCAGCCCCCGTAGATGGAGATTTGTGCTCCACGACGGTTCGCAATTCGCCGTGAGACGCGGGTCGCAGACCCGCTTTGAGCCACAGGCAGAATAACAGCGTCCTTGACAAGGCCATTCGGCGTCTGCTATAATGTCGTTGCTTGAGCGAGCGGTTTTGTCCAGGCAGCCTACATAGCAGGAGCTACCATATGACCGCTGTTGACGTGATGACCCACCGCGAGCGTGGGCTTTTTGCCGGGCCTAAAGGCCGTTACCGCAAGACGACCCTCCTGGCTTACCTGTTCCTGTTGCCCTCCGTCCTGATCCTGGTGGTCTTTCACTTCATCGGCATGTTCTATGGCTTCTACATCAGCCTGCACCAGTGGGGCCTGATCCCGGAGGGGTTTATCTGGTTCGAGAACTATGGCCGGGCGTTGGCCTCCGACTCGGCCCTCTGGCAAGCCCTCACGGTGACGTTCTACTATACCCTGCTCGTGATCCCCATCCAGTTACCCCTGGCCCTGGTCATCGCCTATCTGCTCTTCCAGCCCATCCGGGGGCGCGATGCGTTCCGGGTGCTCTATTTTCTGCCCTACATCACCTCCACCGTGGCCGGCGCGGCCGTCTGGGAATGGATCCTGGACCCCTATAACGGCATCCTCAACTTTGCCCTGGAAAAGATCGGCATCAAGGCCCTGGATACGATCATGTGGTTGCACGAGCCGCGCGGCCTGATCGAGATCCTGTTTAACGTCCAGATCGCCGAAAGCCCGGCCCTGCTGGAGGCCATCCCCGGTGGTTGGGGCCGACTTCTGGGGTATATCCTGGCCGGCCCCAGCCTGGCCTTGCTGGGTGTGGTATTGGCTTCCTCCTGGCACTACCTGGGATTCGACGTCGTGATCTTTTTGGCTGGCCTGGGCAACATCCCCACGGAGCTTTACGAGGCCGCACGCATAGATGGAGCCAGTGAATGGCAGACCTTCCGCCATATCACCATTCCCCTGCTCTCGCCCACCACGTTTTTCCTGGTGGTCACCACCACGATCGGCGTGCTGCAGACGTTCAACACCATCTATATCATGACCAACGGCAACCCGCTGGGCCGCACGCGCACGGTGACGATGCTGGTGTTCCAGAACTTTTTCGATTTCACGCGCCTGGGCTACGGTTCGGCGCTGGCGTTCATCCTGTTCTTCATCATCCTGGGGATCACGATCTTGCAGTTCCGATTGGGCGGACGAAGGGTGCATTACTAAGCGTAGTACGTATTTCATAGTGCGCATTTCGTATTCTGTGGCATAATACGCAAATACGCAACACGTGATACGCAACACGCAACACGGGGGACTCATGCAAGCAGTTGCCGAGCGAAAGGCCGGACATCGCAGCCTGTGGATCGCGGCGACTTCGGTTGTGGAGATCGCCGTGGCGCTGATTGCCCTGGCCGTGCTGTTGGTTCAACTGGCCAGCGCCCTCGCGCAGCCGGGCTTCCCGGAGGGGATGCCGTTGTTGATCCAGGTCGCCCTGGCGGCCGCGTTGCTGATCGCCGGCCTGGGGCTATGGCTGGGCCGCTGGTATGTCTTTGTCCTGTGGGCGTCCACGCTTTTCTGGCTCCTGGCGGGGGGCGTCATCGGCGCAGGAATCCAGAACCTGGCACTGGAGTTGGTGCCGGGCTATCGGCAAGCCGAAGTCAGCGGCTGGGTGAACCTTTCTCTGATCGTGATCGGTGTCCTGGCCGGGCTGTTCTACTGGCGGCGCGTGAGACGCGACACCACTGACTGGTTCAGCGCCACCGCCTTGAAGGCCGTGGACCCGGCCGTCTACTTCTTGCTCATCGCGGGCCTCCTGCTCACGTTGTTCCCCTTCTACTGGATGATCCTGACCTCGCTCAAGCCCTACAAGGAAGCCAGCCGATTCAGCCTGCAGCCCTCGTTCTACCCGGGGCAAAAGTATGTGGAAGAAGCCTGGAACAGCGCTCCCTTCCCAGAGAACCTGGGCGCCCTCGCCGAGACCCTTGACCAGCGCGTGTTCCAACTGTGGCGCGAGGGGATCGCCGAGGCCCAGGAGCAGTTCGCCCTGGCCCAGACGGCTCCCTGGCAGGTGGAACCAGATAGCTTTGAGTGGACCGCGCGGGACTATTATGGAGACGGCCTCGCCCGGATCGTCCACGCCTTCCTGCCCAACTATGAAGCGGCCTGGAATAGCTTCCCCTTCGCGCTCTATTTCCGCAACTCGGTCTTTGTCGCCGTCTGCGTCGTGGGTGGGGTTCTCGTTACATCGGCGCTGGCCGGCTACGCTTTCGCCCGGATGGAGTTCTTTGGCCGGGACGTGATCTTTGTCCTGTTTCTGTCCACCATGATGATCCCCTTTGAGGTCATCATGATCCCGAATTATGTGATCGTCAACAACCTGGGCTGGTACAACGACTGGCCGGCCCTGATCGTGCCGTTCGTCGTCAACGTGTTCAGCGTCTTTTTGTTCCGCCAGTTCTTCATGACCATCCCCAAGGATCTGCACGACGCGGCGCTCATAGACGGCTGCGGCCACATTCGCTTTCTCACCCAGATCATCCTGCCGCTGAGCAAGCCGGCCGTGATCACGGTGCTGCTCCTGAACTTCCTGTGGAGCTGGAACAGCCTGCTCTGGCCCATCCTGGTGACCAAGGACGACGAGCATCGCCCGATCCAGGCCGGGCTTTCGGTGTTCAAGACCGAGGCCGGCACCGAGATCAACCTGCTGATGGCCGGGGCCATGTTGACCATCTTGCCCATCATCATCCTGTACCTGGTCGCCCAACGGTACTTTATCGAAGGGATCGCGACCTCGGGCTTGAAAGGATAGCTCAAGACCTGACAGGTTTCCGAAAGGGGCATGTGGTGCAAGATTCGACCTGAACGGGAGCAATCTACGCCACAGGATGACTTGCGAAACCTGTCAGGTCTGCGAGACGCAGGGATCGCGACCTCGGGACTGAAAGGGTAGGCCGATTGCCGGTTGCAGGGGCCGAAATCCGAAATCTCAGGGAAGGAGGTGATGCCCAGCCAGCAAAGGCGATAGTGCGTTCGTGCTTCGACACAGATGGCTCGTGGTCGCTGACCACAACCTGACTATGATCTGGAAGGAGAGAGGAACTGTGAACAAGAAACTGTTGTTCGTCCTGGTGGCCGCGCTGGTGACCTTGGGCATGTTGGCTGCCCAGTGTCCACCGCCGGCCACGCCAACCCAGCCGGCTGGCCCGGCGACCAAAGCCCCAGAGCCAACCAAAGCCCCGGAGCCGACCAAAGCTCCGGAGCCGACCAAAGTGCCCGGCAAGGTCTCCATCCGCTTCTGGCACACCCAGACCAAAGCCAACAAGGCCCTGATCGAGGAGATGTGCGCCGAGTTCACCAAAAAGACCGGCATCATCATCCTGCCCGAGTACGTGGATGGCTACACCAGGCTCTATCAGAAGATCATGGCCGCCATCCAGGCCGGCAACCCGCCGGACATGGCCGTGGCCTATGAGAGCATGGTGGCCGAGTACATGAAGGCCGGGGCCGTGGTCGAGCTGGACCCGTACATCAACGACCCGGAGATCGGCCTGACCAAAGCCGACTTTGAGGACATCTGGCCCGGCTACATCGAGACCAACAAGTTCCCCGAGTTCGGGGGCAAGATGCTGAGCTTCCCCTTCACCAAGTCCATGCTGGTGATGTACTACAACCTGGACATGCTCAAGGCCGCCGGCTACGACGGCCCACCCAAGACCTGGGACCAGTTCAAGGAGATGTGCATCGCCGTCACCAAGGGCGACGTCATCGGCTACGAGATCAGCGTGGACGCCTCCACCATTGACGGCTGGATCTATAGCCGCGGCGGCGTGCTGCTCAAGGATGACCTGAGCGGCGTGCGCTTTAACGAGCAGCCGGGCATTGACGCCTTGCAACTCATCAAGGACCTGGTGGACGCCGGGGCCGCGCGCCAGGTCGCCAAGCCCTACGGCGACCAGCAGACCTTTGGCGCCGGCAAGTGCGCTTTTACCATGGGTTCCACGACCGGCCGGCCGTACTATGAGAAAGAAGTGGGTGGCCCGACCAAGGACAAGGGCGCGGACTTTGAGTGGGGCATCGCCATCATCCCGCAGCTCAAGGCCGACCAGACCCCGGTGACCGTGATGTACGGGGCCAACATCACCGTCTTCAAGAGCACCGAGGAGAAGCAGCGAGCCTGCTGGCAGTTCATCAAGTGGTTCACCGAAAAGGAGCAGACCGCCCGGTGGGCCATCACCTCGGGCTATATGCCGGTCCGCAAGTCCGCCGCCGAGACCGAGGAGGTCAAGAAACAGTTCGAGGCCAGCCCACAGTACAAGCAGGCCTTCGAGCTTTTGCCCTACAGCAAGCCGGAGCCGAACATCCGGGGCTGGCAGGACACCCGCACCTTCCTGCAGGACGCCCTGACGGCCGTGATCACCGGCCAGAAGGACCCCAAGACCGCCCTGGACGATGCGGCCAAGCTGGCTAATGAGGCCATCCAGAGCAAAAAGTAGGCAGAGGGCAGGAAGCAGGGGACAGAAGGCCGTAAGAAGCCGACCCCTCCTGGCCCGGCCTCATCCGGTGAGGAATCCCCAAGCATGAACCGAGGGTAAACCAGGTCGGTTTACCCTCGGTTATTTTCGCGAGAGTCATCCCGTCCCTACGGGACACCGCCAAGCACGAAAAATCGGCTGGGCGCAGGCAAGCTGACACGCGAAGCGTGCGCCACGGTTATTTTCGAGGGAGACGTTCACGCGCCCCGGCGCACCCCGTAGCACGAAAATAACCTGCTGCTCGCGCGGGGTTAACCTGCTGCTCGCGCGGGGTTTGCAACCCCGCGCCCAACGCGGCGGGTATGATACCCGCCGCGAGCCAGAATTGGGGGCCGGGGGATTATTTTCGAGAGAGTGCCCACGCGCCGGGCGCACCCCGTGGGATGAAAATAACGCAATATGGAAAAAGTGACAATTGATTAAAGATGGAGTATAATAGGGCAAGCTCCGGTGAGAGCGAATACTGGACGTCAAGGAGTTTACCCATGCGGACAAAGAGAACATTGGAACCCCAGGAGCGCCGCATCTTCCATCCCGAACTGCAGGAGTGTCCCCACTGCGCAGCCCCCTTGCATCTGTGTGGCTACTGGCGCTGGGACAAGGTGGTGCAAACCCTGGAGGGCGTGATCGCTGCCGCCAGTCGGCCCAGTCGGTGTAGCAATCCCGCCTGTCCAGCGCCACAGACCCGCTATGTCTCGGCGGCTGGGGCGGCGCTCTCCCTGCCTGAGAGCACGTATGGCCTGGATGTTGTGGTGCGAGTGGGGTGGTTGCGCGAGCACCGCCACTGCTCGACGGTCGAGATTCAGGCCGACCTGCAGGAGCACGGCGTCCAGATCACCGCGCGCCATGTGAGCAACTTGTGGCAGGACTACCTGGCGTTGCTGGCCTGTGCCGAGCGCCTGGACCAGACCCGCCTGGCTGAAGCGGTGGCGCAACACGGTGGTCTGCTCCTGGCTCTGGATGGCCTGCAGCCCGTCGGGGGCGACGAGCAACTCTGGTTTGTGCGCGAGTTGTTCACCGGCCTGACCCTCCATGCTGCTTGGCTCCCAGCGGTGGATGAGGCCACTTTGCAGCGCTTCCTGGCCCCCGTCGCGGCCTTGGGCTACCCGGTGCTGGCGGTGCTCAGCGACAAGGAACAAGGCTTGCCCGAGGCCGTGCAGACTACCTGGCCAGGGGTGCGGCACCAGTATTGCCAGGCGCACTATCTGGGCAACGTGGCAGACCCGTTGTATCAGCAAGACCGCCATCTGAAAACCCAGATCGCCAAGCAGGTCCGCCAGCAAGTTCGCCCGACCCTGAGCGAGCTTTTTTCCCCCTGCGGAGTCGCCGGGTGAGTCACTCGTGGGCACGGGCGTCGCCGCGCCGGCCGAGGAAGCGCCCGCAGCGGCCTCGGTCGCCCCAGCCACGGCGGGTGAGGCCGCCCCAGCTACTGCCGATGAGGTGGTCACGCAGTGTGCTGAGGTCTTGCGCCACACCCTGGCTCTCCGAGGACGGGCCCCGTTCGACTTTGCCGGCCTGACGGTGTACGCCATCCTGCAGGACTTGGCGGGGCTGTTGTCCCGCTGCCTGGCGCATCGGGCCGATGCGCGCTTGACGGTCATGCACCAGGCGATCGAGGCGGCCTTGCAGGCCTGGGCGACCGAACACCAGTTCATCCAGCAAGGGTACCAGTGGCTGCAGGAGATCCGGCGCATCCTGGACGCCCCGCTGCCGACCGCGGAAGACCCTGGCCCTGGCAGTACCCAGGTGGCCCAGCAACTCCAGGACTACCTGGACCAGCTAGCAGCGGACGAGAGTTTGAGCGCCCCGGCCCACGCCTTTCTCCACCATGTCCAGGGCGTCACCGAGCGCTATGCGGCCGGCTTGTTTCACTGCTATGACGTCATGGGCCTGCCGCGCACCAATAACGACCTGGAAAGCGACTTCCGCGCGCTCAAACGCCACGAGCGGCGGATCACGGGTTGGGCGCAGACCCGCCAGCGCTTGCTGCGCCATGGGGCGTGGTTGCCACTCCAGGCCTGCACCCTGACCGAGGCCGAGCTCCGGCAGCGGTTGGCGGCGGTCCCCGCCCAGGCATACTGGCAAGAACGGGGGCGCTTGCAGCGCCGCCTCCAGCAACGGCGCCGGGGTTATCAGTTGCGTCATGGCCGGGACAACCTCTTCCGCCAGATTGAGCAGCAGTGGCACACGCTACCGCCCGGGTGATGTAATTGTTACTTTTTCTGTATTGCAAAATAACCTGCTGCTCGCGCGGGGTTAACCTGCTGCTCGCGCGGGGTTTGCGACCCCGCGCCCAACGCGGCGGGTATGATACCCGCCGCGAGCAGGCCCCCCTCCCCGCGTCGGGGACACCCTGACGGGTGCAGGTGGGCCGGGGGAGGGGTCTATCTTTCGAGAGAGGAGAAGCATGAAACTGCATGCTCGCTCGGACCTGGAAACACTGCGCGCCGACGGCCTGACTACCCTTTACCCGGCCAAACCCAA
>FWPV01003968.1_pt1 | contig 32438 bp, 28 predicted proteins | sample 2228371 | NCBI WGS metagenome assembly FWPV01 (sample SAMEA103939776, study PRJEB20133) | metagenome
CTCGTATATGCAGGCGCGGTGCGGCGTCCCGGTCTCCTATTCCGACCTCCAGCCCGGCGACCTGGTATTCTTCCACGGCTACGGGCACGTTGGCATGTATATCGGGAACGGCCAGTACATCCACGCCCCCCGTACCGGGGACGTGGTGCGCATAGCGGACCTGGGCAGGCGCAGGGATTTCTGCGGCGCGGTACGGATAATCTAGGCTGATGCCGGAAGCGCTCGGCGCCTCGCGGATGGCGCCGTAGGCCCGTCCGGCGCGGATCTTTCCGGGGGGTTTGAGCAGTGGGTTCCACCGCCGTCTTCTACGATCCCATCTACCTCGAGCACGACACGGGCTTCGGCCATCCCGAGCGCGCGGAGCGCCTCGAGGCCGCCATGGGCATGCTGCGCGAGAGCGGCCTCGCGGACAGGGTGCGCATGCTGTCCCCACGCGACGCCACGGTGGAGGAGATAAGCCTCGTGCACCCCGTGGGTTACATCGAGATGGTGAGGAAGACTGCGGAGTCGGGGGGCGGATGGCTGGACGCGGATACCCACGTGAGCCCGCGCTCCTACGCGGCGGCGCTGCGCTCCACCGGGGCCCTGCTGGACGGCCTGGAGAGGATCTTCTCGGGGGAGATCGCCAACGCCTTCTGCCTAGTGCGCCCCCCCGGCCACCACGCCACGGCGGGGCGTGCCATGGGCTTCTGTCTCTTCAACAACAACGCGGTGGCGGCGAGGTTCGCCCTGCAGAGGCTCGGCCTCTCGCGCGTGTTCATCCTGGACTGGGACGCCCATCACGGCAACGGAATCCAGGACATCTTCTACCAGGACGACCAGGTCCTCTATGTCTCCCTGCACCAGTATCCCCATTACCCGGGGAGCGGCTCATCGGGGGAGACGGGGGCGGGCAAGGGCAGGGGCTATACCGTCAATTTCCCCCTCCCGGCGCACAGCGGGGAGGAGGTCTACCTCGCGGCCTTCGACCGGGTGATACTACCCATCGCCGAGCAGTTCCAGCCGGAGCTGGTGCTCATCTCCGCCGGGTATGACGGTCACTTCAGCGACCTCCTCTGCTCCATGCTCCTGCGCGGAAGCTCCTATGCCGAGATGACCGGGCGCCTCAAGGACCTGGCCGAGAGGCACTGCGGGGGCAGGATGCTCGCGGCCCTGGAGGGAGGATATAACCTGGACGGGATAGCGGTCTCCATCGCCGACACCATAGCGGTGATGGCGGGAGAGGATATCAGGGTGGAGGAGGACCTCGGGGGCAGGACCCTTCCCGAGCCCTCCACCAGGGGCATGGAGGTCATAGAGGCCACGCGCCGGGAGCTCTCCCCCTTCTGGAAGCTGTGAGGGGGCGGCGGGCCCGACCGCTTTACCGCCCGGCCCCCGGCCTTGCGTGAGAGGCGGGATGGAGGCATCCCCTCCCCCGCTCTGTGCTATATTTATCCTGAAGGACGACGCTTGACGGCCCGGCGTTAGGGGGAAGGATGGACATCCAGAGTCTTCTGCAATACATGGTCGAAAAGCAGGCTTCCGACCTGCACATCAAGGCGGGGGGGCCGCCGTATTTCCGCATCGACGGGCGCCTGGTGAAACCGGACTTCCCGCGCCTTTCCCCCACCGACACCGTGGAGGCGGCCTACGCCCTCATGAACGAGAAACAGGCCAAGAAGTTCGCGGAGCGCAACGAGGTCGACTTCGCCTACAGCATCGCCGGCCTGGGCAGGTTCCGCGCCAACATCTTCAAGCAGCGGGGGACGGTGGGCATCGCCATCCGCAGGGTGCTCACCACCTCCGTGCCCTCCTTCGAGGAGCTCGGCCTTCCCCCGGTGCTGCGGCGCCTGGCCATGGAGCGGCGAGGCCTGATCCTGGTCACGGGACCGGCGGGAGCGGGCAAGACCACCACCCTGGCGGCGATAATCGATTACATCAACACCAACGACCAGGTGAACATCATCACCATCGAGGACCCTATCGAGGTCCTGCACGTGGACAAGAAGAGCATCATCCACCAGAGGGAGATCGGCACCGATACCGAGAGCTACGCCGATGCCCTGAAGTACATCACCCGCCAGGACCCCGACGTCATCCTCATCGGGGAGATGAGGGACCCGGAGACGGTGACGGCGGCCATGAGCGTGGCCATGACCGGCCATCTGGTGCTCTCCACCTTCCATACCATCGACACCACCGAGACCGTCAACCGCATCATCGACTTCTTTCCGCCCCAGCAGCAGAAGCAGATCAGGCTCACCCTCGCCAGCGTGCTCAGGGGGGTCATCTCCCAGCGCCTCCTGCCCCTCAAGGACCACAGCGGAAGGGTTCCGGCCGTGGAGGTGCTGGTGATGACGGGCCGCATGGCGGAGGCGCTCATCAACGAGGAGCCCACCACGGTGATGCGCGAGATCATCGCCGAGGGCGAGTTCTACGGCATGCAGACCTTCGACCAGTCGCTGGTGGACCTCTACCGGTACGGGCTCGTCGAGTACAAGGTGGCGGTATCGGCGTCCACCAGCCCCCACGACTTCAGCCTGGCGGTGAAGCAGCTCGGCCTGGAGGTCGAGGAGGACCTGCTCTCGCGGTGAGCCGCCGCGGAGAAACCGGACGCGCTCCCGCCCGGGACGCATAAGGCGTGATATATAATCGGGGCATGTCTCTGTCTCGATCGCGCCTGGCCGCGGCGGCCGTGCTGGCCGCTCTAGCTCTCCTGGCCTTCTACCTGGCCATGAGGGAGATGGAGGCTGCCGCGCGTGCGGGAGACCCCGCCCGCGGTCTCTCCTGGCGGCCCGCCGGACCCGAGGACCTGTTCCGGGGGACGGGATGAAGGTCCTGATCCTGGGGGCGGCGGGCAGGGCGGGGCGCGAGGTCGCCGCGCGCGTGGCGAGGCTGCGCGGGGTATCACGCCTCTATCTCGCGGACCGCGACGCGGAGGCGCTATGCAGGGTGGCCTCCGACCTCTCCGGATCTCCCTCCAGCCCACGCTTCCTGGATGTAGGGGACGAGGATTGCCTGATGGAGAGGGTCCGCGAGGCTGACGTGGTCGTGGGCTGTACCGGCCCCTCCCATCTCCACGAAGAGCGCATAGCCAGGACCGTGCTCATGGCGGGGCGTGACTATATCACCCTTTGCGACGAGCCGGAGGCGACGCTCGCGCTGCGGCGGCTCGGCCCGGAGGCCGGGAAGAAGGGCGTGAGGATACTGTGCGGGGCGGGATTGACGCCGGGGATATCGAACCTGCTCGCCTGCCGGGCGGCGGCCTTCATGGATGAGGTCCATGCCGTGTCCATCGCCTGGTGCCTGCCGCTCTCCCCCGGCCTCGGCGCCGCCACCATGGCGCATCTCCTGCACGCATGCGGGGGAAAGGCTCCGGTGTGGAGGGCGGGGCGTGCGGGCGGGGAGCGCTGCGGGGGATGGCCCAGGGCGGAGCATTTCCCACCTCCTCTGGGATGGCGCCAGGTCTCTTACCTCGCGCATCCCGAGCCGTTATCGCTGCCCGCGGCCCTTCCCGGCGTCAGGGAGGTCGATTTCCGGGCAGGTTTCGGAGAGGCGGGCACGGACCTGTTCATGCACGCCCTGGCCTGGATGTGCGACGGAGCGGGAGAGGCGTGGCTGAAGCGGGAGATCCTCCGCAACGCGGCCTCGGCCCTCGCCGGGCGGCGCAGGGGCGGTCCCCTGTCCGCGGTTATCGCCAGGGCGGAGGGGATATCCGGGGGGGCGCCCCGGAGCAGGGTGCTGGCGGTGGCGGGGGACTATTACTGCCTCACCGCCGCCATGGCGACCGCAGCCCTGGAGGAGTGGATCACGGGCCCGGACCGGGCGGGCACGCTCTTCCCCGAGCAGGCGCTGGACCATCCCGCGTTCTTCTCCCGCCTGGCGGCGGGCGGAGTGCGCATCCTCCTGGGAGAGGCGGGGGGAGGGGAGAAGGCCAGGGAAACGGGACCCTCGTCCCTCCTCTCGGCCTGAATGAACCCGGGAAAGGTGGATAATATGGAAGAAAAAGGCAATATGCCGGCGCGCGGACCGGCGGGCGAGTCCGGTGGGGGATGCGGAGCAGGGCGGATGCGCCGGCCGGCGCATGGCCGTGCCCTGAGGGTCACGGTCCGGGGGTTCAGGATGAGAACCACGGGGACGAAAAGACGGAGAGGAGAGAGTGCGCCTGCGGGCCGTGCCGCGCTCCTGTCGCGGCTTGCTCAACCGGTTAAACGCGAAGGCGGGAAGGAGGTCGAAGGGTCTTGAGGATACTGGTGACGGGAGGCGCGGGCTTCATAGGGTCCCATCTCTGCGAGCGGCTGGTGGATGAGGGGCACGAGGTGATGTGCCTGGACAACCTGAGCACGGGTGACACGCGCAACCTTGAAAACCTGCAGGGACACCCGCGTTTCCGCTTTATCCTCGCCGATGCCACCTCCCCCATAAACCTCGCCGTTGACCGCGTTGCGCACCTCGCCAGCCCGGCGAGCCCGGTGGATTACGGCCGCCTCTCGGTGGAGACCATGCTGGTGAACTCCCTCGGCACCTATCAGACCCTCGAGCTGGCGCGCAAGAACGGCGCGCGCTTCCTCCTCGCCTCGACCTCCGAGGTCTACGGAGACCCCCTGGAGACGCCGCAGGGCGAGGAATATCTGGGCAACGTGAACCCCGTGGGACCGCGTGCGTGCTATGACGAGGCCAAGCGCTTCGCCGAGGCCATCACCGCCACCTACCGCAGGCTGTACGGCCTGGAGACGGTGATCCTCCGTATCTTCAATACCTTCGGGCCGCGCATGCGACGGGAGGACGGCAGGGTGGTCCCCAATTTCATCCTCCAGGCGGTGGCGGGAGAGCCCCTAACCGTTTACGGCGACGGGACCCAGACGCGCAGCTTCTGCTATGTCGACGACCTGGTCGAGGGCATACTCCGGGCTCTCTTCACCGACGCCGCGGTGGGAGAGGTGATCAACCTGGGTAACGACGGTGAGATGACCATCCTCGAGCTGGCGGAACGCGTAAAACGACTCACCGGCTCCTCCTCGGAGATCACCTTCCACCCCCTCCCCGAGGACGACCCCCAGAGGCGCAGGCCGCGGCTCGACAGGGCACGCGAGATCCTGGGCTGGGAGCCGCGGGTTTCCCTGGAGGAAGGCCTGCGCAGGGTGGTGGATTGGTTCAGGGAGCATCCCGCCTGAAGGGGGCTGGAAAATGGAGGACATCGCAGCCAGGTACCGCGAGATCCGGCGCTCGCGCTCCGACCCCGGCACCTTCTACGGCCTTCTGGGCATGGAACTGCGGGAGCTGGAGGAGGGCAGGGCGCTGTTCACGCTGCGGGTCGACGAGAGGTTCTTCAACGCGGGCGGGGTGGTCCACGGCGGGGTGTTCGCCTCTATCGCCGACGCGGCCGTCGCCGCAGCCCTGGCCACCCTGGTGGATCACGACAGGGAATCCATCGCCACGGTGGAGATGAAGATAAACTACCTGGCCCCCTCGCGCGGCGGGGAACTGGCGGCGGAGGGCAGGATCATCCAGCGGGGCAGGTCGGTGGCGGTGGGCGAGTGCACGGTCCGTGACGGGGAGGGGCGTATGTTGGCCAGGGCCATGGCCACCTTCCTCATCCGCTCGCGCTCCGGCGCGGGTTGAGACGCTTTGTCCCTCAAACCCCGGCGCCGAGCCTCCAGACGCGACGGAGCGACCAGGTATCGGCTCCCTCGTCGTAACTGAGGAGGTAGAGATCTCCGTCATCGGCCCTTACGCGGAAGCAGGCATACCTCGCGCGGCCCGCCTCTTCCTCCTCGAACCAGCTCCCCTCGATGTCCATGACCATGAACTCACGGTCGTGGAGGAAGAAGCTGAGAGGCCTCTCGTTGAGCTTGAAGCCCGAGTAACACTTGACCGTGAGGGGCATCTCCGCCAGCTCGCTCACCACTGCGGGGATGTGCGTCGATTCCGGCAATTCCCGTTCTCCTGAACAGATAGAAGTATACAGTACGGCAGATTAATATATCACAACCGCGTCCCGAATCAAGCCCCCGGCGATGGCGTGGCCGCGGACGGTCAGTCGCGCTGCGAGCCGGGAGGGGACTGGGCAAGCTCCTCGGATACCTCCAAATCCTTGCCGTTCCCGAAATCCGCGGTGGTGAGCATCCCGGCGGGGTTCCCGGCGATGAAGTCCTCCACCATGCGCCGCGCCTCCTCGTCCGAGTACTGCACGGGCGGGGATTTCATGAAGTAGGCGGAGGGGCCGATGAGGGCACCGCTCATGCCGCGGTCCATGGCCAGGCGGCAGCAGCGGATGGCGTCGATGACGATACCGGCGGAGTTGGGGGAGTCCCAGACCTCCAGCTTGAACTCGAGGGACATGGGCACGTCCCCGAACTCCCTTCCCTCGAGGCGGATATAAGCCCACTTGCGGTCGTCCAGCCAGGCCACGTAATCGCTGGGGCCGATATGCACGTTCTCCCTGTCGATGCTGTGGTTGAGCTGGGAGACCACGGCGTCGGTCTTGGAGATCTTCTTCGATTCCAGCCGCTCCCTCTCCAGCATGTTCATGAAATCCATGTTGCCGCCGATGTTCAGCTGCGCGGTGCGGTCCAGGATGACCCCGCGGTCGTTGAAGAGCTTCGCCAGCACGCGGTGCACGATGGTCGCCCCCACCTGGGACTTGATGTCGTCGCCCACGATGGGCAGGCCGTACCTGCGGAACTTGCCCTGCCAGATCTCCTCCCGGGCCACGAAGACGGGGATGCAGTTAACGATCCCGCATCCCGCCTTGAGGGCCTCCTCCACGTAGAAGTGGGTGGCCTTCTCGCTCCCCACCGGGAGGTAGTTCACCAGCACGTCCACCTCGTGCCTGGCCAGGGTCTCTGCCACGTTCACCGGCTCGCCCGGGTCCTCCTCCACCACCATGCGGTAATACCTGCCGAATCCGTCCAGGGTGTGCCCCCGGTAGACGGGTGCGCCGAGACGGGGCACGTCGCAGATCTTTATGGTGTTGTTCCTGCCGCTGACGATGGCTTCGGAGACATCCTTGCCGACCTTGTCCGCGTCCACGTCGAAGCCGCATACCACCTCGATGTCGCGGATATGGTAGTCGCCCACCTTGACGTGCATGAGGCCGGGTATCAGGTCGTCTTCCCGTGCCTCCCGGTAATATTCGATACCCTGTACCAGAGATGAGGCGCAGTTGCCCACGCCCACAATGGCCACCCGTATCTTCTTCATCTGCGGACCTCCCGTAAAACCCCTATATCCATCCCGCAAAAGCGGTGATCGCCGGTACTGTCGTGAATATCAAGCCTGTAAAGGCGTAACTTTCTCCAGCGGGCTCTCCTCGATGACGATCTTCCCACCCCCCTTCTCTTCCTTCAGGGTCGCCTCACGCTCCTTCTTCACCTCCTGGATGTGCAGCCTCTCCTGCGCGATGAGCTCCTCCAGCCAGACGATATCGCTCTCCAACTGCTCCTGGCGGTGGCGGTAAAGTCCCTGCCGGTAGCTGTCGGGCTCCCTCTCGCGCGCCTTGCCGGCGCCGCTCATCTCCTTCAGCCTCTCCTCCAGGTAGTTCCTCCGCCTCTCCAGCAGCCACAACCTCAGCTCGGGTTCCATGTACTGGAAAAAGGCGAGGCGGAGGCTGAACTTGTCGCCGTCGGTTATCTCGGACTTCTTGCGGGTGTCCACGAGAAGCCTCTGGAAGGTCTCCTCGCCCTCGGGCGTGATGCGGTAGACGTAGCGGTTGCGGGTCTTCTCCTTCACCGTGTACGCCTTCTCCACCGCGTTCTTGGCCTCCAGCCTCTTCAGGGCGGGGTAAAGCGAGCCGTAGCTTATCTTCCAGAGGTGTCCGAGGAGATAGGAGAGCCTCTTCTTGAGCTCGTAGCCGTGCATGGGCTTTTCCTTCAACGCTCCGAGTATGGCCAGCTCCAGCACTTTACAACCTCCTCTTCCGCCCCTAAAATCATGCGCGGGGCGAAAAATAAAATATCAAAACGATATATCTATACGATATATCTATTCGATATATTAAGGGATGGTCCCTCCCGCCACAAGCCCCAACATGTAGGTAGGGTATCAGGGCCCGTAAGCCCCGCGAACCGGCTCTTTCTGCCGCCTGACCATGTTTGCATGGACTCGATGCGGCGCCAGGGGGGCAGGCTTGCTCGAGGGCGCGGGAAAGGCTCCCGGACACGGCTCCCGCCGTTCAGAGCCGTCCGTGATCGCGAAGGTATCCCTCGATATAGTCACGCACCTCGGAGGCGGAGCGGTAGATCCCGAAGTGTCCCTCGCAGAGGATGTCCGCCTCCAGGGCCAGGAGCTTGCGCATGGACCTCTCCCAGGCATCCAGGTCGGAGCCGAAGGAAGCATAGAAGGGCCCGTGGATGTCCTGCCCGAAGAGCACCCGGTAGAGGCCGTTGTCCACCAGGAGGGAGATGGAGCCCGGAGTATGTCCGGGGGTGTGGATCCAGCGCAGGTCGGAGGCTCCTCCCGCGATGACCCCTTCCTCCCCCGAGAGCTTGTGCTTCACCGCGAGGGGTGCGAGGTCGATCCCGTACCAACTGGCGGCGGTGCGGCGCTCGTCACCCTCCTCCACCGCCGGCGCGTCCAGCTCATGGATGGCCAGGGGCACGCCGTGGCGTTGGGAGAAAAAGGAGGCTCCTCCCACGTGGTCGATATGGCAGTGGGTGAGGACGACCAGTTTCAGGTCTCCAGGGCCATACCCCAGCGCTTCGAGGTTGGCGGTCAGGCGACGCACGGACCGGCCCGCTCCCGCGTCGATGAGCACGGGATATCCCAGGTCCACCAGGTAGATACAACAGTCGTCGGGGGAGGTGAGCTCCGGTCCCCCCACCTGGTATACCCCCTCGCATATCTTGAAAGGCTCCATACCCACCACCTCTCGTGGAGACCGCCCGGCCCTCCGGGCAAGATTATAGCTCACGGCCGGGGCGGGGGACATGACGGCGCGCGGCGGCGGGTCGAGCCGGGAAAAGGAGCGGTCCCGCCCGCGACGCCTCCGGTATGCGATGGACGCCGAAGGCCCCTCGTGCGCCGACGGGCGGCACCTATCCCGCGGGCTGGCACGGAGGCGGGGCGCGGGGCACGGCGGCGACGGCATGGGCATGGGGTCTGGGCTGGAGTAAGATGGATATATGAGCGGTGCCGCCGCTGCTGCTACTATAGTGTTTGCGAGGACGCGGAAAGGAAGGGAACATGGCGGTAGTGCACAGAAGGCTGGAGTTCGAGACGGAGGGCAACGCTCATATCGTCGAGATCACGGAGGAGATCGGGAAGATGCTCCGCGCCACGGGCTTGCGCAGCGGCATCATGAACATCTTCGTGCCGGGAGCGACGGGGGCGGTCACCACCCTCGAACACGAACCCGGCGTGTGCCGGGATTTCCAGGAGCTGTTCGATTTCCTCGCTCCCCCGGACCGCGATTACCATCACAACCGCAGGGGGGTGGATTCCAACGGCCATTCCCACGTGAGGGCGGGGCTGCTCGGGCCCTCCCTCACCGTGCCCTTCGAGGAGGGGGTGCCCGTGCTGGGCACCTGGCAGCAGGTGGTGTTCATAGATTTCGATGAGGTACCCAGGGAGCGCTCCCTGGTGATAACCTTCGTGGGGGAATGAGGCCCCGCTTCGGGGGAAGGAAATGCACGATTTCAGGTTCAGGGACGGGGAGCTCTGTTGCGAGGGGGTGCCGCTGCGGCGCATCGCCGAGGAGGTCGGCACGCCGGTGTATGTCTACAGCCGCCATACCCTCAGGGACCATTACCGCCGCCTCGACGAGGCCTTCTCCTCCCTCCCCCACCTCATCTGCTATTCCGTGAAGGCCAACTCCAACCTGGCGGTGCTGGCCACCCTGGCGGAGGAAGGCGCGGGCGCGGACATCGTATCCGGAGGGGAGCTCTACCGCGCCCTCAAGGCGGGAATCAAGCCGGAACGGGTGGTGTACGCGGGGATCGGAAAGACGCGGGAGGAGATGGAGTACGCCCTGCGCTCCGGGATACTGATGTTCAACGTGGAGTCGGAACTGGAGCTGGAGGCCTTGAACGGGGTGGCGGGGGAACTGGGGATGAAGGCCTCGGTGGCCCTGCGCGTCAACCCCGACGTGGATCCCGAGACCCATCCCTACATCGCCACCGGGCTCAGGGAGGCGAAGTTCGGCATCGGCATAGAGGATGCCGTGGAGGCCTACGGCAGGGCGGCGTCCCTCGCCAACCTGGAGGTGGTGGGCGTGCACCAACACATAGGCTCCCAGATCACGCAGGTGGAGCCCTTCAGGGAGAGCCTTTCGCGGGTGGAAGAGCTGGTGGAGCGCCTGCAGTCAACGGGTCTCGGTATCCGGTACATAAACATCGGCGGCGGGTTCGGCATCCCCTACCGCGGCGAGGAGGTGCCCTACCCGCGCGACTACGCCCTCGCCCTCGAACCCGTACTGCGCCGCTCGGGATGCACGGTGATCATGGAGATCGGGCGCATGATCGTGGGCAATGCCGGGGTACTGCTGTCGCGGGTCCTCTACCGCAAGCGCACGGGAGAAAAACGCTTCCTGGTGGTCGACGCGGCCATGAACGACCTCATCCGACCCAGCCTCTACGGCGCTTTTCACGAGATAGTGCCCGTGGAGAAGCGTGAGCGGCCCGTGGAGAAAGTGGACGTGGTGGGGCCGGTCTGCGAGTCGGGGGATTTCCTGGCCCGGGACAGGGAGGTCCCCGCCCTCGAGCCCGGCGAGCTCCTGGCGGTGATGAGCGCGGGCGCCTACTCTTTCGCCATGTCCTCCAACTACAACTCGCGACGGCGCGCCGCGGAGGTGATGGTGGACGGCGAGCGCTACGCGGTGGTGAGGGAGAGGGAGAGCTACGAGGACCTGGTGCGCGGCGAGCGCGTCATGGGCTGAAGGCCGCGGGCTCCCGCCGCGGGAGCCGCGCGCCGCGCCGGGAGGGGAGGCGTGACACGGGGCATATGGAGGTGAGCTGCCATCGCGAATCGGGCTTCCAGCATAGGCGTCGCGCACAGCGGGGAGCATAAAGACCCGCCCCGCGCGCCGTTCTTCTTCCTGGACATCGACTCCGGAGAGCCGCCCGCAGCCCTGGTCTTCGCGGCGGGGGTCTGCTCCGAGGGGAGGGAGGACGCCGGGTGGGAGGCGCGGAGTTACGCCCTTTCCCTGGCTTCCGATTTCTTCCGCCTCAAGGGCGGGGAGCTCAGGGTCTCGGATCACCGCCTGGTTCTCCGGAGCATCTGCCTCCATATCCACCGCCACCTCATGGGGGATCCCGGGGGGGCGGGACTCGATCTCCTGCTGGTGGCCGCCGATCCCTCCCGGCTCTATGCAGCTCGCAGCGGCGGAGGAGCCCTCTTCCTCTTCCACGCTGATCAGGGACGGGCGGTTCTGGCTCCGGGGGCGGGCGGGGCACTGCTGGGCACGCCGGGAGGCGAGCGGGTCGAGTTGGGGGAGGCGCCCCTCGAGCCCGGTGACATGGTGGTGTTATGCGGCCCCTCGGCGGCGGCGGTGATGGGAGAGCGGGACATCACCTTGATCCTGCGGCGCGCCGCCGACCCCGCCAGGGCCGCGCTGTTCCTCTCTGCCATCGCCGAGCGCAAGGGGGCGGAAAGCCCCTTCACCGCCCTGGTCTGGGAGGTGCCCAATTACCGGGGGGCTGCCATGCTCACCGCGGAGGAGCCCCTGGAGGATAAAGGCGAGCGGGAGACGTCTCCGGCCGCAGAAGGGGAGAGAGCGCCGGAGGCGGATGCCGAGGTCTCGCATGCGGATCAGGCCAAGAGGCAGTGGCTGAGCAAGTGGAGAAGGCGCAGGGAGTGAGCTACTTCTTCTCCCACTTCTCGAGGTAGGCCACCTGGGAGAGGGTGGATCCCGCCTCGATCTCCGCCCGGAGGCGGTTCTCCTTCTCCAGCACGTCCATGGCGCGGTTGGTTATCTCCACCACCTTGTCGCGCGGGATCACGATGACCCCGTCGTCGTCTCCCACCAGCCAGTCGCCCGGGAAGACGCGCCTTCCACCCACCTTCACCGGCACGTTGATCTCCCCGAAACCCTTGGGCTCGCCCGCGGTGGGAGTGATGAGGCGGGAGAAAGCCGGAAAACCCAGGGCCCGGATCTCAACCGTATCCCGGATGGCCCCGTCGATGACCACCCCGGCCACCTTTCTCTGCAGGCAGCTATGGGTGGCCAGTTCCCCCCACAGGGCGGGGCCGAGGCCCCCGGCGTCGATGACGATGACGTCCCCCTCTTCCGCCAGGTCTATGGCCTCCACCGGCTTCGCCCAGTCCCCGGGATAGGAGCGCACGGTGAGGGCGGGCCCCACCATCTTGAGACCGGGGCTTATGGGCATGATGCCCTCCAGTTCCCCGGAACGGTGCATGGCGTCGGAGATGTTGGGGGTGGAGACGCGCTGCAAGATCTCCCGGACGTTGGCCAGGTCCACGCGCTTGTAGAGGTCGGTTCGCACCGCCTCCCCGCTCAGCATGGCCTGCTTGATCTCCTCCGCGGCGCGGCGGGCATCCTTGCTCTTGATGATGGCCCCGCCAACGATGACGATGTCCGCGCCGCAGCGCACCGCGGTGGCCGCGGTCTCCGAGTTGACCCCCCCGGCCACGGCCACGGGAATATCCACGGAGTTCGCCACCACCTTGAGCCTCTCGAAGGGGTCGCCGCCCCTCATCTGAACGTCTATGGCGGTATGCACGGCGATGTAATGGGCTCCGGAGGCCTCGGCGGCGCGTGCCCTCTCCACCGGGTCTCCCACCTCGATGAGGTCCACGATGATCTCGGCGCCGTAATTGTTGGCCGCCTCCACGCACTCCTTGACCGTGGCGTCGGAGGCCGCCCCCAGGACGTCGATGATGTTGGCCCCGGCCTTGGCCGCGGCCTCCACCTCCGCCCTCCCCGCGTCCATGGTCTTCATGTCCGCGACGATCACGCGGTTGGGAAAGCGGCGGCGCAGCTCGCGCACGGCGTTCAGCCCCTCGCTCTTGATGAGCGGGGTGCCGGCCTCGATCCAGTCCGCGCCCCCCTCCACGGCCTCCTCGGCCACTTTGAGGGCGCGCTCGAGGTCCACGAAGTCCAGGGCTACCTGCAACACGGGATGCTTAAGTTTCATGGCGCCCTCGATTATATCATGTATGGGGTCAGCCCCGGACATGGGACATCGATCGCCGGCATGAGCGGGACGCCGCCGCACGATAAGAGATACCGGCGCACGCGTTGCAACGGCCTCGCTGAAGAGGGGGCGTTCATGCCTCAGGGCGCCCGCGGGCGACGATGACGCCGCCAGGGATATTCGGCCCGGATGCCGTATCGTCTCGGCGGCGATTTCCGGGTGGAAAAAGATCGAGAGGCCACCCCGACATCCTGACAGGACGGGAAAGTCCAACAATATGAAAGGGGTGATCTCCCAACCGTTCGATCCGGGCACGGGAAGAGCGGGACACGTCATTTCCCTGCTGTTAGAATAGTCGTGACCGGTTTCGCGGCGGGAGCGCCGCAGGGGGATCGGTTCTGCATACACCCCGGGGCGCGTTCTCGAGGGGAGCGGGCGGCGCGGAGGCGGGCCGCCCGGAGGCGGAGGAAGAGATGAAGAACGGCGAGAAGATCATCAGGGTGGGCCAGATCGGGTGCGGCACCGTGGGTTCGGGGGTCTACCGCATCCTCAAAGAAAACGCGGAAGTGATATCCCGGCGTACCGGTTGCGAGATCGCGGTGAAGCGCGTTGCGGTGAGGGACCTCTCGGATCCCCGTTACGTGGAGGTCCCCGAGGGCGAGCTGACCACGGACGCCCTGGAGGTCATACGCGATCCCGAGGTCGATATCGTGGCGGAGGTCATAGGAGGGGTGGAGCCAGCGCGCACCTTCATCCTGGAGGCCATCGCGCGCGGAAAGCACGTGGTCTCCGCCAACAAGGAGCTCATGAGCACGCACGGGGAGGAGATCCTCTCCGCCGCCGAGAAGGCGGGGGTGGACGTGGCCTACGAGGCGAGCGTGGGAGGGGCCATCCCCATCCTCCTGCCCCTCAAGTACAGCCTGGCGGGAAACTCCGTGGACAGCATCCTGGGGATCGTCAACGGCACCACAAACTACGTGCTCACGCGCATGAGCGAGGAAGGGCTGTCCTTCTCGGAGGCGTTGCGCAAAGCCCAGGAGCGGGGATACGCGGAGGCCGACCCGAGCGCCGACGTGGAGGGCAGGGACGCGGCGGCCAAGCTGGCCATACTCGCCTCCATGGCCTTCAACTCCCGCGTGACCCTTGGCGACGTCTATACCGAGGGCATCGCGGCCATCACCCCCGACGACATGAGGTTCGGGCGCGATCTGGGATATGTCATCAAGCTCCTGGCGGTGGCCAAGGACGAGCGCGACGGCATCAGCGTGCGCGTCCATCCCACCATGATCCCCAGGGACCATCCCCTGGCGGCGGTGAGGGACGAGAACAACGCCATCTTCGTGTCCGGGAACGCGGCGGGCGAGCTGATGTTCTACGGCAAGGGAGCGGGATCACTGCCGGCGGCGAGCGCGGTGGTGGGAGACATCATCACCATCTCCCGCAACATGCTCACGGGGGGGCGCATGGCGGGATGCACCTGCTTCTACCGCAAACCCCTCAAGGACATGGCCGAGGTGGTCTGCCGTTATTTCATGATCTTCGACGCCCCCGACCGGCCGGGCGTGCTGGCAAGGATCGCGGGGGTGTTCGGCGACAACGGGGTGAGCATAAAGTCGGTGATCCAGCACGGCATGGGGAGGGAGGCGCGCATCGTGCTCGTGACCCATGCGGTGAAGGAGAGGAGCATCCGCGCCACCCTGAAGGGGCTGGAGGAGCTGAAAGCGGTCAACCGCATCGCCAGCGTCATCCGTGTGGAGGACCGCGAGCCGGAGGAGGGCGAAGGGGGCTGAGGGACTGAGAGCCCGCGTCGGGGTGGCGGGCGGCGGAGCCGGCCCGGGAGGTGCCCGGGCATGGTCCCGACGTACGGGCGGGCTCGCGGGCATCCCGCGATCCGCCAGGTGTTCGGGGGGCTGCGCTGGCACGCGGCGCGGCCGGCGAGGAGGAGGAAAGACTTGGCTTCCGAGTGGAAAGGCATAATCGACGCCTACCGGGAATTCCTCCCGGTGGACGAGGGAACGCCGGTGGTGACCCTGCGCGAGGGCAACACCCCCCTGGTGGAGGCGGAGTACATAAGCAGACAGCTGGGGCTGGAGGTGTTCCTCAAGTGCGAGGGCCTCAACCCCACGGGCTCCTTCAAGGACCGTGGCATGACCGTGGCGGTGAGCAAGGCGCTGGAGGAGGGGGCCAGGACGGTCATCTGCGCCTCCACCGGAAACACCAGCGCCTCGGCGGCGGCCTACGCCGCGCGCGCGGGGTTGAGATGCGCGGTGCTCATCCCCGGGGGGGCCATCGCCCTGGGAAAACTCGCCCAGGCTCTCGTCCACGGCGCGGTGGTGATCGCGGTGGAGGGAAACTTCGACCAGGCTCTCAAGCTGGTGCGGGAAATAAGCGAAGAGTACCCGGTGGTCCTGGTGAACTCCCTCAACCCCCACCGCATCGAGGGGCAGAAGACGGGGGCCTTCGAGATATGCGACGCGCTGGGACGCCCGCCCGATTACCATTTTATACCAGTAGGCAACGCGGGCAACATCACCGCCTACTGGAAGGGGTACCGGGAGTATCTCGAGGCGGGACGCGTCTCCGCCCTCCCGCGCATGATGGGGTGGCAGGCCGAGGGCGCCGCCCCCATCGTGCGGGGAGAGGTGGTGGAGGAGCCGCGCACCATCGCCACGGCGATCAGGATAGGCAACCCGGCGAGCTGGGAGAAGGCGGTGGCGGCGGCCCGCGATTCGGGAGGGCGCATCGACATGGTCTCCGACGAGGAGATCCTGGACGCCTACCGCCTGTTGGCGGACCGCGAGGGGGTCTTCGTGGAGCCGGCCTCGGCGGCGGCGGTGGCCGGGCTCTACAAGGCACGCGCGCGGGGAGAGGTCCCGCAGGGATCCACGGTGGTGTGCGTGCTCACCGGGCACGGACTCAAGGACCCCGGGCTGGCGGTGGAATGCGTCCAGGAGCCGCGGGCGGTTCCGCCGCGCAAGGAGGAGATCCTGGAGATACTGGGGCTGTGAGGGGATGGCGAAAAGGGGGCGTCGGAATTGAAGTACGTGGTCCTGGTGCCTGACGGAGCGGCGGACAGGCCGCGGGATGAGCATGGGGGGATGACCCCGCTGGAGGCGGCGCGCACCCCCAACATGGATTTCCTGGCCAGGGAGGGGATATGCGGCACGGCGGTCACCGTGCCCGAGGGCATGGCGGCGGGAAGCGACGTGGCCAACTATTCCCTCCTGGGATACGACCCGCGCCGCTACTACAGCGGCCGGGGACCCCTGGAAGCCGCGAGCATGGGCATCGAGCTGGGACCCGAACAGGTGGCTTTCCGCTGCAACCTGGTCACCGAGAGGGGAGGCAGGCTGGCCGATTACAGCGCCGGTCATATCACCACCCGGGAGGCCGCAGAGCTCATCCTCGCCCTGCGCGATCGCCTGGACGACGAGTTCACCTCCTTTCACCCCGGCGTCGGCTACCGCCACCTGCTGGTGCTCAAGGGGCTCAGGCATCTCGAGGACCGCTGTTTCCCGCCCCACGACGTGGTGGGGAGGGAGACGGAGGATATCCTGCCCGTGGGGCCGGGGGCGGCCCGTCTCAACGCCCTCATGCGCCTCTCGCGGCGCCTGCTCTCGGAGCACCCCGTGAACAGGCGCCGGGTCGCCGACGGCCTCCCGCCCGCCAACCTCATCTGGCCCTGGGGGCAGGGACGCACCCCGGAGCTCCCCTCCTTCACCGGGAGGTTCGGGCTGCGGGGGGCCATCATCACCGCCGTCGACCTGCTGAAAGGCCTGGGGAAGCTGGCGGGGCTGGAGGTGGTGGAGGTGCCCGGCGCCACCGGATACTACGATACCGATTACTCCGCCAAGGGGGCATATGCCAGGGAGTGCCTGCGGCGCCTGGACCTGGTGTACATACACGTGGAGGCGCCGGATGAGGCGGGCCACGAGGGCAACTGGCAGGAAAAGGTAAACGCCCTCGAGCGCATAGACGAGCTCATCCTGGGGCCGCTGCTCGACGAGACGGTGCGCTCAGGGGAGGACTTCTCCTTCCTGCTGGCGCCCGACCATCCCACCCCCCTGGAGGTGAGGACCCACGTGCCGGACCCCGTCCCCTTCGCCATCTACTGCTCCACGGCGGCTCCGGACCGCTGCCGGGCTTTCAGCGAGAGGGCGGCGGCGCAGGGGACCTACAGCGGTTACGAGGGATGGAAATTAATGGAGCTGTTCCTGGAGAAGGCGGGTGGGATACGGGCCTCCGCCCCCGTGTGATATATTGGGATCATAGGACGTATCAGGATCGGAGAGCGGATCACGAGACCCTTCCCGCGCCCGGAAGCCCGCTGCGCACGGCGCCGGGAGGATGCGAGCGGAGTGTAGATAGCGATGCCTGCGAGGATATTTCCCGTCACCAAGTCGCCCGTGGTGCTGGCACACGTCTCCGATTTCCACATCGGTTCCTATCATTTCGTGGCCAACCTCATGAACCGCTGCATACTGGAGCTCAACGAGCTCCAGCCGGACATAGTGGTGGTGACGGGAGACCTGACCAACGAGGGGTTCCGGCAGGAATACCTCACCGCCAAGTCCTACCTGGACGGCCTGGAATGCGAGCGGGTGATCATCATTCCCGGCAACCACGATTCCCGCAACGTGGGATACCTGCACTTCCAGGAGCTCTTCGGCCCCCTGTTCCAGAGCCTGGACTGGTGCGGAGTATATGTCATGGGGATGGATTCCAGTGAGCCGGACCTGGACTCGGGTCAGATCGGGAGAGAAAAATACGCCAGGATAGTCGATTATTTCCAGGCCGTGGACGGCTTCAAGGTCTTCGCCCTCCACCACCATCTCCTGCCTGTGCCCGGAACGGGAAGGGAGAGGAACATCGTCTTCGACGCCGGTGACGTGCTGGAGCTGCTGGTGTACGCCGGCGTGGACCTGGTCCTCACCGGACACAAGCACGTGCCCTATGTCTGGCGACTCGAGGACCTGTACGTGGTGAACGCGGGCACCATCTCCTCGTTGCGCCTGCGCGGTAACACCAAGCCCTGCTACAACGTCATCGAGATAAGGGAAGACCTGGTGAAGATCTTCCGCAAGTACCCCTTCGGGGGGCGCGACGTGATCGCCCAGTTCGGGGCGGGGGTGAACGACACCCAGAAAGGGCTATCAGGGGTGGTGCGGGAGATAATCGGCTCCGATTTTTAAAAGCCCGCTCCCGGGAGAAGGCGGGTCTCCGGCAGGCGGCGTGAATCCCCACCTGAGGAGAAGGCCGCATCTCCGGTGAATGATACGGCCGGGGGCGCGAACGGAAGGCGAACCACATGGCGCGCGGCGCTTCAGTGGCCGGGGCGTTCACGCGCGCCGCGCGAGGACGATAAGCCTGGAGGCGAGATGGAGATCGCACGGAGTGCAAGGAAGCGCGCCCTGTTCCTGGTGGACGGCGAACACCATCCCGACACCGTGCGCGACGCGGTGCGCGAATTGGCGGAGAGGGAGAGCCTGGAACCCCTGGCCCTTTATTTCCTGGGGGGCGCGGAGAAACTGAGGGAGGTCTCGGAGATGGCTCTGGAGGGATGCGCCCTGGTGGTGCCCGAGAACCCTCTGGATGATTTTGCCAGAACGCTCGAGGAGCTCTCTCCCCACGTCGTCCTGGACCTCAGCGACCTCCCCGTCATCGGTCCGGCGCTGCGCATGCGCATGGCCGCCACGGCGCTGGCCCACGGCGCCGCCTACCGGGGGGCGGACTTCGAGTTCAGGCCCCCGCGCCGCGAGCGCATCCTGACCCGGCCCTCCTGCGCGGTGATCGGCACCGGAAAACGCTGCGGGAAGACGGCGGTGTCGGCGGAGATGGCGCGCTACCTGGCGCGCACGGGGAGGGAACCGGTGGTGGTGGCCATGGGCAGGGGAGGACCTCCTCGCCCCTACGTTGTGGAGGAGAGGGCGGTGGACGAGGAGTACCTCCGGGGGGAGCTGCGGAAGGGACTGCACGCCGCCTCCGACCACTACGAGGACGCGCTGGTGTCGGGGGTGATCACCGTGGGTTCGCGGCGCTGCGGCGGTGGCATGGCGGGAGAGCCCTTCGTGACCAACGTCTCTGAAGCGGCCGCGGTGGCGGACGGCCTGCCGGGACGGGTGGTCATCGTGGAGGGAAGCGGGTCCAGCGTCCCGCCGGTGCACACCAATGCCACGGTGCTGGTCATCAGTGCCGCGCAGGATGTGGAGGAGGCGCTGGGATATCTGGGCGCGTACCGGCTCTTGATTTCCGACGGGGTTATCATTACAATGGCCGAAGAGCCTTTCGCGACTTCCCGAAAAATCCAGGAACTCCGCGAGAGGATAGAGTGGATAAGTGGCGATGTCGTTGTCTTAAACACGATTTTCAGGCCTCATCCCTTGAAACCCATCCGCGGCAGGAAGGTCTTTCTGGTTGCGACCGCGCCCCGCGAGGCTGAGGGGCTGCTCGAGGAACACCTGCGGGAGCAGGAAGGCTGCGAGGTGGTGGGGAGCAGTTTCAGCCTCTCCCGGCGGGACCGCCTCGAGAGAGACCTCGAGGGCGCCGGGGAGGCGGAGGTCGTGCTCACCGAGCTCAAGGCGGCCGCGGTGGAGGTGGTGGCGGAATACGCGCGGCGTTACGGCAAGGAGCTGGTCTTCTTCCACAACGTGCCGTTTCCCGCCCGCCCGGATGGAGACCTGGAGGGATTTTTCGAAGCCATGTGGGCGAAAGCGGTGGATAGATCATGACGCGAGAGCGAGAGGAAGAGAGGAAAAGAAAAGACCGCATAACCATCCTCGACGAGGAGCGCCACCGGGTTCCTTTCTCGAAAGGCCTGACGGCAAACGCCATCATGGCCTCGGGCCTGTCGCCGGGCAGGGCCTACACGGTGGCCTCGGACATAGAGGAGCATCTCTTCCGCGAAGGCAGGCTGGAGATACAGGCCAAGGAACTGCGCAAGCTCATCTACAATTTCCTCAACGAACGCGTGGGGGAGCATTACGCCGTCAACTACTGGCGGTACATATCCTTCAGCAGCCTGAACAAGCCCCTGGTGATCCTGATCGGCGGATCCACCGGCGTGGGTAAATCCACCATAGCGACCATGCTCGCCACCAGGCTCAGCATCGTGCGCATCGTCTCCACCGACGCCATACGGGAGGTCATGCGCGCCTTCTTCTCCCGCGAGCTCATGCCCACCATCCATACCTCCTCCTTCGACGCGGACACCGCGCTCATCCATCCTCTGCCGCCGGATGTCGATCCCGTGGTGGCGGGATTCCGGGAGCAGAGCCTCTCGGTACTGGTAGGGGTGAGGGCGATCATCAACCGCGCCCTGAAGGAGGGGACGCACATCATCATCGAGGGGGCTCATATCGTTCCGGGTTTCATCGCTCCCCACCAGTTTCCCGACGCCTTCATCGTCCCTCTGCTGGTGACGGTGAACGACGAGAGGATGCACCGCAGCCACTTCTTCATCCGCGAGGTGGAGACGCAGGGCACGCGTCCCTTCCAGCGTTATCTGGAATATTTTGAGAATATCCGCAAGATCCAGGACTACATCGTGCACCTGGGTAAGGTGAACGGGGTAAAGGCGGTGGAGAGCGTGAACCTGGACAGTGCGGTCTCGGAGATCGTGGATTACGTGATCAACACGGCTTACGAGATGGCCAAGAAGGATATAGCGACGGCGAAGGTGGAGCACCTGGTCTGACGGCCTGATACGGAGGAGGGAGATGAAACTTTTCCTGGACACGGCCAACGTGGAGCATATCAGGGAGATCAACGGCTGGGGAATCCTGGCGGGCGTGACCACCAATCCCTCCCTGGTCTCCAGGGAGGGGCGGAGCATGCGGGAGTGCCTGGAGGAGATCGCAGCCATCGTCTCCGGTCCCGTCAGTGCCGAGGCGGTGAGCATGGACACCCAGGGCATGCTGCGCGAAGCCCGGGAGCTGGCCGCCATCGCCGATAACATAAACGTCAAGATCCCCATGACCCCCGAGGGCCTGGCGGCGGTCAGCGCGCTCTCGCGGGAGGGGATCAAGACCAACGTCACCCTGGTGTTTTCCGCCAACCAGGCCTTGCTGGCCGCCGCGGCGGGGGCCACCTTCGTCAGCCCCTTCGTGGGCAGGATGGACGATATAGGCAACCGGGGGATGAAGGTGGTGGAGGAGATCGTGGACATCTTCGACACCTATTCCATACCCACCCAGGTGATCGCCGCCAGCCTGCGCCACCCCATGCACGTCACGGAGGCGGCGCTGGCGGGCGCGCACATCGCCACCATCCCCTACGAGGTCATGGTGAAGATGGTCCACCATCCCCTGACCGAGATAGGGATCAAGAGATTCCTGGAGGATTATGAGAAGATCAAGAACCTTTAAGAACACCGACCACCAGAAAGCGGACAACAGGGAAGGAGGTGACAACGTGGAGAAGACACTGGAAAGGGAGAACCTGGAATCCATGCTCCTGGTGGACCTGCAGGGCCTCGCCCGCGAGATCGGGCTGACCGGGATCACCGGCATGCGCAAGCAGGAGCTCATCGAGAGCATCCTCGCCCGCAAGGCGGAGGACGAGGGACTCTTCATACGCACCGGGATCCTGGATATCCTCCCGGAGGGATACGGCTTCCTGCGCACGCGAGGCTACCTGCCGAGCGAGGAGGACATCTACGTCTCCCTCTCCCAGATCCGGCGCTTCCACCTCAAGCGCGGCGACGAGATCACCGGGCAGGTACGCCCTCCCAAGGACAGCGAGAAGTACAATGCCCTGCTGCGCATCGAGAAGGTCAACGGCGATAACCCGGAGGTGTGCAGGGAGCGTAAGCAGTTCGAGCAGTTGACGCCCCTCTTCCCCCTGGAGCGCCTGCGCCTGGAGACTCCCGACGAGGTGACGGCGCCGCGTATCATCGACCTCATAGCCCCCATCGGCAAGGGGCAGCGCGGGCTCATCGTGTCCCCTCCCAAGGCGGGAAAGACCACCATCCTCAAGCAGATCGCCAACAGCATCACCTTCAACAATCCCGAGGTGAAGCTCATCGTGCTGCTGGTGGACGAGCGCCCGGAGGAGGTCACGGACATGGAACGCTCCGTGAACGGCGAGGTGATAAGCTCCACCTTCGACCAGCCTTCGGACAACCATATCCAGGTGGCGGAGCTGGTGCTGGAGAGGGCGAAGCGTCTGGTGGAGCACAACCACGACGTGGTGATACTCCTCGACAGCATCACCAGGCTGGCGCGAGCCTACAACCTCGCCACCCCCACCAGCGGGCGCATCCTCTCCGGAGGGGTGGATTCCACCGCCCTCTACCCGCCCAAGCGCTTCTTCGGAGCGGCGCGTAACATCGAGGACGGCGGAAGTCTGACCATCATCGCCACCGCCCTGGTGGAGACGGGGTCCCGCATGGACGAGGTCATCTTCGAGGAGTTCAAGGGCACCGGCAACATGGAGCTGCACCTGGACCGCAAGCTTGCGGACAAGCGCATCTTCCCGGCCATAGAGATCGACAAGTCGGGGACGCGCAAGGAGGAGCTGATCATGGCTCCCGAGGAAGCGCAGGTGGTGTGGAAGCTGCGCCGCGTGCTGCACGCCCTGGACCCCAGCGCGGCCATCGAGCTGCTCATAGACAAGATACGCAATACCAGGAACAACGCCGAGTTCCTGAGCGAGATCGCCAGGTCACCGATTTCCTGAGGTGGGGCGAAGAGGAAGGGCGGGAAGCCCTTCCTTCACCGCAAGGATTTCACCGGTACCCGCGCGCCGCCCTGTTCAGGCGCTTTTCGCGCTGCTATACTTTCAAGGTTGCGCGGAGGATAGCGGAGGTGGGAAAGGATGAAAAAGGGAATACATCCCGATTACGTGGAGGCCACGGTGACCTGTTCCTGCGGGAACACCTTCAAGACGCGCTCCACCAAGCCTGAATTGAGGGTGGAGATCTGCTCGGAGTGCCACCCCTTCTATTCCGGGAAGCAGAAGCTGGTGGACACCGGGGGGCGCGTTGAGCGATTCGAGCGCCGCTACGGCAAGGCGAGGCCCCAACGCAAGACCAGGGCGGAGCGGAAGGGCCGCAAGACGGAGGGGCAGGATTAGACGACCGCGCGGTCCGGGGGGCCCGGCGGGAGGATCGAGCCGGGCACGCTTCCGCGCGACCCGCTCAAAGGTCGGGGGGATGTTTCCCGCCAGGTTCCCGCGCACCGCGGACCTCGACCCGGGAGCGGGAGGGCGCGTGCGCGTGCGACGCCCCGCCGGCCCCTCACGCCGCGGCAAGCGCAGACACGCAGGCGTAGAGGTGCCGCCCGCGCCGGTCACGCTAGACGCTTCGGGATGATGGCCTTCTACGGGATCTGCATGACCTCACTCCACTGTCCGTCCTCCCCGGCGCGGGTGCCGGGCACCGACGCCGGATCGCGGCGGGGGCGGGACCTCCGCCTGGGCGGACAGGCGGTCATCGAGGGTGTGATGATGCGCGGCCGCGCCAACTGGGCGCTGGCGGTGCGCAAGCCGGACGGGGACATCCACGTGGTGTGCGAGCCGCTCAATTCCTTCCTGGTTCGCCACCCGGCCTGGGACAGGCCTCTGCTGCGCGGCCTCTTCGTGCTTGGGGAGAGCCTGGTGCTGGGCTGGAAAGCGCTGTCCCTCTCGGCCGACATCGCCCTGGAGGAGGAAGGCGACGGCAGGGGGATGGGCTGGTTCCAGCAGTCCCTCGCCCTCATCCTGGCCCTGGCCCTGGCGGTGGGCCTGTTCATCGCCCTTCCCACCTGGCTGGCTCCCCTTTTGCTGGGAAAAGACAGCCCGGTGTGGCTTTGGAACCTCGTAGAGGGAGGCCTGCGCGTGGCCGCCTTCGTGGCTTACCTCGCCCTGGTATCCCTCTCCGGGGAGATGCGGCGCGTCTTCCAGTACCACGGCGCGGAACACCAGTCCATCCACCTCTGGGAACACGGCTACCCCCTGGAGCCGGAGCGGGCGCTCAAGGAGGGCACGGACCACGCGCGCTGCGGGACCGCATTCGTCCTCCTGGTGCTGGTGCTAACGGTGGTCATCTACTCGTTCCTGGGGAGGCCGGCGCTGTGGCTGCGGGTGCTGGAGAGGGTGGCCCTGATCCCGGTGGTGGCCGGGATCTCGTATGAGATAATCAGGTATGCGGACGGCAGCAACTCTCCCTGGATGAGGTCCCTGTTGCTCCCCGGGATGTGGCTGCAGAGGCTTACCACCCGCAGGCCAGACCGCGAGCAGGCCGAGGTCGCCATCTCCGCCCTGCGGGCGCTCCTGGAGCGCGAGGACCCGCGTGCGCAGGAGCAGGCGGCGGTCGGCGGCGAGGCCGGGGAGAGCCGGGAGAGCGGGGAAAGGCCTGAGCCCGCAGGCGCCCGCGCGGGCGATGGGAAGCGGGCAGGCCGCGTACGGGCGAGCGGCTCCGTCGAGAGGTGACGAGAGGCAGAGGTATGGCTTTCGCGGACAGGCTGGACGAGATAGAGAGGAATTTCGGGGAGCTGGAACGCCAGCTCTCCCAGCCCGAGGTGTACCAGGACCGCCAGCGGTACGCCGAGCTCGCGCGCGCCCACGCCGAACTCTCGGAGGTCATGCCCGCCCTGCGCGCCTACCGCGAGGCGCTGCGGGAGGCGCGCGAGGCGGAGGAGATGCTCGCGGGAGAGGGGGACCCGGAGATGGCGGAGTTCCTGCGCGAGTCGCTGCACGCCGCCGAGGAACGCGCCGAAGAGCTGGAGAAGGAGATAAGGATGAAGCTCCTGCCCTCCGACCCGCGCGACGAGAAGGACGTGATCATGGAGATACGCGCCGGGGCGGGCGGCGAGGAAGCGGGCCTTTTCGCGGGCGACCTCTACCGCATGTACACCCGTTACGCCGACCGCAGGGGCTGGAAGACGGAGGCCTTATCATCAAGCCCCTCGGAGCTGGGGGGCTTCAAGGAGATCATCTTCTCCGTGCGGGGCAAGGGGGCGTACAGCAAGCTGAAATACGAGTCCGGGGTGCACCGCGTGCAGCGCATCCCGGTCACCGAGTCGGGGGGCCGCATACACACCTCCACCGCCACCGTGGCCGTGCTGCCGGAGGCGGAGGAGGTGGAGGTGACCATCAACCCCGCCGAGCTGAAGGTGGACGTCTTCCGCTCCACCGGACCGGGCGGGCAGTCGGTGAACACCACCGACTCCGCCGTGCGCGTCACCCATCTGCCCACCGGCATCGTGGTCTCCTGCCAGGACGAGAAGAGCCAGCTCCAGAACCGCGAGAAGGCCCTGCGCATCCTCAGGGCACGCCTGCTGCGCATGGAGCAGGAGAGGCAGCAGAAGGAGCTGGCGGAGGAGAGGCGCTCCCAGGTGGGCACCGGCGACCGCTCGGAGCGCATCCGCACATACAATTTCCCCCAGGGCCGCGTATCAGACCACCGCATAGGCCTCACCCTCTACCGGCTCGAGGAGGTGCTGGACGGCGACCTGGACGAGGTCATAGAGGCGCTGGCCGCCGCCGACCGCGCCGAGAGGCTGGCGCGCATGGGCCAGGACTGAGTCTGACGGACCGAAGCAGGCGGCACGGGAAGCAGGAAGGACCCACACCTTCTTATGGCATTAAATGGTAACGTGAAAGAGGAGGTACCGGCGGAGACGGCGCGGGGATCATCCCGTCATGGCCGTTCTCAGGCCGTCCTCTTGAGCGGAGGTCGGTTATCCGCCCGGGGATGGCCCGAATGTTACGAGGAGACTTTCCCTCGTATGCAGGTTGGAGTAAGAGGAGACCCGTTATCCGCCCGTGGATGGCCTGAATGTCACCGCAGGGAGCGCGACGGGTTTCGCCGCAGGCGAGGGGGCCTCCCCGCTCCGGGATCGATCGGTAGCGGAACGGATTGCGGGAGAAGGGACGGGGATGGCACGGGCGGTTGAACTCGAAAGGGAGGACGCCCTCGGCCTCATCGCCTGGGCAACCGGCGTCCTCTCGCGCCAGGGGGTGGAGAGGCCCCGCCTTAACGCTGAGCTGCTCCTCGCGCACTGCACCGGCAGGTCGAGGGTGGACCTCTATGCCTGTCCGGAGAGGCCGCTTTCGCGAGCGGAAAGAGAGGAGTTCGTGGCGGCGGTGGCGAGGAGGGCGTCCAGGGAACCCCTTCAGTACATCACGGGGAGAAAAGGCTTCCGATATCTGGAGCTGGAGGTGGATCCCAGGGTGCTCATCCCGCGCCCCGAGACGGAGCTGCTGGCCCAGAGGGCCGTGGAACTGGCGTCGGCCGCGGGAGGCCGTCCCGTGGTGGTGGACGTGGGCACGGGCTCGGGGTGCGTGGCCCTCTCCGTGGCCCGCGAATGCCCCGCCGCGGCGGTCTTCGCCACCGACATCAGCCCGGACGCCCTGGAGGTGGCGCGCTCCAACGCCGTCCGCGAGGGCCTGGACGGCGTGGTCGCCTTTCGTCGCGGCGACCTGCTGGAGGCGCTGGAAGAAGGGCTGCGCGGAAAACTGGACCTGGTGGTGAGCAATCCCCCTTACATAAGGGAGGGCGAGTTCCCGACCCTCCCTCCCGAGGTCAGGGAACACGAGCCCCGCACGGCGCTGGTGGCGGGACCCGCGGGTACGGAGGTGCACCTGCGACTCATGGAGCAGGCGCTGTCCTGGCTGGCGCCACACGGCTGTCTCCTCATGGAGGGAGGCGCGGACCAGGTGGAAGAACTTGCCATGCGGGCGGTGCGCATGGGTTACGCGGAGGCGCGCACCCACCGGGACCTCAACGGGCTCCCGCGCGTGGTGGAATGCAGGATCTGACGGGCTGTGCTTCCGAAGGGAGAGGGAAAGTTCCCGCCGGGCACGGGGGAACGCGGGATCTCGCGCTCCAAGGGGTTTAAAGCCGGACGCTGCGGGCAAGAATTCCTGTATGCGATCCATCGAGCCGGAAAACAGGTTCTCTACACATAAACGCGCCGGTCATCGGGTTCGCGTGGATGATCGGGGCAGAGGGTTGCGCGCGGTTCTCTGCATATACACGCGCGGATCATCGATTCGGGTCCCCGCTCGGGCATCCGGGATAGATCGTTTCGGTAATCTGAACAGATGAAACCGTTATGGCGGTATAGGAATATGTTGTACACGGCCTATCCAGGGAGGTGAGGAAGGTGAAAAGAAACGCCGTGCTCCTGGCCGTCCTCGCGCTTGTCCTGCTCTTCTTTCTCCCGGGTTGCGGTGATGGTGGAGACGGGGGAGTGGTTGAAAACGGAAATGGTGGCGAGATAAGGGACGGCGGCAGTTGGGTAACGGAAGAAGGGAGGAGGATAGACGACCCCTATTTCTTCGACGTCTCCGTCATACGGCTGGACGACGGCACCTACCGCATGTACGGAGAGAAGCGGGGCAACGTGGAGAGCTATCGTTCCCGCGACGGCCTCGTCTGGCAGAAGGAGGAGGGTGTCCGCCTGCAGGGAGCAGCCTTCCCCTCGGTGGTGCGTACGGACGATGGCGGGTTCAGGATGTATTACGTGCCGTCCGCCAACACCGGGGAACCGCAGAACAGGATAAAGAGCGCCGTGTCTTCGGACGGACTCTCCTTCCAGGTGGAGAGCGGCGCCCGTTACGTCGCCGGCAGCGCGCTCGAGGAAAGGCTGTCGGGGCCGCGCGTGCTCAAGGCGGACGAGGATCTGTACCGGATGTATTTTACGGCCGCGAGCGGGTCCGGGGACGACGAACTCGTGCTCATCCTCAGCGCTTCCTCCCCGGACGGGCTCACCTTCACCCGCGAGGAAGGTGTCCGCATCGATCCCAGGGAACCTCCCCTGGTGGGCAAGAGGGCCGCGCACGCGTATCCCCTGCAGCACGCGGGGGGCGTCCGCCTCTATTTTGCGGGGGCGCACGCGCAGGGGTTCGGCGGCATACTCTCGGCCGAGTCGGGAGACGGCCTTGACTTCACCGTCAATCCCTTTCCCGAGATAGCGGAGAAAGAGCGGGGCCTGGGCCCCCAGGACCCTTGCGTGGTGCCGGTCCCCGGAGGATTGAGGATGTATTACGGCATATACCGCGGACCGGAGGTGGTGGAGGAATCCGCCATCTACAGCGCTTTCCGAGAGGGGGACTGAACCGGACCCGAAAAAGGCCGGGTTTCCGATCTTCCTTGACCCGAGCCGGGCGGCGCAGCGGGGTGCGTAATGTCCCCGGTGGCGATGTTGCCGTGAGGCCGGCCGGCAGGGAAAGCGGCGGCAGGCGACCAGGGGCCTCTTCTTCTCACGGACGGGTCACGGAGATGCGGCATGCTGCATATACCCGCAAGAACGTGGCGACACCGGCAACTCCCGGGACCGTGTCGCGCCCCGGGGCTCCGGGCGTGGATTTGACCCTCCATGAAAGAGTTACCTAAAATATTATCGTAGTATCGTAGAGCAAGGCGGTTTTGTGTGGGACACCGGATAGAGAGAAAGAGGATAAAAATCCCAGGGGCCTTGCTCGAGTTCACCCTCGTGCTGGTGCTCATGTCACTGATGCTGATCCCGTCCGCCCCTCCCGCGGGGGCGGATTCCGTCAGCGAGAAGAAGGAGCAGGCGCGCCAGGTGGAGCAACAGCTCAGATCCCTGCAGGCGGAGCTGAACCGGCTGACCTCCGAGCTCAACCAGACCCAGTCGCGCCTGGCTTCGGTGGAGGCGAAGATAGAGGCGAACCAGGCGCGGCTGCAGCAGGCGGAGGCGGAGTACCGGCGCTGGCAGGGCATACTCTCGGACCGCCTGGTGGCCATGTACAAGGAGGGCAACACCTCCGCCCTGGACGTCCTCCTCGAATGCGACGACTTCGAGACCTTCGTCAACTCCTATTCCTACATGACGCGCATCGGCAGCCACGACGCCGAGGCCATCCAGGCCACCCGCGACCTCATGGCGGAGATAAAGGCGAGGAGGGCGGAGCTGGAGGGAGCAAGGGCCGAGTACCAGGCCTATTCCAACAGCCTCCAGAGCCAGAGGAGCGCGGTGCAGAGCAAGCTCAACGAGCAGAAGGCCATCCTCGCCGGCATCGACGCGGAGGTGGCCTCCCTTCTCAGCAGGCGCTACGGTGGAGGCGGAGGAGGGGGCGGAGGAGGCGGCGGCACGGGCTGGAACATCGGCCCCGTCAACGGCCTCTATTTCCCCGTCGCGGGGCCCCACAGCTACGTCAACGACTGGGGCGCGCCGCGCTCCGTGGGTCGCACCCACAAGGGGTGCGACATCATGGCCGACTACGGCACCCCCTGCGTGGCCATCACCAGCGGCACGGTGGTGCAGCGCAGGGGAGGCAACGCCGGGCTCTATGTCTTCCTCTACGGCGACAACGGGCACCTGTACTATTACATGCATCTCCAGAGTTACGGAGCATCGGGGAGGGTGAGCGCGGGACAGGTGATAGGTTACGTCGGCGACACCGGCAACGCCCGCGGCTGTCCACACCTGCACTTCGAGTGGCACCCCAACGGCGGCGCCGCGGTGAACCCCTACCCCCTCCTGGTGGCCATCGACCGCTGATGAAACATCCGCCGGGATCGGCGAGGGAGAGCGCTGTTCCGGTATCCCCGGAATCGTAGAGGGCTTCCCTGGCGATTATCACCATTCCGGTCAAAGCCGCCGGCGATCGATGCGTGGCGCCGGTGGGGTCGCGGCGCCCCCTGTTATCGACCCGTCGTCCTATCCGGCGGCGATGCCGGCCAGCTCATAGAGGCGAGCGAGGTCCACGTGCTCCTCGATCAGTCCGCGCAGGCGCTCGAGCTTCGCCGGCTCGTGGGTGCGGGCGCTGCGGATGAGCGCTTCCGCCCGGTCGGCGGCGGTGAAGGTGTCCTCGCCCACCAGCACCACGGGTATGCCCAGCTCTTCCGCCCTGCCCATGATGATGCTGGTGGGGTAGAGGTTCCCGGACAGCACTATGCAGCGTGCCCCGGCTTCCATGGCCGCGAGCTGGATGTCGCTGCGGTCACCGCCCGTCACCACGCAGAAGTTGTGATGCCGGCGGAAGATGGAGAGCGCGTGCTCCGTCCCCATGGCTCCCACCACCACGTCCTCCACCAGCTCTTCGAGGCCTTCCTCGCCCGCGAGCACGCGTCCTCCCAGTTGCCGCGCCAGGTCCCCCACGTTTATGGAACGCAGCATGCGGTCGTGGGGCAGCGAGCCCAGGACGGCGATCCCCTCCGCCTCCAGGCTCGGCGCCAGCAGCTCCCTGATGAAGCTCTCGCGGTTGGGAGCGACCATGTTGAAGACCACCCCGATCAGACCGGAGCCGAAGTCGTCTCGCACCGCCATGACGTTATCGCCCATGAGGGCGTCGTCGAAGCGCTCCACCAGCAGCACCTTTGCCTCCAGGAGAGGGGCGATCTGATAGGCGGAGAGGTCCAGGAACCTTCCCTGCACGGAGGTAAAGGCGCCCTGGATGATGACCACGTCCTTGCCGGCGCTCACGCGCCCGTGGGCCTCCAGGATGCGCGAGCGCAGCTCCTCCGTCCCGCGCTCTCCCTTCAAGGCGGACCTGACCAGTTCCGGGGACAGCAGGACCGGGCAGAGGTCGTCGAGGTCGTCCTCGAGCTCGAGGGTCTGGCGCATGAAGGCGGCGTCCTCGTCGGTGACCTTTCCCTCCTGCTGGAAATAGCGGTAGCCCAGCGGTTTCATATACCCTACCCTGAGCCCCTCCTCGCGCATGCGTATCGCCAGGCCGATGCACACGGTATGCATGCCCGAAAGCCCGGCGGCCGAGATGAGATAAAGGCTTACCATGCTCCTCACTCCCTCAAGACGATCCTGGCGTCGGCCGCCAGGCATCCCTTTCCGCTCTCCAGCACCCGCAGGGGGTTGATATCCAGCTCCGCGATATCCTCGAAATCGGTGACCAGTTGCGAGACGCGCAGGATGCATTCCTCGGCGGCCTCGATGTCCGCCGGAGGCTCGCCGCGCGCTCCGCGCAGCAGCCAGTAGCTCTTCAGCTCGCGCAGCATCTCTCCCGCCTCGCGCTCGCTCACGGGAGAGAGGCGAAAACTGACGTCTTTCAGCACCTCCACGTAGATCCCTCCCAGGCCCACCATGAGCAGGGGGCCGAACTGGGCGTCGCGGCTCATGCCCAGGATGAGCTCGTGCGACGGGGGCAGCATCTCCTGCACCAGCACCCCCCAGATCTCCGCGCCGGGGAAGAACTTGCGCGCGTTGGAGGTGACTTTCTCGTAGGCGCTCACCAGGTCATCGGTGTTGTCGATGCCCACCACCACGCCGCCAACGTCGGTCTTGTGCAGGATCTGGGGGGAGGTGATCTTCACCACCACCGGGTATCCCATCTCCCGCGCTACCCGGATGCATTCCTCGAGGTTGGTGGCGAGGGCGGTACGCGCCACGGGCAGGCCGTACGCGGCCAGCACCTCCCGCGCCTCCACCTCGATGAGCTCGTTGCGTCCCTGGCGGCGCACGGATTCGAACACCTCCATGACGCGGCCCCGGTCGACCTCGAAACGCACCTGCGTATCGGCCCGGCGTGTGAGGTGATCGGCGTAGTCTTTCATGCCGCGCAGGGTCAATACGGCATCTTCCGGAAACCGGTAATTAGGTATCCCCGCTTCCCGGAGTATCCTCTCCGCCTCCCCGACCTCGTCGCCGCCCATGAACACCGCCAGCACCGTCTTCTCGCTCTCGCGGGAGCACTCCGCCACCGCAGCCGCGGTCTCGGCGGGCCTGGTCATGGCCTGGGGGGTGAGGATCACCAGCAGGGCGTCGACCCCGGGATCCGCGAGCACGCCCTCGACCGCCAGTCGGTAGCGGTCCTCTCCCGCGTCTCCCAGTACATCCACGGGGTTATGTACGCTGGCCGCCTCGGGAAGGCCTTCCCGCAACCTGCTGGCGGTCTTCTCCTCCAGGCTGGCCAGGGTGAGTCCCCCGCGCTCCAGGGCGTCGGAGGTGATGATGCCGGGACCGCCGGCGTTGGTGACCACCGCCACGCGCCCCCCGCGCGGGCAGGGTTGGGTGGAGAGCCCGCGCGCCAGCCCGAAGAGCTCCTCCACCGTGCCGGCGCGCAGCACGCCGCAGCGGCGGAAGGCGGCGGCGTAGGCGTTCTCCGAACCCGCAAGGGTCCCGGTATGCGAGGACACCGCCCTGGCCCCCGCCTGGGTCACGCCCGCCTTGAAGACCACCACCGGCTTGGAGCGGGTCACGCGGGAGGCTACCTCCAGGAAGCGCTTTCCGTCCGCTATCCCCTCCAGGTAGGCGGCGACGACCGAGGTGTTGCCGTCTTTTTCCAGGACCTCCAGCATGTCGCTCTCGTCCAGGTCCATCTTGTTGCCCAGGCTGATGAAACGCGAGAAGCCGAGGTGGTTTTCCTCCGACCACCCCAGCACCGCGGTGCACAGGGCGCCGGACTGGGACATGAAGGCCACCTTTCCGGGTCGGGGGGCGCGGGCGGCAAAGGTGGCGTTGAGGGGGG
>FWPV01003645.1_pt1 | contig 32429 bp, 39 predicted proteins | sample 2228371 | NCBI WGS metagenome assembly FWPV01 (sample SAMEA103939776, study PRJEB20133) | metagenome
CCGAATCATGAATAAAAGAGAAAGAGGTCAAGGACTTGTTGAATATGCGCTCATCATCAGCTTGGTCGCTCTCTCTGCCATTCTAACCTTGCAGATCACGGGTGTCTCGTTGGGAAGTGCCTATTGCAAAGTTGCCGAAGCGATCCAACTCAAATCAGTTTGTGCTCCAAAACCACTCTGTGAAGACTCGTTCGACTCGCTAGCCAATTGGAAGACAGTACATGGCAAACCCATTGCCGCTTCAGGGCAAATCTGTATGAGTCAAGGGGTGCAATTATATAACACCTGCTCAATGAACGTTAAGCAGGAAGACTATGTCGTGGAACTGAACAATGCATATTTATATCAAGGCGATGGTTATGGAATCTTTTTCCGCACCACCTATAACCAGAAAGGCGCCAATGGTTACATCTTTCAATATGACCCAGGATTGAAGGCTTTTGTCATTCGTAAATGGATAAATGGCAAAGAAATCTGGTCGCCCTTAGCTCGAAAGGATATCCCTAAAGATTATCCCATTTACAACACCCCCCACAATATAAAGATCATTGTCAAAGGCAATCAATTCTCGGTTTTGCTTGACGGAGAATTGATCCTCCAAACCCAAGATGATACCTATTCAGAAGGAGGTATCGGACTACGATCCTGGGACAAAACAGAGTTTTGTGCTGATCAGATTAACCTTTTCTCTAACCCGTAAGGCAGAAGGAGGCTAAGATGAGATCTGAAGACTCACCCGCTTTAGGAGAATATTCTGTTTTCGATCAGCCCCCTGCGACCGACCCTGAAGTTAAAAAGCGCAAGCTTAGACGCTGGATTGGTTTCTTTTTAGCGTTAACCTTGCTTTTAGCTGTCTTCTCGCTTCTGCAACAGAGTAAGACTTCCATTGTCTTTGGGACAGGCTCAATCCGAGGCGTTGTTGTTACTATCTCTGGCGATCCATTTCAAGGTGAGATTTACATTCTCGGCACCTCATTGGCAACCCAAACTGCACCGGATGGTTCTTTTTACTTAGCAGGTATTCCGAGCGGCGAGCGGGTGGTGATCGTTGCAGATGATCAGATTGGACGAGACTTTCCGATTCGAGTCATTGCAGGGAAGGAAATGAATCTCGGACAAATTCGTTTTGAAGCAACAGCCATCCCTTCACCATAATTGCTAAAGAGATCAGCTTCGTTAAAACGACCAAAAATCCCCACGTATCCAAAGTCAGTGGGGATTTTGCGTTTGCCACCACGCTGCTTCACCTTTCAAAACCGCAAATTCTTCTTTACGCAGATTTTATGGTGAATTAATAAAGTCAACGTTATAACCCCAACAGATTGCATAGGAATTGCAACAGAAAGGCTACAAACGATGAATGCGCCTACCGTTCCGTTGACGATCCGAGTTCTTCTCCTCGAAGATGACCCTCTCCAAGCACAATTGGTGGCTGAGCGTTTGCGCCTAGCTGAGGGTTTCGAGATCGTGTTTGCCCACTCCCTTAGTCAGTTTTGGAATCTCCTTCCACAGTCCAAAGCAGATGTGATTCTGATGGACTATCGCCTCCCGGACGGGAACGGCTTAGAGGCTTTGGAACAATTAAGGGATCAAAAGGTCAACCTTCCCGTTATCATGGTGACTGGGCAAGGAGATGAACAGCTTGCCGTCAAAGCGTTACAAAGCGGTGCAACGGATTATCTGGTTAAAGGCAGTGGCTATTGGCATGATCTGCCACAACGACTTGAAAAAGCGGTTGCCATGCAACGCCTGAAGATAGCTTTACAAAAGCAGCATGAGCAAATCCGCTATCAAGCCCTTTTGCTCCAAAACATGCGTGACGCGGTGGTAGTATGGGATACACAAGGGAACATTACCTATTGGAATCATGAAGCCGAACGCCTTTTTCAGTGCCCAGCTCATTTCGTGTTAGGTAAACCGGTGGAAGAGATTTACAGACGCCTATTCTCCCCCCTTCCGCCCTTTCCGCTCGAAGATAAAACGCTACCAGGGGACATCGAACGAAAAATCATTATCGGCAAAGAAGAACGTTGGGTGAGTTCACGACTCGCTCCCTTGAGAGATATTAGTGCCGATAACCGTCTGATTGGCTATATCGATGTCATCCGCGATGTAACCCAACGTAAAAGAATGGAAGAACGCATTCAAAATGCACAACGCCAATTAGAACAATCGTCTCATTTGGCGGCAATTGGTGATTTAGCAGCCGGTGTTGCTCATCATATCAACAACCCTCTGACAACCATTATTGCCGAAGCCCAAATTCTGCTCAACGAAATTCCTCCGGGCCAGCCGGGGCGTGAATCGGTCTTGGCAATTGAGCAAGCCGGTTGGCGAGTGCAAAAAGCGGTTCAACAATTGATTGATTTCAGCCGTCCCAGCAGCGAGGAACAGGAGTCTATCGATCTCAACGAGAGCCTTCAAAGGGCTATTGCTTTGATTGGAGAACAAATCAGAGCCGAAGGTATTCTGCTTAAGACAAAGTTTGCTACCAATCTATCTCCAATTCATGGTAATTCGCAAAAACTGACTGCTCTCTGGGTGAACCTACTCATCCTTGCGCGGGATGGCGTCGCCGGGGTGCCCAACGGCTGCATCTGTATCGAAACATCCCAAGCCGATAGCCCGATTGTGATCATCCAAGACAATGGTCGAGTTATCCCCCCACAAGATTTGCACGAGATCAGCGCGACCAGTTTCTTTAAAACCCTTGGCGGCAGAGGAAACGGGATCGAAATTAATATCTGCTTGGAAATCCTACGCCAACATGCTGCTGAAATATCCATCACAAGTGATTATTCTCAAGGGACAATTTTTCGAGTATCATTTTAACTGGAGGTTAAGTGAGGATGAGCGCAAAAAACGTATTAGTTATTGAAGATGATGAAATCGTAGCGCGTACCATCGAACGCAGCTTACGAGGGGAGGAATTTAAGATTACGGTTGCCAACAGCGGCGTAGAAGGTCTCAAGATCGCTCGAAAATTGATCCCTGATATTGTCATTTTGGATGTGGTGATGCCCGGCATGGATGGTTACACCGTCTGCCGCGAGATGCGCGCCGATCCTGCATTGGCAGATATCCCCATTTTATTCCTAACAGCAAAAATCAAAGACGAAGACAAAATCGCCGGCTTCAATGCCGGAGCGGACGATTACTTAAGTAAACCCTTTAATATTGACGAACTGATCTTGCGAGTGCGCGCCATTCTGCGGCGAAGCCAACGCGCCCGCGAGCCGGCCGCCTCAGAGAGCCAAGTTTCCAACGAAGGAACTTTGCCTCCTAGCGTCCAATCGATCTTGCAAAAAATTAGCAGTGAAAACAAAGCCATCGAAGCGGAGCATTGTTTGATCGTTGGCGAATACGTGCTAGACACTCGCTCATACGAAATTTATACCCCAACCAAAGGAAAGTTACGGCTGACCCCCGTTCAGTATGACCTGCTTTATCATCTAATGAGTCATCCCGGACAGATTTTCTCTCCAGCGCGTTTGCTGGATGAGGTTTGGGATTATCCATCTGATGCCGGCAGCCCCGATCTGGTGCGGGTACATATCAAAAATTTACGTGAAAGGATTGAAGAAGACCCCTCTAATCCCAAGTTTATTCGTACCGTGCCGGGTTACGGCTATACCATTAACCCCACCGAAGAGAATTAAATGTCGGGTCAACGTCACGCCATCCTCTTCGATTTGGTGAGCATAGTCTTTCAAGACAATCTCGAAATTGCCTCCTTGCAGGAGGAACTGGTCGAGACGCTCAGTCAGGCATTTCATGCTCAGGGAGGCGTATTCCTGCTCATCCGTCCCGACGGGGTGGAACAGACTCTAAAGCTTTCGTCCAAAACCAAACCGATGTGGAGTTTCTTAGCCGATCTGGACTGGCAAGACCATCCATTAGGAAAAAAATTGGCTAGTCAGAATGGTGGCTTGATCGCTGACCCATCTAACTTGGCGGATTGGTTTCAAGCTGAGCCAATTCCACTGCGCAACCTCTATCTACAACCCCTGCGTTGGGAAGACGAAGTTCTCGGAGCGATGGCTTTATTCAACCTTACCCAAAAACATTTTACCGAACAAGATGAACAACTTCTCAACAAACTGGCAACTTGCATTTCGAAAGCCATTGCTCAACAACGCCAATTAAACCGACTAAAGATCGATAATGCCACCTTAGAGGTCAATCAATGGCAGCTTTTACGCTCCCGCAACATCTTACGAGCGCTTTTTGACAGCATCCCAGTTTCCATGTACATTATCGATAAGAAGTACAACCTGATCGCCGTCAACATGGATCGCGCGAAGCGCATCAATATTCCCCCCAACGAATTGGTTGGAAGACGATGTTATGAAGCCCTGTATGGTTATGAGGATGTCTGTCCCGATTGTCGGGTGATCGAGACTCTATTTGGAGGCAAAATCACCAATCGCGCCAAACGCGAATGGCAACAAGACGATCAAACCCTAGAGTGGGAAATCAGCACGTACCCAATTTTCGATGATACCAATCAAGTTAGCCAAGCCATCCTCTTTGAACAGGATGTGACCGAGAAACGGCGACTAGAGGCGAGTTTAGCGCAATCCGAAAAATTGGCCGCCGTAGGACAATTAGCCGCTGGCTTAGCCCATGAGATCAATAATCCACTGACAGCGATCATTGCCAATACCCAATTACTCCAGCGCGAGTTAAAAGACGATGCCGATAAACTGGAAATGGTCGATTTGATTGCCCGCGCCGGACAACGCGCCGCTCAAGTGGTCAGAAATCTTCTTGACCTTGCCCGCAAAGAAGAATATCTCTTTGAACCCACCGACGTCCATCAAACCTTAAATCATGCCATCTCACTGATGCAACACGAACTTGTCTCGCGCTCCATCCAACTCATCTTTGAGCCGGCTGAAAATTTACCTCAAATCATGGCAAGTCAGGATCGGCTCCAAGGTGTCTGGGTGAATTTGCTCGCCAATGCGATCGATTCTTTCGACGAAAGCGATCACCGCGAAATCCGCATTTCCACCTCAGTTAACGCCAATGAGGTACGCGTGATTGTGATGGATACCGGCAAGGGGATTCCGCCGGAAAAGCTCAACCGCATTTTCGAACCGTTCTACACCACCAAAGCCCCTGGCAAAGGCACCGGCTTAGGGCTTTCGCTGTGTCATCGCATTGTCAAACAACATGGTGGCAGTATTCATGTAGATAGTAAGCTTGGCGTTGGCACCATCTTCACCATTTCCCTTCCGATCCATCCTATCGAATCCGCTGCGTAAAAAACTCAATTGATTTTTTAGGTATTCTTTACTCACCCTTCACGACCAATTTATGCACTTCTCGGCGACTGTATGCTAAATTCAAGCACAGAGTAATGAAGCGATTCTTGATGCGACATGATAGACAAAGGGAAGTGCAATGATCCAAGTAACGCGCCTAAACGGCGTAACGTATTTCATAAATGCTGAATTGATCCAGTCGGTGGAAGCTACCCCCGACACGGTGATTACGCTCACCAACCACGAAAAAGTGGTCGTCAAGGAGAGCGTTTCAAGGATCATCGAAGAGTTTATCCACTATCAGAGATTGGTACACAACCCTACATTTGAGATTCGGAACAACGGAGAAGTGTAAATGGACCTCGCTACGATTCTTGGATTGGTTCTGGCTGCCATCATCATTACCGTTGTAATGATTTTGGATGGCGGTTCCCCAGCCGAACTTTTTCATCACCCCCAAGCCATCTTATTAACTGTCGGGGGAGCATTTATCGCAACGCTTATCTCCTATCCCATGAAAGCCCTTGGGCTTATCCCCATGTGGTTCAAAAATGCTTTCATGGGACATAAGAGCAATCCCAACGAAGCCATTGACCTGCTGGCTAAAATGGCTGATAAAGCCCGCCGTGAAGGCCTTCTGGCGCTGGAAGATGAAGCCAAGAAAATCCAGGATGAATTCCTACGCAAGGGTGTACAAATGGTGGTCGATGGGGTTGATCCATCACAAGTGCGCGCCATCATGGAAATCGAGATCCATCACATGCAGGAACGTCACGCCCAAGGGATCAACTTCTTCAGCGCTGCAGGCGGTTACGGACCCACCATGGGCATTATCGGCACCGTGATGGGGCTGATTTCGGTGCTCCAGCAGTTGGACGACCCGGGCTCATTGGGCAAATCGATTGCGGCTGCCTTTCTGGCTACCTTGTGGGGCATTCTATCAGCCAATGTCTTCTGGTTGCCAATTAGCGGCAAACTGCGCACAAACAGCGAAGAGGAAGTAACTTACCGTCACATGATTCTAGAGGGCATTTTGTCCTTACAGGCAGGCGAGAACCCACGCATTGTCAAGGAAAAGCTCAGCGCCTTCTTACCCCCCAAAGAGCGCGCTGGCGAAGGACAAAAAGGCAAGGGCAAAGCCCCGGCAACTGCCCAGCAACCCGCGGAGGCTGAAGCATGAGCGGGCACGGTGGCGGCGGCTCGGAACGGTGGTTGGTCAGCTATGCTGACTTTATCACCTTGTTGATGGTGTTATTTGTCGTACTCTATTCGATGAGTCAATTAGATATTATTCGCTACAAGCAACTGGCAGAAAGTTTGAGCGTGGCATTTGGTGGCGGGCCAAGCCGTATTGTCGATCCCGGCATCGATCGTTCAGGGGGGGTTGACGAAAACAAAGAATCGGCCCCCATTGTGGTGCCAGGCATCCCCAAAGCACCGGTGACCAATACCGAGGTTGCTGGCAGATTGACCCAGATGTTAGCCTCGGCGGATTTAGGTGGTGTGGTCAGCGTGCAGAACAACATCGAGGGAGTGTTAATCTCTCTGAGCGAGCAACTCATCTTCCAACCAGGCACCGCCAACCTAAACCCTGACGCTTATCCGGTCTTGGACACCATTATTGAGATGGTCAAAGGAATCGAAAACGAAATTCGCATCATCGGTCATACCGACAACACGCCACCCTCTGACCCCCGCTACCGCAACAATTGGGAACTCTCCTTAGGACGAGCATTAGTGATCGCAGAGTACCTAGAGAGAGGCGGAATCAACCCCAAACGCATCTTGGTTGCCGGTCGAGGGGATACGCAACCTATCTTCCCCAATGACACACCCAATCATCGCGCCCTCAATAGCCGTGCGGAAATCATCGTCGTCTATTCCGTTAGTCAAGACGTGATCAATCTAAACTTGAGCATTGCTCCAGAACAACCATAAGGGAGAAAGTTCATGAAGAACATTCTTGGCTTAATTCCAAAAATCCTGCTAGGTCTGGCTTTATTGATCCTTGTCGTGACTAATTTGGCAATTGCCTATATTTTCTTTGCTCCAGATACCTTCCCAAAACCCTTTTACCCCTTGTATGCCTTGCCACAGCAGATCACTCCAACGGGCAGCGAAGACGAAGGTCACGGAGAGGAAAATACCCCAGATCTAGCTCATCTTCCCCCAGGTCAGGGTCTGATGGTAGATACCGGCAGTAAAATCGTCAATTTAGTCGATCCGACAGGACGAAAATACCTGCGCGTGGGGGTGGTGCTAGAATTTGCCCCGACTGATCCAAAATACTTCGAGATGAAAGAGGAAGAGAAGAAAGTTTATCTGACGACTTTCAATCAGGAAATGGAAAGCCGTCTCCCAGTGATTAATGACATTTTGATCACGCTCTTTGCCAGCCAAACCTTTGAGAAGGTCTACACCGCTGAAGGCAAAGAACAACTTCGCCAACAGATCAAAGAGATGATCAATCAACAATTGCCTGAATATCACGTGATCTATGTTTATTTCACCGAGTTCGTGGTGCAATGAGTTGATCTCGATGAACAATCCTGAAGCATAGGTGTTGAACGATGTTATCGCAAGCCGAAATTGACGCCTTACTGGCCGGAAATATCGAAATCGAACAGTCTGCTTCGGAAGGAAGCGTCAACCTTGCTGAATTGATGGACCAGCAAACCAGCAAGGCGGAGAAAGCCGTCTCAGAAAAGCAAGTCCGTCCGTATAACTTCTGGTCTCCGGACCATTTCTCCAAAGATCAGATGCGTGCGGTGGAGTTGGTGCATGAGGATTTAGCCGAAAGGCTAACCAGTTCTCTTCCCACCTTTGTGCGCAGCAATATGCGCCCGCGCGTTGTGCATACCGAACAAGGCCGCTTTCATGACTTCCTCAAGGATTTACCCGCCGGCTCGCTCTTTCACATGATCACGCTCGCCCCATTGCCAGGTCAAATGGTCATGACCATTAGCCCAGAGATCAGTTATACCATCCTTGAACAACGGCTCGGCGGACAAAGCTCACGCGGCGGGAAGGTACGCGTCCTGACCGAAATCGATCAATTCCTTCTGCGCGCCCTCATCGAACACATGCTCAATGACATCAAAGCCGCGTGGAGTAAAGTGGTTGCTATCGAACCTGGCCTCGAAGACAGTACTACCAACCAGCACTGGGTTCAAATGGTCATGGGAAACGAACGCGTCATGCTCGTAGCTTTCGAGTTAAATTTGAACAATGTTAGCGGCTTGATGAACATCTATATCCCCTTCCCAATGCTAAAGCCAATCGCCAACATCCTTAAACCCCACATTTGGTTCTCAGGGCGTAAAGAGAAGCAAGTCGACCCAGATGCCCGCCGAAAGAACGTCGAGAATCTGAACGTGGTACGTTTGACAACCCGCGTTTTCTTGGGCACAGCAAAGCGTACCTTTGGAGAGTTGATGGCACTGAAAGTTGGTGATGTTATCCAATTAGATACTTCAATTGATCAAGATGTCGTCGTGCAAATCTCGAACAAAAAATGTTTTCTGGGCAAGATTGGTAAATCAGGAAAATATTATGCGGTTCAAATCACTGAAAAGATCATCAATAACGGAAACTATTAGGTCATCGAGAGGTGAATGATGAGCGAAGAAACACTAGAAATGGATCAGGAACAAATCTTAGGCGAAGTCACGCAAGAAGAAGCTCCTTCACAGGTCATGATGCGTCCTTCGCCACCGCCTGCCAGCGGAAAAACCGCCGAAGCTGCTTCGTTGGATATGCTAATGGATGTCATCCTTCAATTGACTGTAGAATTGGGCAGAACAGAATTAACCGTCCGTCAAGTCCTTGATTTACAGAAAGGCTCGGTTATCGAGCTGGACCGCATTGCTGGCGACGCTGTGGATATCTTCGTCAACAATCGCTTAATTGCTAAAGGGGAGGTCGTCGTGGTAGACGACAAATTTGGCGTGCGGATCACCGAGTTGGTCTCACCCATGCGGGAAAGCGTTGAGGCAGCTTTATGATAACCAATGATGCGGTTTCAACCTCTGCGTTGTTTTTCAACGTCTTTCTTAAATTAGGCTTAGTGCTCCTGCTGATTTACAGCGGGGCAATCTACTTGCGCCGCCGCCAAAACCATCAACACCCCCTCCACCGCAAGCAGATTCATATCTTGGAAACAGCTCATCTCTCTCCACACCGTGCCATCCATCTCGTTAAAGTGGGTGGGCAGACATACCTGATCGGAGCAACCGATCACAACATTCAACTGCTCAGCCACTTGGAAGATAGCGACCTTCTGCAATCCGAAAAGGCAGAGGATACAGTCTCTCCCCCCTTCGCTTTGCCCGATTTTGCAACTTTCCTCGCCAACAGTCTGAACAAGATTAGAGCCAAGCCATGAATGCAAAAACTCGTCTCACCCCAAAACTTGCTCTTATCCTCTTGATGGGTTTGACTTTTGCGTCTTTGCTTCTGTCGGGATGTAGTGCAGAGTCGCAATGGACAGCGCCAGGTCTCACCTTGACCGTTGAGCCGGCTGGACAGCCCAAACAGGTCAGCTCTGGTGTCCAACTGCTCATCCTGATTACCGTTCTATCCCTCGCTCCTTCTTTGCTGGTGATGACCACCTCCTTTGCGCGCATCATTATCGTCCTTTCTCTTTTGCGCAACGCCATTGGTACCCCACAAATCCCGCCTAATCAGGTTATGGTCGGTTTAGCACTGATCTTGACCTTTTTTATTATGTCACCAGTTTACGGGCAAATGGATCAACAAGCACTCAAACCCTACATGGCAGGGCAGATTGATCAATCAACTGCTTTCAAGAACGCCATGCAACCCTTGAGAGAATTCATGTTCAAACAAACTCGGCAAAAGGACCTTGAACTCTTCTTAGAAATGAACCATCAAAGCCGGCCAAATACGTTAGACGAGATTCCCACCGTAGTGTTGCTACCGGCTTTCGTGCTCAGTGAATTGCGCACTGCCTTCATCATGGGTTTTGCCATATATATTCCTTTCTTGATTATCGATCTGGTGATTTCTTCAATTTTGCTCTCCATGGGGATGATGATGTTACCTCCGTCACTGATCTCCTTACCGTTCAAAATCCTCTTGTTTGTCATGGTTGACGGTTGGTATTTGATCATCCGATCCCTGTCGATGAGTTTCTTTCAATGAGGTGAACAATGACCGAATCCTATGTCATGGGCTTTGCACAAAATGCATTGGTGACCGTCCTGATTGTAGGAGGGCCAATCCTGTTAGTCAGTCTGATCGTTGGCAGCGTTGTCAGCCTGTTCCAAGCTGCCACCCAAATCCATGAAGCCACCCTAACCTTCGTTCCGAAAATCATCGGTGTCGGTTTGGTGATCGCCATTTTAGGCTCGTGGATGGGACAAAAAATGCTTTCCTTTACCATTATGATCTTTACCAGTTTAGCAGAAATTCCCCGCTAGGGCGAAAAACCAATATGCCAACAAATTCTTCAACTGCTTCAGCTCGAAGACGACTGGATGAAATTATCCGCAGCGTGCATCGTTTACGGCCACTGCCGGCAAGTGCTACACGTATCCTAAAGGAATTGGACGATCCGCACGCAACTGCGCGCACCGTTGCAGAGATGATCGCCTTAGACCAAGCTTTGACAGCCTATGTGTTAAAGGTTGCCAATTCGGCTGCCATGGGATATCTGATCGCTTGTGCATCCATTCAAGAAGCGGTCGTGCGCTTGGGTTTTAAGCAGATACGCTCTCTGGTCTACAGCACTATGACCGCTGGCCCACTCAGCGCAAGATTAGCCGGTTATCGCTTAGGGGATCAGGGGCTTTGGTATCACAGTGTAGCAATAGCAAGCTCGGCTCACTGGCTGGCTACCGCGCTGCATTATCCCGATCCAGAAAAAGCCTATATAGCCGGTTTATTGCATGATATTGGCAAACTGGTATTAGATCAATACGTCATGGCGGACTACAACCAGATTATGAACATTATGCGCGCGAACCGCCTTCCGATGTGGCAAGTTGAAGAACAATTATTCGGCATCGATCACGCTGGGGTAGGCGGATTGGCAGCGACGCACTGGCAATTCCCAACCGAACTCACCGAAGCGATCCGCTATCATCACGCTCCCAGCCCTGATCTACCCGACCAACGGTTGGCTGCCTTGGTAAACCTTGCCAACGCCTTAGCCCCAGAAAATAATGTCGAAGACCCGGTGCTTGCAGGGAAGATCATCCACCCCATGAGCATGGAAATCCTCAAGTTAACGCCGGAAAAGATCCCCCCTCTAGCCGAGCGCCTCAAAGAAGGACTATTCGTCTATCAGGACCGTTTGCAATTACCTTGAGGTGAGTGATGACAAAACCCCTTAACCCTGTTCTTTTGATTGTCGAAGACGATCCGGTTATGCGAGACCTTTTAGAGCTGGCGTTGCGGCAGCACTTTTCACCCCCCTTCGAGATCCAACTCGCTGCCGATGGAGCAAAAGCGCTGCAGATGATTCAGGAAATTTCCCCAGCCTTGATCATCTTAGATATTTTGTTGCCTCAAATGAACGGATTACAAATTTTGCAACATCTGCGCGACCACCCCAACGGCAATCGACCACGCATTTTGATGATCTCCGCTTTAGGCGTCCGAGAAGTGGTTCAACAAGCTGTGGACAAAGGTGCAGATGACTTTTTGGTCAAACCCTTTGACACAGACACCTTGATTGGTCGTGTAAAAACGGTGTTGATTCATGAGCGATTTCACAATCTCTAACTATCGACCAAAGGGGTGAAATCTTGAGCCTTTTTGGCTATTTTTTACGCGATATTTAGTTACCCTTCATCCATCGTTTACTGCAAAATTGCCCGTTTATCGGTATCCTTAGGGTGGAGAAAGATATAAACACCATGAACGAAGCATTGATCAACATCGCCCAATTTCAAGCATTTTTTCTGACTTTCACCCGCATTATGGCAACGATCATCCATGTGCCGGTGTTGGCAGGGCGATCTGTTCCCAATCCGATCAAAATTGGATTAGGGCTAATTTTAGCCATTTTTATGACACCGCTGAACTTTACGGGATTTGGCCGAGCTGGCTTAGATTTGATCTCCTTTGCTGCCGCGATTGCAAAAGAGATCTTGATCGGCACGCTGATTGGCTATGCCGCCATCCTTGCCTTTGGGGCGTTGAGCATTGCAGGCAATTTAATAGGGCTCGGAAGTGGTTTTGCCGCGGCACAGATTCTTAATCCTGCGCTGGAGGAGCAGGGCACCCCTTTGGATCAAATTTTGGTCGTTACCTCCTTTCTCATCTTTTTAGTTATCAACGGTCATCATAGCTTTCTGATTGGCTTACAAAAAACCTTCGAGGTGCTTCCAATCAATTCGAGTCTGCCAGCAGTCGTCCAAGAGCCCCTTCTGCAGCTCACTGCCAGCATAATCAAGATCGGTGTGCAATTAGCTTTCCCGTTATTGGCAACCCTTTTGCTGGCCGATTTAGCCTTGGGATTATTGGCACGGGTTGCTCCTCAGATTCAAGTGTTCTTTTTGGGAATTCCCCTCAAAATCGGTCTCAGCATCTTTGCTCTCGGCGTTGCCATGCCATCCCTTTTACCGCTGATTAGAACAATCTTCAACAACATTGCTCCTCAAATGTTGTTGTTAATCGGAAAGTAATATGCCGGAGAAGACTGAACCCCCGACCGGACGTAAGATCCAAGAAGCCCGTAAAGAGGGCATGGTTGCAATGAGCCAAGAACTCAACGCAGCAGCGATCATGCTGATTGGTGTCTGGCTGCTGAGTTCACCCGGACGGCAAGTTGTCGCCGAAATTGAAACCATTCTGATTGAATCGCTGACCTCTCTACCGAGCGGTGAAATCAGCGCTGTTTGGTTTACCCAACGCATCGTCAACGACGCCTTGCGGGTTGGAACAGATTTACTCATCATCGTCTTAGGGCTAGGTATGGTTGGCGTTTCCATCACTCTAGCACAAACCAATTTTCTCTGGTCAAGCAAACGGATTGCAATCAATTTTGGACGCCTGAACCCCTTGAATGGCTTCAAACGATTATTCTCTCTGCAAGGGCTAGTTGAATGGATTAAGGCCCTGCTCAAACTCCTTTTGATCGGTTGGGTAGTGTATGCCTATCTACGCGACCAGATCTCACCTCTGCTGCACCTTGCAGGATTGGACTTCAAAACCGCAGTAACCGTGTGGATGGACATTGCCATCAAACTCGCCATCCGTGTGGGGGCTGCCTTTCTCATTCTCGCCTTTGCGGATTATGCCTACCAACGCTGGTCTTATCGACGCTCTCTAATGATGACAAAGGAAGAGGTCAAAGAAGAAATGAAACGCAGCGAAGGTGATCCAATGATCAAAAATCGCATTCGCGGGCAGATGAGAAGGATGTTGCGCTCCATCATGATGGCAAATGTTCCCAAAGCGGATGTCATCATCACCAACCCTACTCACTTGGCAATCGCCATCCGTTATGACCCCGAGACGATGAATGCGCCAGTGGTTATCGCCAAGGGCGCGTACTTAATCGCTCAAAGAATCGTCCAAATTGCGACGGCCCACCATATCCCTGTTATTCAGAATATTCCTTTGGCGCGTGCCCTTTACAAAACCGTTGATATCGACCAAGAAATTCCACCTGAATTGTATGTTGCCATGGCAGAGGTGCTAGCTCATGTTTACGCCTTGCGCCAGAAGGTACCAGCTGCAGTAGCATCTTGATCTGGAGAGGAAACAAAGACATTATGACAGTAAGCACAAATTCGCTCCCCAATAGTCAATGGCTCAGCCTGCTTCGTTCGAAAGACATTGTCTTGGCTATAGCAGTCATCTTAATTATCGGCTTGATGCTGGTACCGCTGCCCCCCCTTGCCATGGACTTCCTGATTGTATTCAACCTGGCGCTTTCGATTGGGGTCATGCTTCTTTCTATGTACATCGCCCGCCCAATGGACTTCTCGGTTTTCCCATCGGTACTCTTGTTGGTCACCTTGTTTCGACTTGGGCTGAACATCGCTGCCAGCCGTCTGATTCTGATCCAGGGTGATGCCGGCAAGGTGGTCAGCACTTTCGGTTCGCTCATCCTAGGGGGTAACTATGTTGTTGGCGTGGTTGTCTTCTTGATGCTGATGATCATCCAATTTGTGGTCATCACCAACGGTGCGGGTAGAGTTGCAGAAGTTGCTGCACGCTTTACCTTAGACGCCATGCCCGGTAAACAATTATCAATTGACGCAGAACTCAATGCGGGGTTAATTGATGAAACTCAGGCCCGCGCCCGCCGCCGAGAGATCGAAATCGAAGCGGATTTCTACGGAGCGATGGATGGCGCCAGCAAATTTGTGCGCGGTGATGCCATTGCAGCGGTCATCGTGATGATTGTCAATATCATTGGTGGTTTTGTCATCGGCATTGTCCAACGCCAATTAACGTTTCTGGACTCTCTGCAAACCTACACCTTACTGACCGTTGGCGCTGGCTTAGCGGTACAAATTCCAGCTCTGATCGTGTCCTCCGCTTCGGGCTTGATTGTCACCCGAACAACCAGCGACCTATCGCTGGGTTCAGACATGATCGGTCAACTGTCGAACTTCAGTGCATTGGGAATCGGCACGCTGATCATCGCCGTCATCGGATTGATCCCCGGTTTGCCCAAACTGCCCTTCATCATCGTTGCCGCTGGCTTCGGGGCGGCTGCCTATGCCGTATGGAATCTGCAGCAGAAACAAGTCGAACAACCGCCTGAAGAGCTCATCACCGCTGAGCCTGAGACGCCGCAGGACATGATGGAAATGGTTGTTGCCGATCCCTTGGAAATTGAAATCGGCTACGGGCTGATCCCTCTCATCGATGACAGTCAACCCGATAATCTCTTGCGCCGCATCACTGGCATTCGCCGCCAGTTGATGAATGAATTAGGCTTTGTTTTACCGATTGTCCGGGTACGGGATAACCTCCGCCTCTCACCCCAAGAATATCGAATAAAGATTCGACGCGAGGAAGTTGTGCGCGGCGAGTTGCTCATCGACCGCTATCTCGCTATCCCAGGCTCGGAAACCGAGGAGAAAATTCACGGCCTTCCCACAACCGAGCCAGCCTTCGGCTTGCCGGCTATCTGGATTGGAGATGCCGAAAAAGGGCGTGCCGAATTGCTCGGCTACACCGTAGTGACCCCGCTCTCTGTCCTCAGCACTCATCTAACAGAAGTTGTACGCAATCACGCTGCGGATCTTCTCAATCGCCAGATGGTCCAGGAAATGATCGATCAATTGCGAACGCGGACGCCAGCAATGGTCGATGGCGTGATTCCCGAACAAATCACTTTAGGAGAACTTCAAGCTGTTTTGCGCAACCTCCTAAAAGAACGTATTCCTATTCGCGATCTGGGGGGCATTCTCGAAGTCATCGCCGATAACGCTTCTGTAACCCGCAACCCTTTCATCCTTGCAGAAGCTGTTCGTCAATCAATGTCTCGCACCATTACCAACCTTTATCGGGAGGAGGATGGCTATCTCCACGTATTTACCCTATCGCCCCAACTTGAGAGCCTCTTGCGGGATAATCTAACCTCCACTGAAAGCGGCATTGGCTTTAATATCGATGCACAAACCGCTCAACAGATTCTCATCCGCACGGGAGAACAAATGGAAAAAATTGCCCAATTGGGACATTACCCTGTCTTGCTATGTCCGCGCGAAATTCGATTGGCTTTTCGAAAATTGGTCGAGCAATCTCTGCCCAACCTGGTTGTGTTGGCATTCTCAGAGGTTAGCCCCGGCACGAAAGTTAAGTCTCACGGAATGGTGATAGAAGGGTGATAAAGATGGAACCGAAAACCTTCACTGCTCCAACTACCCAAGAAGCTTTAGAGCTTGTGCAAAACGAGTTAGGTCCCGAGGCGGTGATTTTATCCGTACGTCAGGTTCCAAGCGGTCAAGCCTGGGAAGTCTGGAAACAACCTCAGGTTGAAGTGCTAGCAATGGCAGCCAACTCACCAAAGACATTCTCACCTAATCCCCTTAAGAATACCACTTCCTCAACCGATCAAGCCGACAAGACGGCTGTCAATCTTGCTTTGAATAACTTGATCGGTAAAAAGCCGCTTGAAAGCGCTTCTGCAGATATTGACCCGAAAGCGTATCTTGCCCAACTGGCAGAGAAATTAGCTCGCCAGCAAGTGGCACAACCCCCTGCAGCGACTGAACACCAACCCATAGCCAAAGAAAAGAGTTCACCGGATATCCCCGCGGCGCTTGTTCGCGCCCGTCAAGAACTGACCGAGCAAGGTCTCGATACGGAAATCATCAAGGATTTACTGCGCCGAGCGGGTGAAACGCTGAATCCCAAGATTTTTAATGACGAACAGCGCTTACGACAAGCCCTGCGCAAACAACTGGAGACCTATTTGCGCATCCTGCGCATTGAACGATGGCAAGCAGGGAAAACCCGTACCGCCCGAATCTTATTTGTGATCGGCCCAAGCGGCGCCGGCAAAACCAGCTTCTTAGCCAGACTGACCACCTATCTTCAGCAAACCCAGAAAGGTCAGATTGCCTGGGTATGTGCAGACACGATTCGCACCGGCGCTATATCCCAAACCCGTGCCTTCGCAGAGGCTTTGGGGATTGAGGCACGCTTTGCTTACACAGCCCATGACTTAAAACACACCTTCGCAGAGCTGGAAAACGCTGACTTAATTCTCGTCGATACCCCAGCCCGCAACCCTTATCAGCCCCAAGAGATCATTGAGCTGAGTGAACTGCTTACCATCGCCCCTCAAAAGATCACTTTTTTGGTGCTGCCTGCTTCTGCGAAAGATAGCGATTTACATCAGGCAGTAGCGGCGTTTAGCCCGCTGGGGATCAACGCTTTTGTATTCACCAAATTAGATGAAACCCGTCAGTATGGCAGTATTTTTAACGTTGTGTGGAAGAGCAAGATCCCCATCGCTTATCTCTGTGATGGAAATACCATCTTAGATCATCTCCATCCAGCTCAACCCAGTGTTTTATCCGAGCTAATTTTGAGCAAGAGTTGAAACCATGGCAAAGCAAGAAGCGAAACCCAAACCACAGAAAGAGAGCAAAGCTCCGCAGAATCACCCACCGGCAAAGGCGCAACAACGCCAACCGTTGCCATATCTTTTGGATTTCTCATTCTCGCTCACTACTTTGATCATCCTTTTTGCTGGTGTGGCTACGGTTCTTTTGTCGATCGTCAACGGCTCTACCATACTCATGGCTGCCGTGCGCGGTGCGGTCGCCATCTTTGGCTTGGGAGCTGTGTTGTGGCTGCTAAACTATTTTCTTGCCCATCAAGTTATCCAAACCGCCAGCAAGGATTTGAAATCAGCCCAATCGGAGCTAGATCAAGGAGAGAGCACTCGCGAAGTTCACGCGTAGCGGAACTAGGCTATGGATGCACGCAAAGACGACGCTGAAATCATTCAACAATTCCTAAAAACTCGCGATCCCCAACTGCGTGAGGAGATTATTTTGCGTTATATTCCCTTAGTGCATTTCGTGTTGGGGAGATTAGGAATATCCCAAGCCATCGGCGCCGATTACGAAGATGCCGCCAGCCAAGGCATTTTAGGTCTTATCGAGGCTGTCGATCGCTACGACGCATCTCATGGGACGCAATTTAGCACCTATGCCATCTTACGCATTCGCGGCAAAGTGATTGATCAGCTTCGATCTCACGATTGGCTCTCGCGTGGCGCTCGGCAACGAGCTCGGAAATTACAAGGTGCGATCGATAGCTTTTGGGAAAAACATCATCGCTCCCCAACCGATGAAGAGTTAGCAGCCGAGCTACAATGGGACGAAGAGGGCTTACGACGGGCTTTTATGGACAGCAGCCATGTTTTGCTCTCCTTGGATACGGTGGTCACCTCTGATGGAGATGAAACCATCTCACTGCATGAAATCCTTGCCGATGAAGAACAGGAAAATCCCGACGCCCTGATTGAAAGCGAGGAATTGAAACAAACCCTCGTTCAAATCATTCAATCTTTACCAGAACGTGAGCAGCTAGTTCTTTCATTGTACTATTATGAACAACTTACATTCAAAGAAATTGGGATGGTGTTAGATGTATCGGAATCGCGTGTCTGTCAACTCCATGCCAAAGCGATCCTTTCTCTCCGTTCCAAGCTCCGCCGCGCTACAGTGCAAGCAGAAAACCTGCTTCAACAAGAGCCTTCACCGCGCGCGGCTCACCTGCGACACTTCCCAGATAGCTCTGAACAGAGAGGGTTGACTCTATGAACAAGATTTCTTCCGTACTACTGAGTGATACCCTAAAGCTGATTCAACTCGCCCGTGAAACCGCGCGGGTACAAGGGCAGCCTGAGCAAGCAGAAAAGCTGAAACCGGTTCTCGAGCAACTGAAAAACCTTGCCGATAGCTCAAACCAAGCAAAAGCTGTCTCACCTGCTTCTCAGACAGTCTCCCAAAAAGTCTCTCCTAGTGCGAGTATTTTAGCGCAGGATGACTTCAGGACTCTCTTGGCTGCTGTGCAGAAGAGTCAAACGTCAGCCTCACCAAGCATCCCTGCTGGCTTGCGTCCCACAAGCAGCTTAGATCGCAATCAGATCGTCGTTTCAATGGCAAGTGGCGGAATGAGCGCCCTTGACATTGCCCGTCAGATGGGCATGACCATCGATGAAGTTAATATGGTCGTTCGGTTGAATCAAAGGTCAGCCGAGAGTCGAAAGGAGATCTCAGAATGATTAAAGGTTTGTACGCGGCTGCTTCAGCAATGCTTGCCAATCTTTATCGTCAGGGATTATTGGCACATAACATAGCCAATGTGGATACCCCCGGCTTCAAACAGGTGCTAACCAGCTTGGACGACTTCAGAGAAACGGCAATGATTTATCCGCCGGGACCAACCGCCGGGTTGGCGAACCTACGCTGGATTGGCAACTTCGGCCTAGGTGTTCAAAACTCTTCTGAAATAACCGATTTTATCCAAGGCGGATTACGAAACACCGGACATCCTTTCGATGTTGCCATTCAAGGAGCAGGGTTTTTCCGCATCCAGACACCCGATGGTGAACGCTATAGCCGCGATGGCCGTTTCTATCGCGATGTCGACGGCAATCTTGTCACCGTAGATGGGTATCAAGTGTTAGATGAAGGCGGTCAGCCAATCAATCTCCCCGAAGGCGAGCTATCCATCAGCCCTCAAGGGATCATCATGGTTGATGGTCAAACTATTGCCCAACTGGGTTTGGCAGCTTTTGAAGACCCTAGCACTGAGCTAATCCGTGACGGCTCAAACTATTTTACCGCTGAAGGAGGTCCGACCAGTGACGCAGTCGGCACGGTCGTTCAGGGCTACCTCGAGATGTCGAATGCCAATCCAGCCCAGTTGATGACCCAAATGATCGCCGTTGCAAGGGCATATGAAGCAGCCCAGAAAATGGTTCAAACGCAGGATGAATTACTCGGCAAAGCGATTAACTCGCTCGGATCTTTTTGAGTTAAGTTGAAAGGAGCCTTATGACTCTCTCCATCCACCAAATTCTACATATTAGCCGCAGCGGCATGATGACCCGTCTACTCGATCTGGACGTCGTTAGCCATAACTTGTCAAACATTAACACTCACGGCTTCAAAGCCAGTCGCTCCAATTTTCAAGAAATGTTTCAACAGAGGCTATACAGCGGCGTACAATTACGCACCACCCAGCGATTTATGGATCAAGGGGCATTCAAAATCACCTCCCGAGAACTCGACCTGGCCATCAACGGACAAGGATTCTTTAGCGTTACCCTCCCCGATGGACGAACCGCCTATACTCGCGATGGCGAATTCACCCTCGACTCGGAACGCCGTATCGTAAATGGCAACGGCTTTCCCCTCGTCTGGGACGGTGAAATACCCGAAGATTTCGAAGAGATCAATGTAGAAACGGATGGGTCAGTGTTCGTACTGCAAAATGGGGCTTGGAATCAAGTCGGGACAATCCCCTTAGCGCGCTTTCCGAACCCAAATGGACTGGAAAGCTATGGAAACAACCTATGGCTCGAAACCGAGGTCTCCGGCGCGGTAACCGTTGGTACAGCAGCCAACGATGGATTTGGAGAAATCCGCAACCATGTCTTGGAAATGTCCAACGTCAATATCGCCAACGAATTAACCCAAATGATCCTGCTGCAAAGGTCTTTCAGTCTCTCACAACGCACCTTTCAACAGACAGACACCATGTTAGAACAAGCCATCCAAATGCGCAGGATTTAAGTTTTGGGATCATTTGCCGATAACAGGTTAGGGTAAAAATGCCCACACGTCGTCAGCCTAACCTGTACTATCGGTAAAAAAGGAGAAAGACCATGAAAGTTGAGCACTCTCAAAACAACCGCATCGTTCAGAAGCAAGCCGAGAACGCCGCAGCCGTCGAGCGCCAGCAGCGGCTTCAGGAGAACGACCGCTCTGATCGCCTGAGCAGCAAAGACCAAGCCTCGCTCTCAGAACGCGCCCGTCTGCTCTCCAAAGCCCGTCTTAACCTACAAGAGGTTGCGGACGTTCGAACAGAGCGTGTCTCTGCTTTGCGTGAACAAATCCAAGCTGGAACCTACCAAGTGCCGGTTGAAAAATTGGCTTCAATCTTTCTTAAAGGCCTACGAAGCCCTTAGCTCAATACCCCAGACAGGAAAGGCTTGACGACCGATGAATGACGTTCTCTCTCTTGCTATAACCCTCGAAGATCTGCTTGTCCAAGAATTCCGCGCCTGCCAATCCTTGCACCAGTTGACCAAAGAGGAACGGCAAGCGTTATCCAAAAACGATCTCTCTAGCCTGGAAATGATCCTTGAGCAGAAAGAAGTAGTGTTGGACGAGCTAGGGCAGATCGAAGACCGCCGCCGCATGGTCACCCAAAAACTCGGCGACCAGATCGGTTTACAACACACCAATCCCACCCTAACCGCTATCTGCCAAAAGCTGAACAACGAACTTGGAGGGCGAATCAAACGGCTCAAAGAAGGCATCTCTGCCCTCGCCGAAGAAGTCAAAGTTATGACCAGTGGCAATCATGCTTTGGCAATGATAGCTTTAGAGCGAGTGGACGCCCTACAGACCATTTTGATCGAATCGTTGCGCCCTTCCCTTACCTATGATCGCCAAGGTGTAAAGACCGCTCAACATTTCGACATGGTTTGGGATGTAGATCAGAAAGCGTAGGAGGGAGAAATGTCTAACATCCTTTATGGCCTCAACATTGCGCTCAAGGCGATGCTCAGCCAGCAAATCGCCATCCAGGTCACCCAACATAATGTTGCCAATGCCACCACACCGGGTTATCGCCGCCAAGAAGCCATGATGAGCGCAGACCTGCCGCACATTTTCCCTTCGCTACGAGCCAATGTCGTGCCCGGTCAACTTGGCATGGGTGTGGTCGTCAATCGCATCCGTCAATATAACCTAGAGTTCTTCGATGATCGCTATCGACGCGCTCTCAGCGAAAGCATGGGATGGCAAATGCAAGCCAGCGTTCTACGTCAGGTAGAGGCCACCCTAGCTGAAACCGGGCAAGATGGTTTGATCGCCAAATTGGATGCCTTCTGGACAGGATGGCAATCCTTGAGCAACGATCCGACCAACATGGCTCTACGGGCCGATATGTTAGAAAGGGGTACAGCGCTAGCCCAAGCGCTCAACTGGCGCGCTCAATCACTCGTCCGCATTCAACAAGACCAGAACGCGCTGATTTTGCAACGAGTGAACGAAATCAATTCACTCGCCACAAAAATCGCTTCCCTAAATGTTGAAATCGTAGCGGTTAAGTCGGCTGGCAGTGCTCCCAATGACTTAATGGATCAACGCGACCAACTGATCACTCGTTTAGCTGAATTGAGCGGCGCCACGGCAGCGATCCAAGAGAACGGCGAAGCGCTTGTCTCTATCGGAGGTCACGCTCTCGTGATTGGCGCCACCACATTCAAGCTGGCAACCACAGCAGGCAATATGGCATCAATTTACTGGGAAGCCGATAATGTAGCGTTTACTCCCTCCAGAGGCGAATTGGCTGGTTTACTTCAGGCAAGGGATGTCATTATCCCGCGCATTCTAAGCGGTTTGGATGAACTAGCCCAAACTTTGGTCACCCAAGTTAATTCGCTGCATTCTGCTGGCTATGCTTTAGACGGCACAACAACCGGTTTGAACTTCTTTGACCCTACTGGGGTAACTGCGCTCAGCATTCGGCTTTCAACGGATGTCCAAAACCAGCCCGCGCGCATCGCCGCTGCACAAACGAGTTCCTCGCCGGCGGATGGGAATAGAGCTGTTGCACTAGCCAACCTACGCGAGCAATTGGTCATGAACAGCGGCACCGAGACCCTAAACCAATATTACACCCGACAAGTCACAGAATTAGGGATTGATATCCAGCGTGCCGAAGCCCTTGCTCGCGATCGCAAAGAGGTTGCCCAATCCCTCGACTCCTTGAGAGAGGCCGTCGTAGGCGTCAATTTAGATGAGGAGGCAGCCAATTTGATCAAATATCAGCGCGCTTTTCAAGCTGCGACCCGCTTGGTAACAGTGATGGACGAAATGCTCGACAAAATCATTAACGGTATGGGTATCGTTGGACGCTAAGTCGAGAGGTTCGGAGGTAAAGTATGCGCATTACCCAAAGAATGATGACCGATAGGGCAATCCAATACATGGACGAAAACCTGAAACGCCTGTATCAACTCCAAGAAAAGGTTTCTTCAGGCAAAGAATTTCAACGCCCCTCTGACAATCCGAGCGGTGTCGCCAGCGCCTTGAGCCTCCGTTCTGTGTTGAAGATGAACAATGCTTATTTGGATAGCGCAGCAACAACGGAGAGCTGGATGTCGGCTACCGATTTCGCTCTTATCCAAACCACACAACTGGCAAGTCGAGCGATCAATCTCACCCAACAGGGACTGTCGGACACGATGGGTGCCGATCAACGCATGACGCTAGCTACCGAGGTAGATATGGTGCTGCAGCAAGTTCTGAGCGTTGCCAATAGCAATCACCAAGGCAATTATATCTTTGGTGGTTTCAGGACGTTGAATCCTCCTTTTCAGTTAATCGACAACAACAGCGATGGTTATGTCGACACCGTTGTTCGCAACGGAGACAACGGAACAATCCATCGCTTGATCAGCCCCAACATGACCGTCGTTCAAAACATTAGTGGTTATGACCTATTTAATGAGTTATTAGGAGCTATTATGAACGCTCGTGACGCCCTGATGAATAACGGAGACCCCAACCAACTCAATCAAATTCAGAGTGCCATTACCGCCCTGGAAGATCAAATCCGCAACGTTAATGAAGCACTCACTACCAATGGAGCGCGTCACCGTCAAGTCCGTCTCATCAAGGATCGTCTCGAAAAATCCCAAATCGAGCTCAAAAGCTTTCTCTCTCAAAAAGAAGACGTCAATATGACCGAGGCAATTTCTTACTTACAGCACCAACAATCCGTGTATCAAACGGTGCTAGAGGTTGGTAAACGCGCCATCTCCGCCCTTAGCCTCTTCGATCTCTTAGGCTAAAGGAAATCGTCATGCTGGTACTCACTCGCAAAGCAGATGAAAGTTTGGTAATTGGTGATCAAATCACGCTGACCATCTTGGCGATTGAAGGCGACCGAGTCAAGATTGGCATTCAGGCGCCACGGGAAATCTCGATTCACCGCAAAGAAGTTTGGGAAGCAATTCACGAGCAAAATCGTCTTGCAGAAATGTTAGCCCAAAATGGGCATGGGGAACATTTCGAACAGTTACGCCAATTCCTCGCCAATGAACTAAAAGAGTAATCGGCTAGATGGGGTAAGTTTCTATTCCCCCGCATCCTACGGCGAATTGGTCGTAGGATTACAACGTCTTGCCTTGTAAACGGTAGATGTATGCCAATACCTCTGCCACTAAGGGATACAATTCCGGCGGGATAGCTTGCCCAATATCGACTTTTGAAAGAGCTTCAGCCAAAATCGGATCTTCGCGAATCGGAATACCATTGGCTTTTGCCACAGCAATGATTTGCTCGGCAATCAACCCCTCCCCCGAAGCTAATACTTTTGGAGCTTCATCCCGTTCAGGATCGTATCCCAAAGCGGTAGCTTTGGGACGGCGCTGATTTAAGTAACCGGTATTGCGCAAGAAGACCCGTTTGTCCATTTCTCTTTTAGGCTCCAATCTGTACTTCGGTCATCCCCGCCCAGAGATTGGTCGCAAGGGTTGGTGATTGAAAGGGTTCACCAAGCTCGCATCGCGAAGCATGGACGTGATAACCCAACCCCTCTAAACCTACTTGCAAAGACGGAAGCTCCTGTTCGGCACGCTCTAGCAGCGGTTGATTGGATGCGGTAACCTGCACACCAATCTTTTTTTGGGCAACAGACACATCTACGGCAACGGAACCATTGTCAAGTGCTACCCTGACAATAAATCGCGTCTGTTGCGCATCGATCGTTGGGGGTGATTCATCGGGCAAGTAAGCTATGCGCAACTCAACATTGGGATAATTTTGAGGCAGGTCATCTTTATGATGTCCTGAAGTCAATCCTGCAATGGGTAAATTCAGACGCAACCATTGCCCTTGTGTACTGGTGGGATTGGGTTCAGAATTTAGAAACTGAAGCAATCGCAATCCTTCGATGAAACGATCAATTTCGGCAACCAATGCTGCATGGCTATTGGCTTTTGCTAGTTCTCTCCGCAACAATACCAATCCTAATAGTCCTTTGCTTAAGCGATCATCTTGATTTTGGAGTTGTCGAATCAAATCCGCTAATTCTCTCTCGATAGAGCGTCCAATGGTTTGAATGGCAAGCTGCAATCGTTCTCGAAGCACATCTGGCTGAGAAGTGCCCTGTAAAAGAACGGCTGCCAGTGTATTCAAGGCTTCTTTTGCCAAAGCCACGAGTTCAGGAGATTGCTTGTCCTTGAGCAAGGACTCCAACTGCTTTTGCAAGTTTTGAGTCATCTCGCCCAAGGAAGGTATCTGCATCCGAGCTAGGTCGACCGTTGCCGGGGTAAGGGGTAAACCGGCTGACTTGAGTAAGGCAGCCGCAAGCGCATCCCCTTCACTCCATTTGCCAATATGCTGCAGGGTTCGATAGATTTCATCGATCAACTCAGCTTCAACGGATAAACCGCTCGCCAGAACCACCTTGGCAATGGTCACGGTTTCAGCGTTAATCGGCAAACCGGCCTGCTGAAGAAGACTCTGAATCAGTCGGGGAGGAAGGGAAGATGGCAGAGTTTCACTTTCTGCGCCTTTGGGCACGAGCTGCAAAGTTACTAAAGACTGAGTGAGGTCGCGCACGACAAACTGTGCCATACGGCGTTCCAAGAGTTGGGCAGCCTGATCAGAGGAAGTCAAACGAGCCACTAATTGGACACCATTTACCGACAAGACTACTCGGTCCCCTGAAACTTGCAGTACTTCTGCAGCGACGCGTTGGTTCATGCGCAACACCAAATCGGTGTTGTCATAACGCTGCACAATGGCAATGGGCGCAGGACCAGTTACATTCATGTCATCCTCCTGCCCCCTCCCGCTAGCCGAAACCCTGCGGGAGGGGGGCAGTCACCTATCCATCATTATCTCTTCAAATTCACGATCTCCATCAGCATCTCATCCGAAGTGGTGATAATGCGCGACGAGGCTTGAAATCCCCGCTGAGCAATGATCATGTTGGTAAACTCCTGACCAAGGTCAACATTGGAACCCTCCAGGTAACCAGCGGCAATGGTGCCGCGCGTGCCAGTTCCTGCCAGCCCGATGGCTGGATCGCCGGAGTTGGGCCCCACCATATACAGGTTTTGCCCCTGCTGCAACAAGCCGGCCGGGTTGACGAAATTGGCTAATGCCAATTGTCCGATCAGGCGCTGCATGCCATTCGAGTAAACCCCAACAATTTCACCCGTTTGGGGGGTTACGAAGAAAGTAGAGAAGGTTCCGGCTGCTAAACCATCTTGGAAGGTCATCGACAGATCACTGTCCGATGCCAACTGAGTCAATTTGCTCATATCGACCGAGAAAGTAAAGTCATTTGCGCCGGTTAGACCACTGGCAGCTACCGATACACTACCGGTGCTGGAAACATACTGACCGTTGGCATCAAAAACGAGATTGCCGCCGCCGGTAATTCCCGTTCCAGACGCAGCCCATGTCCAAGTGTTGCCGGCGCCAGGGGTAAATGTAAGAGTTACCGAATGCAAATTACCCAAAGAGTCGTAAACACCAATGGCTACTTGATAAGGATCGGTCGCCCGCGAGTCAAGGTTGCCGAATAATTGGGAACTGCTGGTCTGTTGAGCCAAAGTTGCTCCTAACGGCAGTTGAATGTCCTGAAGTGCTCCTCCAACATCCACCGTTGGCACACCGTTGACCAGTGTCGCCATCCAACCTTGAATCCTTAAACCCGTGGCGCCATTAACCAGATAGCCTTCCGAATCCATCTCTAACGATCCATCACGCGAGAAGAGGTTTGTAACAGCATTCCTGTAAATGAAGAAACCATCCCCTTGAATTGCTAGATCGGTATTGCGGTTCGTAGCTTGCAACATACCTTGGGTGAAGGTTGGGGAAATGACTCCCAAGCGCACTCCCAATCCAATCTGAGCGGGATTAATTCCACCTAAGTTATCCGAAGGTGCCGAGCCGCTCCACAGGGTTTGAGCGAATTGATCTTGAAACGTCACCCGGCTAGACTTGAAACCGTAGGTGTTGACATTGGCGAGGTTATTCGCCACAACATCCATAAAAGCCTGATGTAGGCTCAAGGAACTAATTGCGGTAAACATCGAACGTAACATTTTTTGCCTCCTGAAGTTTTATCTTCACAGGCTTCCTCCAAGAGGGCCAGCCTGTTGAATGGGTTTAATCTGCCAGCACAACGCTGTCAATTTGGGTAAACACTCCTTCGCCACGTTCACGGGCATCTAAAGCTGTAACGACCAATCGCTGACGCACATTGACAATGAAAGCCAAATCATCCATCAGCACCAATGATTCTTTACCACCACGTTTCTCTACCTTTTCCACGGCCTGTGCCAGGCGTGCCAATCCATCATCCGATAAAGCGATTTCGCGACTCTGTAAGCGCTTTTGGGCATGATTCGAGAAACGAATTTCCTGCTCGCGGGTTTTCTGTTCCAGCGCTTGAGCAAAGCCTTGATTCTGGACAGATGGTTTCGAAGCGGCATTTGCAGCCGGTTTCTGAATAGCGGGGGTATTTTGAATGCGAATCGGATCGGTCATAGACACTCTCCTGTAAAGAGCTTATGCTGTCTGGGATAGCTTTATCAGGGTGTCTATCCCAGCGCTAATCTTTTTGAGCTCCTCAAGTGAATTCAATTGGGAGCTCTGAGCGACGAGATCTTTGTCATTCATTGGCTCAAGCGGGTTTTGATTGCGCAACTGAGCAAGTAAAATTGCCATGAAGGCATTGGCATCAAAACCATTCAACGCAGACGTCGTGTTTTGAGAAGCAGAGAGATTATTGACCGTTGTAGCGGAAGAAATAGCCGATAGGTTCATCCTATACTCCTTTCTTTATACTCGGTAATCAAGGGTAGAACTTGAGTCACGCCATCTTTTTACAATTTGCTCGGATGAGGTTCCCTCTTTATCTGAAAAATTAGCGAACTTTGTGGCATGCTCGCTGGAAAGACGGAACTCACTCTGACTCAAGTTCGACTGGTTTTGGGCTTGTCCATTGCCCACCGATAAACCGCTGAGATTTACGCCAGCCTGAATGAGGCTTTCTCGAAGAGTGCCCAAATCCTTTTCTAGCAAGGAAGCGGTAGAAGCATTGTCAGCGCGAATGACAATTTGTACTCCCTCGCCTTTAGAGATCAGACGTACATCGATGCGGCCAAGCTGTTCTGGATAGAGTTGGAACCGTATGCTGTTCTGTCCAGATTTACTAAAGACTTCCAATTCCCTTGCCACCTGCTGGACAATTTCGGGTCGGTGAGCTTCCGCCAAGCGGGCCGGCTCGATCGATTTGCTTGTCGCTGCATGAATTGGCGGCCCACTTGCCTGAGTCACTTCAACCTTTGTTGCCTCTGGAGCAGATGACTGTTGACCTTCAACCTCCTTGAGGTACCTTTGGACGCCGAGCGTTTTTTGGTCACCCTGTTCGGAAGCCTTTAATACGGTTGAAATACCTTTCTCGCCTACAGTTTGAGGGGGTTGTGTCGCGGTAGATGGAGAGGACTCTTTGCCACCCATAGCAGAAGGATGAACATGCTCACCTTCGGCTTCAGGAGTCGATTGGAGAACGGTTTTCAGGCTCGTCTTGAAAACCGAGGCCGTTTGATCGCCCAACTCAACCTCCTGCATTGGCAGGGAGGATTGATCCTTGACTTCGCTTCCATCAACCAAAACTCTTGGATCGGCGAGACTCTGACTCGCTTTAGGAGCTACTTTCTCAAAAGTCATTGATGTCTCCAACAGAAGATCGGTCGATGGCAAAAGATTTTTCCCAGCCTCTCCTCCCACCTGCGCTACACCTTCAACTGCACTATCTTGGAGCGAAACATCATTGGGTAGGACAAGGTCGGGGACGGATAAAAAGGGGCTTTGAACCCCAACCAAAGGCGTGGTTTCGACCGCTGCAGCTTGGGTTCCCACTTGCTGATCATCCTGGCTTTCTGTGGGGGGATCGAGGGGCTTTTCTTCCGTTTCTACTGCCGCTTCAGGTTGCTTGCTCTCGGGCAGATGTTTCCTCCCCTTCTCGTGTATAGTGGGTGACTGACGGTCAACGCCATTCGTGGGGGGTGAATTTGGCGGGCTTTTTGCCTGTTCCAAGTAGTCCCGAAAAGTTTGGTCTTCCTTTGTGGATAAGGAAGCCTTTTCCGAGACCTTTGGCGAAGGCTGAAAAAGCGCTTCAATCTTTGTTGGTAGCAGAAAGACTTCTTTCACATTTTACCTCCCGATAATTTGCTTGATCCCAGCAAATTTCCTGCTGATTAGCTGGGATAGGGCTTGATATTGGATGACGGTCTCCGTCATCTGGGTTAATTCAACATCGATATCTACATTATTTCCATCGGCTCGTAAGGCACCTCCTTCCCGAAGAGAGACTTGAAAATGATCAACGGGTTTGGTAGAACTTAAATGAGCTTTATGGGTTGTTTGCATCACCACCTTTCCATTTTGGTTTAGAGCTCGCCGCAAAGCCGCTCTGAAGTCGACTTTTTGGGCGCGATAACCAGGGGTATCGACATTGGCGACATTCTGTCCAATGACTTCTTGTTGAGCAGACAAGCCATCTAAGGCTGTTTTGAGCGTTTGAACCGTCGAGCTAAACAGAATTGGGTCAATCATCTCAGGCACTCCATTCCTTAGCAGCTTGATAATATTGCATCACGCGTTGCACATACACGCGCGTTTGGGTGTAGGGCGGGATTCCGCCGTATCGATCCACAGCGCCGGGACCGGCGTTATAGGCAGCCAGCGCAAGTGGGATATTTTGTTTATACTTTTGGAGCAAACGATAGAGGAACTTCGTTCCGCCAAAGATATTCTCTTTAGGATCGTAAGGATCGTTGACCCCCAAGCTAGCAGCCGTGGCAGGCATGAGTTGCATCAAACCCATTGCACCGGCTGAGGAGGTTGCTTTTGGGTTGAAATTTGATTCGGCACGAATAACCGCCTGAATCAGACGTGGATCCACATCGTATTTTTGAGCTGCCTGTTGAATCAAATCAGCAAATTTACCTTGAACACCCTCTCCCGCCGTCGATTGCGTCTTGCGAGTGGTCGCGGGCGGCAGGGTGGTGACGGTTTGATCGCCGTTGAGATATTGATCGAGTAAGCGAAAGATCAAATCATATAAAACCATTTGATATTGAGAGTTAAAGAATGAACCATCCATCACGCAGCTCCATTTGATTGTCGAAAAGCGCGCGAGATATAGATGTCATCTTGAAGGCGATTCTCGCGCTGAGACTCTTCTTTGCGAAAGCGTTCGAGTTCATGCTCTTTTAGCTTATTGAGCGCTTCTGCATCCTGCTTGGCAATGACAATTTGCTCCTGTTTTTCGGCAATTTGTTGTGCCAACTCGGCTAATCGCGCTTCTTGCTCCGCGATGCGCTGATTGACCATCTGTAAATTCGATCTTAAGCGGGAAAGCATAAACAAGTCCATATCACCAACCTGCTGTTTCCCCATCTCATCTAATAGTCGACTGCGGCTACTTTGCAAGGCTTCTAAAAATGTTTTGCCCCGCTGTTGAGACTGAACCAAGCGCCCCAGTTCGATCTCAAGAATCTCAACTCGAGTCTCACGATAATCCAAAACCGGCTGTAATGAAAATTTTGGGCTCATGAGTCAGATTCTCCTGTGAAAATTTTTTGCATGCGGCTTAGGGTGTCTTCCAAAGGTGAGAATTGATCCGGTGGCTGTTGTAACAAATCCAATATTGCAGGTAAAGCCCGCAGCGCGGCGTCGATGTCTGGATCCGATCCTTCTACATAGGCACCGATGTTGATCAAATCACGAGCTTTTTCATAGGAGGCCATCAATTTCCGGATCTGGAAGGCAAAGCTGCGATGGTCTGGCTGAGTGACGCTTGGCATGACGCGGCTCACACTGTTCAAAACGTCGATTGCTGGGTAATGGTTGCGAGCAGCAAGATCGCGGCTAAGGACGATATGTCCATCAAGAATAGACCGCGCCGCATCACAGATTGGCTCATTGAAGTCATCCCCTTCCACCAAAACGGTGTAAAAACCGGTAATCGAACCATGTTCATTCGTACCTGCCCGCTCGAGCAGCTTCGGCAGCAGTGCAAAGACCGAGGGCGTGTATCCTTTGCTGGCAGGCGGTTCACCGATCGCCAGCCCAACCTCGCGCTGCGCCATTGCAAAACGGGTCACCGAGTCCATTAGCAAAGTCACATCCAAGCCACAGTCACGGAAATATTCAGCGATCGAAGTAGCTACCCAAGCAGCTTTGAGCCGAATCAAGGCTGGCTGATCCGATGTCGAGACAACCACCACCGAGCGTTGCAAGCCTTCCCAACCCAAATCGCGTTCGATAAATTCCTGAACCTCGCGGCCGCGCTCTCCGACCAAGGCCACAACGCTGACATCTGAGCGCGAACTCCGCGCAATACTACCCAGCAGGGTGCTCTTGCCCACCCCGCTACCTGAAAAGATGCCAATTCTCTGACCCTTGCCGCAGGTGAGCAGCCCATCAATCGCTCGCACCCCGGTCACCAATGGCTGAGTGATGGATCGCCGTGTTAGGGGATGAGGCGCAGGTCGATAGGTGGGCACCATCTCTAAATCGCCTAATTCTCCCAACCCATCAATGGGTTTCCCCAAACCATCTAAAACACGACCTAAGAGAGATTTACCAACCGGCGCCTGAAAGGAGCTCCCCATCGGATAAACAGGGCTGCCCGGCTGAATCCCCTGCATTTCTCCTAAGGGCATTAATAGAATACGTTGATCTCGAAAGCCAACCACTTCAGCGATCAATTTGCGATTGGAATTTGAATGAATCTCACACACCTCCCCAATTTGGCAATCCAAGCCCGTTGCTTCAATCGTCAGCCCAACAACCTGTACCACTCGCCCGGATAAGCGGATCGTGTTTAGGCGATTGAGAACCGAGTGATAGCGGGTGAGGTCTGGTAGGGTGTGAATATCGCTCATTTTGCTCGCCTTATCGATTCTTTTCTAAGGTTTCCAGCAAAGCATCGGTTGCTAACTGGAATTGGGTCTCCACCCGCGCGTCCACCGTACCATATTGCCCTTCGATATAACATCCACCCCGCTTAATCATTTCTGAAGGGATTAATTCCACTTTTTGACCAGCGGTTACACCCTGTAGCTTATCCCAATGAGCACTTAAAACCGCAGCATCTTCAGGATGTAAATAGATCCTTAGGTCACCCAGTGATTTGGCTCGACTCAAAGCACGGGTGAACGCCTGACCCAAAGCATCTGGATCAAGGGGCAGACCATCCCCAAAAATCGTTTGGGCAATTTCGATCACCAAGCGCAACATCATCATTTCCCCCTCTTCGAAGAGATTTTCTTTCCATTTCTGGACTTCATCCACAATGGCTCGGGCGGTCTGCAACATCCCTTGTGCTTCGGCATTTGCCGCTGCCTGACCATCGGCATAAGCCTGTCGTTGCATCAAG
>FWPV01003969.1_pt1 | contig 32429 bp, 33 predicted proteins | sample 2228371 | NCBI WGS metagenome assembly FWPV01 (sample SAMEA103939776, study PRJEB20133) | metagenome
CTCCTGCCAGTACAGGGCCATACCCACCGGCACAAACAAGAGCAGTACCAGCAGCAAGGGCCAGTGCAGCAGGCCGTAGGTCATGAACACTGCCAGGGCCAGCCCGATGGCCTTGAGGGAGCCCAGCGCGATGGGGGCCTGACGAATCATGGTGGCCAGAATTAACCCGATGGCAGCGGCTGCGACCCCGTTCAGCGCGCTTTCGGCCAGTGAGCCAGGAACAGCCCCAAAGCGAAAATAGGCAAAACTCAGCAACAGCATCAGGATGGCCCCAGGGGTCAGTACCCCCAGCAGGGCCAGAATTCCACCCGCGACCCCACCCAACCGCATTCCAAGGTGGGTTGCCGTATTGGCAAAAACAGGGCCCGGCAGTATACGGCATAAGGCAGTGGTTTCCAGAAACTCCCGCTCCTCCATCCAGCCGCGCCGGAGCACCAGGGCCTGATAGAGCTGGGCGTTGCCGCCGCCACCAAAAGCCACCAGGCCCACCTGAATAAATGCATAAAACAGCTTCACAAGCGGTACTTTCACGGTTGGATGATACACTGTTCGGCGGTGCACTACGTCGTAGGCGACATCCACGGCTGCCTTCAAGCCCTCGTCCGGCTTTTGCAACGCGAGGGTTTTATTGGCAATGAACTCGAGTGGACAGGGGGCCAAGCCCAGCTCTGGTTTCTGGGCGACTACACCGACCGCGGCCCCAACGGTATTGGGGTCATCGAGCTGATCATGCGCCTCGAGCACGCCGCACAGGCTGCTGGTGGTGCAGTGCACGCGCTCCTGGGTAACCACGATCTGATGTTGCTGGCCGCGTATCGCTTCACCAGCGTCGAGATTCCCAGCTTCAAGCGCCAGGGACAAAGCGTGACCTTCTACGAAATCTGGCAGCGGGTGGGAGGTAAAGAACAAGACTTTGAGCGCCTGAACGAGGCCCATATCCAATGGCTGCAAAGCCGCCCAGCCCTGGGGCTCGTCGAAAACACCCTCCTGATGCACGCCGATAGTTTGTTCTACCTGGAGTATGGCGATACTCCAGCTCAAATCAACCAAAACCTGCGCGATATCCTGCGTTCGGATAGCATCCAATCCTGGGATGCGCTGGCCGAGCAATTCGCCAGCCGGTTTTCTTTCCTCAATGGGGGCATTGCCCTGACCGAAGATTTTTTACAGCAGATGGGGGCCCACCGTTTGGTTCACGGGCACACCCCCATCTACAGTCTGATTGGCTATGCGCCCCAGATGGTGCACTACCCGCTGGAATACAACGATGGCCTGTGCTTCAACGTAGATCACTGCCTGTGGAATGGTGGGCCAGGGTTTGTGTTTAGCTTGACCGAAGGGCTGTAGTTGTTCCTGAAAAAAACGGGCACCCTCCGAAAACTACAAACCCACACAAGGTTCTTTTCAAAGCACACCTCGGAAAGAACCCGGCCATCCGCAAAAGTCAGGAACTGTGCAGGACTTTTGCCGCCGGACAGCGGTATTCTATGAGCCCATATAGACAACTCCTTGTAGAAGAGGCTAGAACCGCCATACACCAGTCCAAAACCCCCAGATGTGTCCCTGGGGGTTGGGCCTGGGTGGAACCGGGTCAGACACCGATGCTGTCCAACCGAATGACCTGGTCTTGCAGCGCAATCTCCAGGCTGTATTCGCCTGGCTGAGGGACTTCCAGCCGGAACGAGCCGGTCAGTCCCAGCGGGGTGCTCAGCTCGGTCTCTTCGTTATGCAGCCTTGTGGTGCCCTGGATCGCCGAGAGGTGGCTGGGGTCGGCCACGATGTAGCCCTGCAGGTAGGTTTTGTGGTTATCCGGTTTCAGGCTCAGGTCCAGGTAGAAGTCGCCCGCCTTGTAGAGTTGCGACCAGGCACCGGTGAAGTTCTGCTGCCGCACGGCAAGCGAGGTCTTGCGGGAGTCCATGACCAGGATGGCCTGGAGTTGGGTTTTCTTGGGTTCAGCAATCATGGTCGCTCCTTAGTTTCCCGAGACGGCCCAGGTGATGGCGGCCTCGAAAAGGTTCCAGCCGTTCGCAGACAATCTGCCAGCCTGATTGTCACGGAGGAAGAGTCCCACCCGGCGGGCTGGTGCGGTGCGTCCGACCATCTGGCTGCCGGTGTCGTAACCAAACAGGGTGGCCTGGTTGGGGCTGCCTGAGCGTAGGCCGACTACGGTTGCTCCAGCGGCTGGAATGCCCCAGCTTGTCCAGTCACCCGATGTGTAGATGGTTTGGTTGCTAAAACGCACCAGACCTGCACTCAAAGGATGCTGGCCATTCACCACGGTCACCTGGGTTTGCTTGTCGGTGGTACCAGACTGACCGGGGCTGGTGGAGGTCATGGCCATGCCGCCGTAAGCGTCTGCCCGCCAGATGACCACCGGCGCTGCCACTGAAGTGAACTTGGTTCCGATATCGCCCCCTGGAGCCGTAGCTGAGATGAGCACTAGGTGGCGGCTATTCGCATCGGAAGCAGTGGCGTGCTTGGCTTCGCGGGTGGTAACTGTGTATCCCAAACCCCGGACACGGTTAATGAGCAGACTGTCGCTGGGGTTGGGGCTGCCCCCACCGTGAATGAACAGGGCATTTCTGCGCTGAAAATCGCCTGGCTGCTGCAGTAAGCCGGCCACGTTGAGGAGGCCCCACTCCACCCCGGAAATATTCAGTCTGATAGCAGAAAGCTTAAGGTATTCACCTACGCTGCCCTTGTTCACCGTATCGGCCAGGGCCAAGGCCACAGCCCCCGACATCTGTGGTGCGGAAAAGGACGTACCAGTGTAGTAGGCAAAGCGGTTATCGGGATAAGCCCCCGCAATCAAGGCCCCAGGGGCGACGTATTCAAGTGCGGTACCCGAACAGGAAAAGATAGAAAAAGTTAAGGCACTGCTGACGCTGCCCACGCTGATCAGATACTGGTGGTTGTTGACGGTATTGTTGGCCCAGGCGGCCGGGTAGGTGATGTTGCTATCGCCGGTGTTGCCCGCCGAGGCCACGATGTAGCGACCCTGGTTGGTCGCGCTGTTGACGATGGTCTGCAGCGCGGCGTCATTGACGGTGGTACCCAACGAGAGGTTGATGATCTGGGCATTCATGTTGATGGCCCGTTGAATGGCCGCGACCACGTTGGCTACCGTACCGGCTCCATCCCCGTTCAGAACTCGCAGGGGCAGGATGGTGGCCCTGGGGGCTACTTGCAGAATCAGGCTGGCCACCCCGGTACCGTGCCCATACATGCTGCCGGCCTCCTCCTGGGGAATGGGGTCGTTGCCGACAAAGTCGTAGTGCTCGCTGGCGGGAGCCAGACGGCCCACAAACTGAGGGTGGTTGAGGTCAATCCCGGTGTCAATGACCGCGACCTTAATGCCCTGACCGAAGTTGCGGCTGAGGGCCTGGGCCTGGGGTACCTTGGTGAGCATGAACTGGAAGCGGTTCTCGCTGGGCAAGGCCGGTATGGTGCTGGTGCCGCCGGCCCAGCTGTTCCAACCCCCGGCCCAGCTATTGAAGCCCCCCGCCCAGCTATTGAACCCCCCGGCCCAGGAATTGAAGCCCAGGGCTCGAGCCGGCGTGGAAACGGTGGCGTTGGGTTGCAGGGTGGTGTTTTGCAGCGAGACCCCCCGGCCCGACAGGGCCGCCGCAGCCTGGCTGCTCAGCTTGAGGATGGCCTTGTCCTCCAGCCAGGCGATCACCTCGCCGCCGTAGCGCTGAGCCAGGCCTTCCTGGCTATCGCTGGAAGTTATGGGCACGGTGAGCAGGTAGCCCTGGTCGCTGGGTGGGAGGGCGGTGGGCTTATTGACCCCTCCGCAGGCGGCCAGCAACAGCACCCCCGGCAATACCAGGGCCCGGTAGAGCCAGATGGTTATGGAATGGCGTTTTTCAAGCATATGGATCACTCCAGAGTTCTTGCTGGATCCAAGCCTAGATAAAAAGCCAGCCGTCAAGGGCGAAAAGAACCGTAACCTGCCACCGCACGTAACGCCAATCCGAGAAAGTGGCTCCCGGAAGGGTTTTTGTGGGTATGGCGTTATGGGCGTTACGGGAAAACTGGGTTTTTATTAAGACCAGGCCTTGAGCGGGCGCATCTTGGGTGTCTTTTTGTACTGGTGGTCTTGCATCCGCCGCAGCACCTCGGCCAGCACCCGGATGCCCTGCTCGAGGTAGGGTCCCTTGTTGAGCATCACACACTCGGCCCGGGCCGCCAGCACCGCATCCGAAACCTCGGCGCGCGAAGGGGTGCCCTTCTTGACCAGTCGATCCAGCACCTGCGTAGCCCAGATCACCGGCACCGAGGCGGCCTCGGCCAGCCACAGGATTTCCTCCTGCATCTCGGCCAGCCGCTCGTAGCCCAGCTCAATGGCCAGATCGCCCCGCGCAATCATGATGGCGGTGGGCCAGCAGCCCGCAGCCTGCACCATCAGGTCGGGCAGGTTGTTCACCGCCTCGGCGGTCTCGATTTTGAGGACTATGCCCCGTAAATGCACCGGTGCACGGGTTTCCAGTTCGGCCAGCAAGCGCGCCACATCACTTGCCCGCCGCACGAACGAATAACCAATCAGATCGGCATTTCTAGCGGCAAACTCGAGGTCCTGCAGGTCTTTGGGGCTCAGGGCCTCGATCGCCAGGGGGGTATCGGGTAGGTTCAGGCCCTTTTCCGGACGCAGTTTGAAGCCCTTGGGCGGGGTATTCACCACCCGCAACACCACCGCTTCAGCTTCGACTCGCTCCACACGGGCCTCGAGCTTACCTTCATCCACAAAGACCCGGTGGCCCACCTGCAAGCCTGCCAGCGCCTGCGGAAGCCCGACCGAGGCCTGGAAGGGGAAACGGGGGTCGAAGGCCGGTTGGGGGGTGAGCACCAGCACATCACCGGCAAAAAGGCGGCGCTCGGCCTGTACCGCCTCGGTGCGCAAGCGGGGGCCGCTCAGGTCCATCAAAATGGGAATGGGCCGGCCCTGGGCAGCCTGTCGCACCTGCACAATCATCCGGCCCCAGACCTCGGGGTTGCCGTGGGCGCAGTTGATACGGGCGGCATCCATTCCGGCCTCGAGCAAACCCCGCGCCAAGCTGGTATCGGTTGCTACTTCTTCGGGCAGCGTGACCAGGATGCGGGTTCCCTGGCCTGACCCAAACAGTTCGTTGGTAGCCGCCTCGAGCAGCGCTTCACGGGCAAAAAAGCGTTCCGGCAAGGGGTAGGGTACCTCCTCGCGGCCCAGCATCCGGCCCAGCGTGGCCAAAAGTGCCTCCAGGTTCTCCCCCACCCTGGACTCGGCCCGCCCCAGCGACGACAGCCCCAGCAGGGCCAGTTCCCGCTGCAGTGGACGCAGGTCGTGCTCGCGCAGGGCCAGGTAGTCGGCCAGGTTGCGGGCCGACTGGGCAAACAGGGGCCGCTTCAGGTAGGGCTGCCAGCGCCGGTAACGCTCTTCACCCTGGCGCTCCACTGCCGCCCGCAACTCGGTCAGGCGGTTGTAGAGCCGCTCGAGGCGGGGTACCTCACCCAGCAGCCGGTTCATGACCACATCTCAGCTTGGAACACCAGCTTCAACGCAGTGTCAGAAAATCATCAGGCTAGACCCTCAGATACCTGCCCTGCAGGCGGGCGACCCGGTAAAGGGCTCGAGCAAACAAGCGATTTTTACGAGTTTCTGGTGCGCCCGGCAGGACTCGAACCTGCGACCTAAGGTTTAGGAAACCTTCGCTCTATCCAAGCTGAGCTACGAGCGCAAAGGGCTTGCCGTCACAAGCAACCCAGATTGTAGCATCTAGTTCTGTGGGCTTCTACCTCTGCCTGGCCCGGAATATAAGCCAGCGGCCTACCTCCCTTGTGCGTCTTTGGGTTCCGACGGCTCTGGGCATTTTGAAAGGCGGCAACTTTATGGCCCTGCACCTATAATGGGTCGGGTATGTCCGAGTTCGAAGCCGTGGTGGGGTTGGAAGTCCACCTGCACCTCAAAACCAAAAGCAAGATGTTCTGCGGCTGCGATGCCAGCTACTTTGGCGACGCGCCCAACACCCACGCCTGTCCGGTCTGTATGGGCCTGCCGGGCGTGCTGCCGGTGGTCAACGCCCAGGCGGTGGAGTTTGGCATTCTGTTCGGGCTGGCCCTGAACTGCCGCATTGCGCCTTGGACCCAGTTCCACCGCAAGAGCTACTACTACCCGGACATGCCCAAAAACTACCAGATCTCCCAGTACGACCTGCCCATCGCCGCAGAGGGCTACCTGGAGGTCGAGGGGCAGCGGGTGCGCATCCGGCGCATCCACCTCGAGGAAGACGCGGCCAAGTCCACCCACCCCGAGGGGGCCTCCTACTCCCTAATCGACCTCAACCGGGCCGGTGCCCCCCTGATTGAGATGGTCACCGAACCCGACATCCGCACCCCCGAACAGGCCCGGGTCTTTCTCTCGCATATCCGCTCCATCGCCCAGACCCTGGGGGTCTCGGACGCCAACCCCGAGGAGGGCAAGATGCGGGCCGACGTGAACGTCTCGGTACGGCGGGTCGGCGGGTCTTTGGGCACCAAGGTCGAAATTAAAAACCTCAACTCCTTCCGCAGCGTAGCCAGGGCCTTGGAGTACGAGATTAAGCGGCAGCAGGAGCTTCTGCGCAGCGGGCGCCGGGTGGAACAGGCCACCTTGGGCTGGGACGAGGCCGCTGGCAAAACCTACCTGATGCGCCTGAAGGAAGGCGAGGCTGACTACCGCTACTTCCCCGACCCCGACCTACCCCCCATCGTGGTGGACGAGGCCTGGCTCAGCAGGCTCAAGGCGGCCATGCCCGAGCTGCCCGCCCAGAAGTACGCCCGCTATGTGCAAAGTGGGGTGCGCCCCTACGATGCCGAAATCCTGGCCTACAACGCCTCACTGGCCCGCTTCTTCAACCAGGCCCTGGCCTGCTACCAGGGCAACCCTCAGACCATCGCCAACCTGCTCAATGCCGAGGTGGCTGGCTATCTCAACGAGCGGGGCCTCGAGGTTCACCAGACCGCCCTCAGCCCCGAGCACCTGGCCCGGCTGGCCGGGCTTTTTGAGCGGCGCGAGATTACCAATCGGGTCTTGAGCCAGCTTCTGCCCGAGGTGATGCAAGGGGCCGACCCTTTGCGCCTGGTGGAGGAGCGCGGCCTACGCTCGGTAGCCGACGAAGGCGCCCTGCGGCCCCTGGTGGAGCGGGTGGTGGCGGCTCATCCCGGCGTGGTCGAGCAGGTTCGGGGGGGCAACCTCAAGGCCGCCAACGCCCTGATAGGCCCCATCATGAAGGAGACCAAGGGCACCGCCAAGGCCGACGTGGTGAGGAAAATCCTGGGGGAACTGCTGGGGGTGGAGCTTTGAACTACCAAGACGCAGGGGTGGACATTGATCGTAAAGCCGAAGCCCTGAAAGGCGCGGCCCACAAAATCAAGGAAACCTATACCCCCGAGGTGCTCCTCGGCATCGGGGCCTTTGGCGGGATGATCGAGGTTTCCCGGCTCAAAGGCCTGGCCCAGCCGGTGCTGGTCGCCTCCACCGACGGGGTGGGCACCAAGACCCTCCTGGCCGCCCAGACCGGACGCTATGGGGGCCTGGGCTTCGACATCGTGAACCACTCGGTCAACGACATCCTGGTGCAGGGGGCCCGGCCCTTGTTCTTCATGGACTATATCGCCAGCGCCCGCCTCGAGCCCGCCGTGCTGGGAGCGGTGCTGGAATCGCTGGCCGAGGCCTGTAAGGCGGTGGGGATTCCCCTCCTGGGCGGCGAGACCGCCGAGATGCCGGGGGTCTACCAGGAGGGCAGCCTCGACCTAGTGGGCACCATCGTGGGGGTGGTGGACAAAGCCCAGGTGGTGGACGGCTCGCGGGTTCAGCCCGGCGATGTGCTCCTGGCTCTGCCCTCCTCGGGACTGCACACCAACGGGTACAGCCTGGCCCGCAAGGTTCTGGCCGGGTGGGACCTTGAGGCCCCCCGGCCCGAGCTGGAGGGCCGGTCGCTGGCCGAGGCCTTGCTCGAGCCCCACCGCTGCTACCTGAATGAGGTCGAGGCCCTTCAGGCCGAGGGCATCGAGATTCGCGCCATGGCCCACATCACCGGAGGAGGCCTCTTCGAGAACCTGCCCCGGGTGTTGCCTTTAGGCCTAGGGGCTGAGGTTCAGCGGGGCAGTTTCACGGTGCCGCCCATCTTCACCCTCATCCAAAAGGCCGGGGCGATAGAGGAAGCAGAGATGTTCCGGGTCTTCAACATGGGGCTTGGTTACATTTTGGTTTTAGGTCCAGACATGGCTGTCCAGGCTAGGAGGCTTTTGCCCCAAAGCCACCCAGTAGGCTATATCATAGAAGGGTCAGGGGTCAGGCTGGCTTGAACCCTACCCCCCCACCCTATGAGAGAACTCTGGCTGGTACGCCACGGAGAAACTCCCTGGAACGCTGAGGGACGCTTCCAGGGCCATTACGATATAGGTCTGTCTCCCCATGGGCTGCACCAGGCCTATCGGGTGGCCGAGCGACTCGCGGCCAGCCGCTATGCCTTCAACGGGCTATACAGCTCCGACCTAGGGCGGGCCTTGCTTACCGCTAGGCCCATTGCCGAAGCCCTGGGCCTTACCCACATCCCCGATCCGCGTATCCGGGAAATCCATGCCGGCGAGCTTCAGGGGCTCTTGCGCAGCGAGATGGAGGCTCGCTACCCTGAGTTCCACCGCGCCATCCAGCAAGACCCCTGGAACACCAAGCGGCCCGGAGGGGAAAGCATGGCCGACCTGGCCGCACGGGTGCAGTCTTTCCTGGACGACCTGCCAGAGGGGCGCTTTATCGTGGTTACGCATGGGGGGGTCATCCGGGCCGCCCTCAAAATTGTGCTCAACCTAGACAACGGCACCTGGGGCAAGTTCCAGATTCAAAACACCTCCATCACCCGCCTGCTCTACCCCGAGGGGCGGGCTCTTTCGGTAGGGGATGTGGGGCACCTCGAGGCCTGGGCCGAGGGCCTGGCCGACGAGGTAGTGCTCTCGCAGTAGGGACTAGCGGGCCCAGCGAATGTTCACTGCCTGGTTGCCCATGGCCTGCTGCAAAAGTTGCAGTAGGGCTATATCGGCCTCCTGCTCGCGCTAAGCCTCGAGCAAATCGGCGTTCAGGTAGTAGTCCTGATTCTGGGCGTGTTCCTCCTCATCAGGAACCGAAGCTGGGCCTCGCTAATTTCGGTGTCGGCATGGAAAAGCTGGGGCATAGACCCAGTCCACCAGGGCCGGTAGACTGCGGCCATGAAGCTGAAGCTCAAACCCACCTCCTGGCTGGTGGCCGCGGGGCGCCCCGAGGAAACCGGTAGCCCCCTCAACACCCCTTTGGTTCCGGCCTCTAACTTCCTGCTGGAGCACCCGCGGGCCTACGCCCGCGACGACGGCACCCCCACCTGGGAGGCCCTCGAGGAAATCGTGGGAGGTCTCGAGGCGGGTAAGGCGGTAGCCTTCGCCTCCGGCATGGCCGCCATTGCCGCAGTATTTGATCAGCTTGCAGCGGGTGCCGTGGTTGCGTTGCCCGATGACTGCTATCAGGGAGTTGCGAGCCTGGCCGCAGCGGGCGCCGAAAGAAAGCGCTGGTCGGTGCGGCGGCTGGCCGTAGAGGATACCGCCGGCTGGGTACAGGCCTGCGCCGAGGCCGATCTGATCTGGCTCGAGTCCCCCTCCAACCCCCTGCTGGCGGTGGCCGACCTGGAGGCCATCTGCAGCGCGCCCCGCAAGCCGGGAGCGATTGTAGCGGTGGACAACACCTTCGCCACGCCTTTGAACCAGCAGCCGCTCGAGTTTGGGGCTACGGTATCCATCCAATCGGCCACCAAGTTCATCGGCGGCCACTCCGACTTGCTGGCGGGGGTGGCGACCACCCGAGACCAGGCCTTATGGCAGGCCCTGCGGAAGTCTCGGGAGTTGACCGGTGCCACCCCGGGCACCCTCGAGGCCTTTCTGGCCACCCGCGGGGCCCGCACCCTGGCCTTGCGCCTGGAGCGGGCCCAGGCCAACGCCGCCTACCTGGCCCAGCGCCTGGAGGCCCACCCCCTGGTGGCCCGGGTGCGCTACCCGGGGCTTCCCTCCCACCCTACCCATGCCGTGGCCAAGCGGGTGCTGAAAGGCTTTGGGGCGGTGCTTTCCTTCGAGCTAAAAGGCGGAGCCGAGCTGGCCGATGCAGTCTGCCGCCATACCCAGCTCATCCGCCACGCCACCAGCCTGGGCGGGGTGGAGTCCACCCTGGAGCGGCGCGCAGGCATCCCCGGGCAGGAACACCTGCCCCCCTCCCTGCTGCGCCTGAGCGTGGGCATCGAGGATGCGGAAGACCTCTGGGCCGACCTCGAGGCCGCCTTACGCAAGGCAGCCGGCTAAACCTGCTATACTCTAGGCTTTGTGAAAGAGACCCTCACCCCCCGGGCCTTAGGCTTTGCCATGCCCCCCGAGTGGGCCCCCCATGCCGCTACCTGGATGGCCTGGCCCTACGACGATGAAAAATGGCTGGGCTACTTAGAGCCGGTGCGGCAAGAGTTTGCCCTTCTGGTGAACACCCTGGCCCGCTTCGAGCCGGTTCATCTGGTTGTCAACGACGAGGAGTCCGAACGCGACGCCCAATCCCGGCTCACAGGCCAGATTCACTTCCACCGCATCCCCCACGACGACCTGTGGCTGCGCGACTCAGGGGCCCTCTTCATTACTCGCGCACCCCTGTCCCCCGACTCCGGCATAGGGATGGTCGGGTCGCCCACCGAACTGGCCGCCGTCAACTGGGAGTTCAACGGCTGGGGCGGCAAATATCCCGCCGAGCGGGATAACCAGATGCCCCGCCAGATGGCCCGCATTCTGGGCGCCCGGCTCTTCCACGCGGGTATCGTGATGGAAGGGGGAAGCCTCGAGGTGGGTGGAAATGGGGTGTGCCTCACCACCCGCCAGTGCCTACTCTCGCCCACCCGCAACCCCGGTCTGGACGAGGAGGCCCTCGAGGGCTACCTGAAGCAGTACCTGGGTATAGATCACGTGGTCTGGCTGGGCCACGGGCTCGAGGGCGACCACACCGACGGCCACATCGACACCCTCAGCCGCTTCACCTCTCCCCGCACCATCGTTACCTCGGTCTGCCCCGATCCCGACGACCCCAACCACCGCCCCCTGCAGGAAAACCTGGAAATTCTGCAAAGCCTGGGGGGGTTTCGGATCGTGGAGCTTCCCTTGCCCAAAAACCCGCTCTGGCTGGAAGAAACCCGACTGCCCCTGACCTATGCCAACTTCTATATCGCCAATGGAGTGGTTCTGGTGCCCACCTACGGCGACCCCCACGACGAGCAAGCCCTGAACATTCTGCGCCCGCTGTTCCCCGGACGCGAGGTAGTCGGTCTTGAGAGCCGCTACCTGATGACCGGCGGCGGCAGTTTCCACTGTGTCACCCAGCAGCAGCCTTCAGGCACGCCGTGGAAGGGTAACGATGTGGAATAGCCCTGGCCCAACCCCGGGCCGTAATAAGCCATTCGCCACCTGAGGAGCCGCCATGACCAGACTAGCCGTTGTGCAGATGTCCATGACCACCGACCGCGACCAGAACGTGGCCAAAGCCACCCAGATGGTGCGGGAAGCCGCAGCCCAAGGCGCTCAAATCGTGCTGCTGCCAGAGCTATTTGAAAACCTCTACTTTTGTCAGGCCGAGCGTGAAAAATACTTTGCCCTGGCCCACCCAACCGATCCCCATCCCTTCCTGCCCCACTTCCAGCGCCTGGCCCAGGAACTGGGGGTGGTGCTGCCCGTCTCGTTCTTTGAAAAAGCCGGGCAGGCTTACTACAACAGCCTGGCCATGATCGACGCCACGGGTGAAATCCTGGGTGTCTATCGCAAATCCCACATCCCCGACGGCCCCGGTTACGAAGAGAAATATTACTTCAACCCCGGCGACACCGGCTTTAGGGCTTTTCCTACCCGCTCTGGCCATGTGGGGGCAGGCATCTGCTGGGATCAGTGGTTCCCCGAGTGCGCCCGCAGCATGGCTTTGCTAGGGGCGGAGATCCTGCTCTACCCCACAGCCATCGGCTCCGAGCCCCCCGAGGCAGGGGGCATCGACACCAAAGAGATGTGGCAGCGCGCCATGATCGGCCATGCCGTTTCAAATATCTGCTACCTGGGAGCCGCCAATCGGGTGGGTACCGAGGTGGTCGAGGGCCTCGAGCAGACCTTCTATGGCTCCTCCTTCATCGCCGACTACATGGGCAACAAGCTGGTCGAAGCGGGCCGCAGCGAGGAGACCGTGCTGGTCGCCGAGCTAAACCTGGAAGAAGCCCGCACCTTCCGGGCCAGTTTTGGTTTCTTTCGCGACCGCAGGCCCGACCTCTATGGCCCCCTTCTGACCCTGGACGGCAGAACCCGCCGGCCCCAGTAGCGGCCTGGCCAGCACGTTGTATCGGGGTGCAGCTATCCAGGGTTGCCGCACCCTCGAGCACCCCCAGATTGGATAAACTTTGTACATGTTTCAGGGCAAGGTGGTGCTGGTTACCGGAGCGGCCAGGGGTATTGGGCGGGCCATCGCCGAGGCCTTTGCCCAGGAGCGGGCTCTGCTGGTGCTGTGCGATGTGCGCCCCGAGGGCCTCGAGGTGGCCAAGCACCTCGGTGCTTTGTTCGTCTACGCCGATCTGGCCCAGGCCAGCCACCGCGAACGCTTCGTGGAGCAGGCCCTCAAGCAGTGGGGCGGGATACATGTGCTGGTCAACAACGCGGCCATCGCCGCCCCCGGTTCGGCGCTCAAGGTAGGGCTGGCCGAGTGGCACCAGACCCTGGAGGTGAACCTCACCGCACCCATGCACCTCTCCGCCCTGGCCGCCAGGGAAATGGTGCGTTCGGGCGGAGGCGCCATTGTCAACGTGGCCAGCGTGCAGGGCCTCTTCGCCGAGCAGAACAACGCCGCCTACAACGCTTCCAAGGGAGGGCTGGTCAACCTGACCCGTTCGCTGGCACTCGACCTGGCCTCGATGAACATCCGGGTCAATGCGGTCGCACCGGGTGCCATCGCGACCGAGGGGGTGCTTCAGGCCATCCAGATGTCGGAGCATCCCGAGCTGACCCGTCAGGACTGGGAAGACCTGCACGCCCTGCGCCGCCTGGGGAAGCCCGAGGAAGTGGCGCAGGCCGTGGTGTTTCTGGCTTCCGAGCGGGCCAGCTTCATCACCGGAGCCATTCTGCCGGTAGACGGCGGCATGACCGCCAGCTTCATGATGGCGGGAAGACCTGTATAGAAGCAGGGCAGCTCACCAGGACTATTCCTGGTGAAGCAGCAGTTCTCCCGACGGTTTTTCGCCTTCGTTACCCTTGATATTGGCCCAGTGCTTGAGGAGTTGATCGCGGGCGTCCACGATGGCTTGTTGGATGCGGCCCAGCTCGGCGCGGGAAAACCCATTGTTGGACTGCAAAGCCAGGGGTTGCAGCGAGAACTTGGCGAAGTGTCCCTCGTGCTTGACGCAAATATAGGGGGGCTCGAGGTTGTAGCCCGAGTTGACGTAGAAACGATACTGTCCCGAACGATGCAGTGTAATCATGAGAACTCTGGCCCTCCTGAAATGTGATAAATAACCGTAAAGTGATGCAACGACGTAACGTTAAGGTAGCACAAACCCAGGGAAATGGGATGAGATGGTGTTAATTGAAATCCTGGTATCAGCGGTTAAACGACCAGGAAACCGGCTGGCCGTTTTTGTAGGGCATCACCCCATGAAAAGGGCGCGGGTCGGCATCGAAGACCAGCGGCAAAAAATGCTTATCGCCCGGCCACAAGGGCAGCTCGAGCCGCACCAGCTTTTGGATGGGAACCCATTCCAGGCTCCCTTCCGGGTTGGCCCGGAGGGGCGTACCCAACCACCGGGGAATCACAAAGATAAAACCGAACCAGTCCTCTCCATTTGGGCCAAAACCGGGCCAGGAGAGGGTTCCACGCAGGGTAAGCTCTAAGGCCTCCAGGCCGGCTTCTTCCCGGATTTCCCGCTGCATCCCGGCGACCACATCTTCAAGAGGCTCGAGCTTACCTCCCAGACCGTTGTACTTGCCAAAAGCCGGGTCGTCGGGACGGGCGTTGCGGTGAATCAGCAAGACCTCCCGGCCATCGGGCGAGAGCACGTAGCCCAGGGTACCCAGGATTGGGGTGTACGGCACGAAGCGTCTACTCCCCTTTCCAGAGGATGCGCCCGCAGGAGGGACAGCGCACCACCTTCTGGGCCTGGTGAATCTGCTGGGCTACGTGCATGGGAAGCTGAACATTGCAGGCCGTGCAGCGATAGCCATTGCCGGTTTTGGCCATTTTGGCCAGCCCGGTGCCCTTGCGGGCCTTGCGGATGGACTCGTACTCCCGCACGATGGGCGCAGGGATGGTCGCAGCTAGTTGGTCGCGGTCGGCTTTTTTGGACTGGTAGGTGGCCTCGAGGTCGCTCACCCGTTGCTGGTTGGCGGCTTCCAGCGCCTCGAGCCGGGGTCTGGCCTCGTCTACCTGGGCTTTGACCTTGGCCAGCGCATCTTCCAGCCGATCCATCTCCTCCATCAGCGGCATCATCTGGCCCACAATATCCTTGCCATTGCCCTCGAGGTCTTCTATCAGGCCCGAAAGCTGGCGAATCTGTTCGCCGTACTGGGTCTGCTCCTTGGCTCCGGTGGCCTGGGCCTGGGCTGCCTTGGCCTTTTCGCGCTTGTTCTTAAGATCCTGCAGCTCGAGGTCGGCTTTATGGTAGGCCAGCCGCACCTCGCGCAGCTGCTCCTGCAAGCCACCAAGCTGGTTTTCCAGTGCCTTCAGGTGAGTCCGAGCCTGCCCCAGTTCCTCAGGAATGCGCGACTGATCTTCGCGGATGCGGTCAAGCTCGAGGTCACGTTCCTGCAAGCGGTTCAACTCGGCCAGCGGATCACTCACACGTACAGTCTAACACTCCAAATCGGGCCTGGGGGCATAGAGTCTGGAATAAAGGCACGAAACTAGCTGACAAGGTACGGGTTGCTGGCCACTTCCTCGCCGATGGTGGTCCGCGGGCCGTGACCGGGGTAAACCACTGTCTGGGGGGGTAGCCGGGTAATTTTTTGCAGCGAGGCAAACAGGGCCTGAGGGTCGCAGCCTGGCAGGTCGTAGCGGCCAATACCACCTCGAAACAACACGTCTCCGCTAACCAGGTGTCCCGGGCGGTAATAGCCCACGTGCCCCGGCGCATGACCAGGCAAAAACAGCACCTCCAGCCCCAGGCCAAAATCCAGGGCCTGCCCTTCAGCCAGGGGCAAGACGGGCTCGGGTGGCTGCGGAATGGACAGCCCCCAGCGGGCTGCATTCTGGGCTGCATTCCGATAGAGGGTCAGGTCGCCTGGATGCAAATAGACCGGCAGGTGCAGCGCCTCCACCAAAGGCGCCACCGCGCCCACATGATCGAAGTGAGCATGGGTCAGCAAAATGGCCTCGGGGCGCAGCCCTACCCGGTGAATCTCGGCCAGGATGCGCTCCGGCTCGTCCCCAGGATCCACAATGACCCCTCTTCCATCCTCGCCCACCAGCAGATAGGTGTTCTCCTGCAAAGGGCCCACCGAGAGAGCATATACCTTCATGCCCTATAGACTACCCAGCCCTACTCGCTTCACATAGAGGCTCTGGAGTGCCTGGAAATCCCCCTCATTCGGCCCCAATCAGGTACAGGCGAAATGGTTCTGGATCGTTTGATTTGAGTGCGGGCAGATTGTCGCCAGCTTGTTCTGAGCCGCACCAGGGCGCAGCCCGCAAAGCAGAGCCGCCTTCTCGCCCACCCCTTTTTGACCCTGCAAAATCCACAACGGCCGCTACCATGAATGAGATGGAGACCCTCGAGCGCAAGATCAAGCAACCGCCTCTGATTTTTGATGAAACCCAGGCTATTCTGAGCCAGCTCGAAGACCTCACCGGCTTTCGCTTTCTGGCCTACTGGACCTCGCACCGGGGCGGCGTTTGCCAGAACGATGTGCTGGTGCTGTACGAAATTTTCAAACGGCTGGGGAGCGGCGACACGGTCGGCCTGTTCATCAAGTCGCAGGGCGGAGACGTGGAGGCGACCTTGCGGCTGGTCAATCTGATTCGCGGCTATTACAAACATGTGGTGGCTTTTGTGCCGCTGGAGTGCGCCTCGGCAGCCACCATGATTGCGCTGGGGGCCGATGAAATTCGCATGGGGCCACTGGCCTTCCTGACCGCCATCGACTCGTCGCTGACCCACCAGCTCTCGCCCATCGATGAGCGGGAAAACCGCCGGGTGAGTGTGAGCCAGGACGAACTCTCTCGCATCGTCAAGCTGTGGAACTCCAATGCCCAGCCCCACCACGACAACCCTTACACCGACGTATTCAAGTACATCCATCCTCTGGTGGTGGGGGCCATCGACCGCTCGAGCAGCCTTTCCATCAAAATTTGCCAGGAAATTCTTTCTTACCACATCAGCGACGCTGCTGAGGCCGAGCGCATCAGCACCCACCTAAACTCCAGCTACCCCTCGCACGGATACCCCATCACCATCCGCGAGGCGGAGCGTATTGGTCTCAAGGTGGCCCCCCTGGATCGCAAAACCAACGACCTGTTGCTGGACTTGAATGCCCTCTACTCGGAGATGGCCCAGCAAGCCATCACCGATTTCGACGAGTACAACTACCACGACAACGAGGTGCTCAACATCCACGAAGCCGAGGGCATCCAGATTTATTTCCAAAACGACAAGGACTGGAACTACATCCGCGAGGAGCGCCGCTGGCAGAACCTCAACGATGAAAGCTCCTGGCGCAAGGTCGAGCGCATCAACGGCGATACGGTACGCTCGAGGCTGCACATTCGCTAGCGGGCCGGGAAGCGCCGGATACGCTGTGGCCGGTTCGTTCGCCTCGTCTTCGCTCGAGGCTGCACATTCGCTAGCGGGCCGGGAAGCGCCAGATACGCTGTGGCCGGTTCGTTCGCCTCGTCTTCGCTCGAGGCTGCACATTCGCTAGCGGGCCGGGAAGTGCCGGATACGCTGTGGCCGGTTCGTTCGCCTCGTCTTCGCTCGAGGCTGCACATTCGCTAGCGGGCCGGATACAGGGTGATTGAACAGCCAGCGGCTGTTCCGGCCCTCGAGCATTCCTTTCTGGAGCGCAACGCCCAGGAAGTCGGGTCGCTACCGCTCGACCGGCAGGTCGGCTTCGGCCTCCCATTCGAGCATGCTGCCCAGGTAGTTGCGGGCCAGAACCCCCTGCTGCCTCAAGAGCCAGAAAGCCGTGGCGCTGCGGGCACCGCTGCGGCAGTGAACCCCCACCGGCTGCCCTTCCCGCAGGCCCAGGGCCCCGGCATTGGTCAACCCAAAAGCGCCCAGGGGTATGTTTTTTGCACCCGGAATGCGCGCAGCGGCAAACTCGTGGGGTTCGCGCACGTCAAGCAAAAGCTGATGAGGCTGGGCCAGAATCTCGTCGGCGGTCAGAAGAATCTGGCGGTTAAGCCTGGCCCAGGGCTCGCCTGTCATGGGCTGGGCCGGGGTCTGGCTGGTGGCCCGGTCTTCCCAGCCCTGGGGCCACAGGTACACCTCCAGGCCCCCCAAGGCCAGCATAAAGGCGGTTTTGGTCAGTCGGGTATTGAGCCCCGTATCGTAGACCACCACCGGACGATGGGGGCCAGCCCCAATGCGCCCGTTCAGATCGGCCATGGCCTGCTCGAGCTGCCCTAGTTCCTCCTCGCTGCGCAAGCGCCCCCGAAAACCCGAAAGATCCACATTGAGCGCACCCTCCAGGTGTCCCTGGGCATATTCGGCGGGCGAGCGGCTGTCAATCAGGAGGGCATGGGCAGGCGGTTCGGCATTCAAAATCATGGTTCTGATTGTAGGCCAAAACCGTTCGGCGAGGGTTTTTGTATCCTTGGAAGCATGAACCTGCGGGTAGAGGTTTTTTCTGGTTCCGAGGTGGCGCCTTTCATCGCCGAACTGGCCCGTTTGCGCATGGCGGTCTTCCGGGAATGGCCCTATTTGTACGAAGGCAGCCTCGAGTACGAACAACACTACCTGGCCAAGTTCCTGAAGCTTCCCCAGAGCACCCTGGTCGTGGTGCGCGATGGCGAGCGGGTGGTGGGAGCCTCCACCGCCTTGCCCCTGGCCCAGGCCGAGGCCGAGTTCCAGGAACCTTTCGAGAAGGCGGGACTCAACCCAGCCGAGTGGTACTACTTTGGCGAGTCGGTGCTGGAACCCGCTTACCGGGGGCAGGGGCTGGGGGTGGCGTTTTTTCGTCACCGCGAGGCCAGGGCCCTCGAGCTCGGCTATCGCCAGGTCACTTTTTGTGCTGTGGAGCGCCCCGCCAATCATCCCCTCAGGCCCACCGACTACGTACCCCTGGATGCTTTCTGGCAGCGGCGCGGATTTTCCAGGCGCCCAGACCTGGTTTGTCAGTTTAGCTGGCAGGATCTGGGCCAGTCGCAGGAGTCCTCCAAACCCATGGTGTTCTGGGTCAAAGCGCTCTAATACAAAGCGCATAAATTGACAATCGTTTCACATTGCCATCCGGAAGAAATACCCCGTCCCAATCGAGAAAAACAGGCCTCTCTCCATGAGAAACGCCAGAATACCCACAAAGTTATCCACAGGGAACCGTAGGTTATCCACAGAGTTATCCACAGGTCAGCCCATCGGCCTGTTGAGAAATAAATGAGCCAAATCCTAAAAGGGCTATAAGCCCTATATGAGTACAAGCTTCACTTAGTTCTACTGTTAGTCAATAGCATGACACAGAGGATACCTATGCAGCCAACGGATGCTTTGCCCAGTGTCAATCTGAAAGGATTTCTGCGCTATGTGGCCGGTCTGCTGAACAGGTGCCCCCACTGGGTCGCCTCGCTGACCCCCGACCAGGGCCATCTCCTGGCCCAATCGCCTGCGGGCCTGCGCTACTTGATTCAGGTAGAAGCCCAGGCCCCCAGCCATGAAGGGGTTCTGCAGGCTGTATGGGCTGCCCAGCAGACCCATCGAGCAGATAGGGCCCTCCTGATTGCTGTAAACGGCCAGTACGGCCCATTGTTCCGGGAGCTTGCCAGGGCCAGCAGGGTTCACCTATGGACCCTGGAGGAAGTGGACTATTTGATCATGGCTGCCGACCTCGAGTCCAACACCCCCCTGGCCTGCCTGGGCCTGGAGGGCGGGCAACCCCGAACCACCATCGCACCCGATCCCCTTCCAGCCCCCCAGGCCACCCAGGGCTTCTGATACCTTCAACAAGCTTCTTCGAAGGTACCGGCTGGGACGACTATCTTTTTGAATCCCAGAGCACACCCCACCCCACCCTCCCTACGGTCGGCGAAACAAGCATCTCGGCGAAACAAACGTCTCCCTCTGGTCGGCGAAGAAAGCGTATCCCTTCCAAGGGGCGGTATCGCCCTCCGCTACGCGGATAACTTCGGTCGGGGTAGTTCGCCCCATTCGGTGCCGAACTAACCGAATCTGGTATTACCCGTGGTTTGCACTCTTTACCGAACGCCATCCTGCCGGGGTGTCTTGTATGACGGGATAACAGCAAGCATTCGGTAAAAGTATATGTGGCTCCGACGACGTTGGCCCATGCACTGGGCAGTAGGCCATAGCTGGAAAGACCTGTACCTGCCTCGAGCTACTATTTTGACATGAAGCCGTGGCTGCGACACGGGTTGGTATTGGGGGTCATTGGGCTCCTCAGCATTAGCCCGATACTCCTAGCACTGCTAGCAGGAACTTTTGCCCAGGCCAATGGCTGCCGCCTCGACGAAGGTTCGGTGCATCCATGCGTGGTGGGCCAGCGTGACCATGGCGCGTTGCTTTACAGCCTGGGGGTGATGGGTTGGTTTGCGCTTGTAACCCTGCCGGGCGGTATGTTGGCAGCGGGGATATACCTGATGGTTGTGCTGATTCAGACAATTGTGGTTCGGCCCGGCAAATGAGCCTTCCGGCCTTGAGACTAGAGCCCCTGGCCTTTAGCCTATAGCCAGTGCGTCTGTTGCGGCTGCGACAAAAGAACTTTCGGAATCTTTCCACCCCGCTATTTGTGCCTGCAGCGGGCCTGACGACCATTGTGGGCGGCAACGCCCAGGGCAAGACCAACCTGCTCGAGGCCATTGAGCTGGCCCTGGGTGGCGAGCTGCGCAACGGGATGGCCGAGCGCATCAGTTTTGGTGAGAGCGAAGCCTGGTTGCACGCTGAAATCGAGACCCAGTTTGGCAATAGCCGCCTGGAGGTGCGGCTGAGCCGCGAGGGCCGCGAACACCGGCTCAACGAAGCTCCGGCCTCGCTGCGCGAACTTGCCCAACTGCCCGGTGCGGTGCTGCTGGGCCCTGACGACCTGGAGCTGGTGCTGGGGCCTCCGGAGGAGCGCCGCCGCTTTCTGGATCTGCTGCTCTCGCGCTTCTCGTCCCGTTACCGCGCTATGCTGGCCCAGTACAGCCGGGCTTTACAACAGCGCAATGCCCTTTTGAAAAGCAGCTTTCGCCCGGCCTCCCGACGCGGGGGTGAAGGGGAAGCTCGGCCAGGCTCCATCCAGACCTCAGTGGGTATCTGGAACCTCGAGCTGGTCAAGTATGGCAGCGAAATCCTGAGCCTGCGCCGCCGGATGCTCACCAAACTATCCCCTCTGGCCCGCGAAGCCTACCGCGAGCTGGCCCCAGGCGAACTGAGCCTGGAGTTGTCGGAGACCACAGACCCCGAACACTTTTTGCGGGCCCTGGAGGACAACCTGCCAGACGACCTGCAGCGCGGCGCAACCAGTGTGGGCCCCCACCGCGACGACCTGATCATTCGACTCTCGGGCCGCGAGGCCGCCCGGTTTGGTAGCCGGGGCGAGTGCCGCAGCGTAGCGCTGGCCCTGCGCCTGGCCGAACACCGCCTGCTCTGGCAGCATTACGAAGAGGCCCCGCTGCTTTTGGTAGACGAGTGGAACAGCGAGCTTGATGCCCGCCGCCGAGGGGCCTTGCTGACATATGCCCAAAGCCTTCCCCAGGCCATTCTGGCGGGCCTGGAAACCCCTGGCGGGGGAACCGTAATTGAGATTGAAGCGGGGGTGTGGCGCTAGAAATGGCGAGGCAACCCGAGAATCACGATGCGCTGCGCCAGGCCCGACGTGGGCTGGCCTGGGCCTTTTTGCTTTCGCTGGTGATTCTGGCCGGCGTTGTGGCGCTGTTGTCGGGCCTTACCCTGATCCGCCTGCTACCTTATGCGGGGTTGCTGGCGGCCTCGAGCGATGTGCTAACCCTTCCCTCGGGGGAGCGCGTACACCCCGCCTGGTTTCGCGTGGCCGGTGTAACTTTTGCCGTGTCGATGGGGCTGGGTGTGGCTTCGGTATGGGGTTTGCTCTGGCTGCGACAGCGGTGGGCCAAGTCTTCAAGCCTCGCAAAACCGGACAGGCCACCCCCATCCAGAGCATCGAACAAACCAAAAAAGAAGCGCAAGCGATGAAATTGATTCGGTACCGAACTAACCGAATCCGGTATCGGACAGTTTTATGCCAGCAGCAGGCGCAAACCGCCCAGACAGGCCAGCCAGAGGGCCATCCACTCGAAGGTGTTCTGCTGAATGTAGTCCAGCAGCCGGCGACCGGCCCACGCGCCCAGCACCACCGCCGGTACGAGCCACAGGTTGAAGGCGAGCGATTCCCAGGTAATGAGGCCCAGCACCACCGCAAAGGGTACCTTAAACAGATTGACCACCAGGAAGTACCAGGCAATGCTGCCCACCACCTCGAGCTTTCCCATTCGCATGGCCAGCATGTAAATAAGCACAAAAGGCCCTGCGGCGTTAGCCACCATGGTTGTGAAACCTGCTGCTATGCCCATTCCCGGCGCAAAAGCCGGGTGCTGCGAGAGCTGATCGTTCAGCTTTCGGGCTTTGCGGTAAAGCTGATACAGGGTCATACCCACGATAATCGCACCGATCACCCGCTGCACCTGCACATCGTTGCTGAAATAGAGCATGACCGTGCCCAGGCCAACCCCTGCTGCTGTCCAGGGGAAAATTCGTAGCAGCTTCGGCCAGTGGACGTTTTTGCGAAGCAGGCTCACCGCGATAAAGTCGGCGCAAATCAGCACCGGCAGCAAGGCACCTGTGGCCTCGCGGGCCGGGAGGATGCTGGCAAACAAGACCACCGCCATCGTCACTGCGCCCGATAGCCCGGTTTTGGATGCGCCCACCAGCCACGCAGCCAGCAGGGCCACTGCCCACCCGGCAACACTCAAATCCACACCCCCAACATACCCTGAGTTCTTCCACCTCGAGCCGGGGTGTCCAGGTTCGCTTTTCCGCGCCACCCCAGGGATGGTTTCCAGTACAGATTCCACAGACAGGCTTTCGCGCCGGCGGCTGGCCTCGAGTGTGGGCTTGCCCTGGCTGGTTCGGGTGGAATTGCTTAACCTGAAGTGATGTCCAGGGCCAAGCAGTCCGCCGAAATTGTTGCCAAGATTTTGCGGCAAAAAGGGATCAATGCAGGGGTTCAGCGGGGTCGGATTCTGGCGCTCTGGCCCGAGGTTGCAGGGCCTGCCCTGAGCGAGCTCACAGAGGCAGAGCGGCTGGAAGACGGCGTGTTGTTTGTGAAGGTAGCCGACTCGGTGGTTGCGCACCAGCTGACCTACCTGCGCGAGGAGTTCGTCCGACGATACCAGGAAAAGCTGCCAGGACTCGTACAGGAGTTGCGATTCGTGGCGGGCGCAGAGAAAAAGATCAAGCCTAAAAGCAAACCCGTGGCCTTGCCCCAGCTGAACCCTGAGGATGAGGCCCATCTGCAAAGGCTGGCCGAGCGCTCTCCCGAAGACCTTCAGGGGGTCATCCTCCGGGCTGGCAGGGCGGTTTTGCAGAAGCAGAAAGAAAACCCCCACCCGCCCTGTCCTATCTGTGGCGTGCCCAGCCCGCTCTCCCCCTGCAAACCCTGCCAGAAGCTACTGGCCGAGGCCGCCGTCCAGCGCGAAGCCGTGCGACTGACCCGCTTTCCACTCAAGACGCGCCTCGAGGGCAACCCGCTCCAGGCCGCTCGCTACCTGGCCCAGCAAAAGCTCGAGGCCCAAATGCGTGACCTGCTGCCGCAGGTCATCCGTCAGCCCGAACTCATGCCCATCCTGCAAGATACCGCCCGACGCTACTTGCAGCTTCTCACCGGTGAACAAGAGGTTCGAACCTACCGCCATCTGCTGCCCGATACCCTGGGCTCTTTGCTCAAAGAGGTATGATTGATACCAGTTTTGGTGGGTTCGTTACTGTTCCATGTCGAACCAACCCGGCCTGTGGGTGTGCCCAGGGATTCAAAAATGATAGCCGCGCAAGCCTTCTGAATCTCGATGACGTTCCTTTTGAATCCGGCCCTCACTTAAGCGTCAGAGTTGCAAGAAAGCGCATCGGGGGGAGGAACCCCACCTCGGAGGAGATATGGCAACCGAAACAAAAACCAAAGGCGTGGGTGGCGATAGCAAAATGAAGGCTGGTCTGATCTGGTTCAATGGGCATCTGGTGCCCCAGGAAGAGGCCCGGGTCTCGGTGTTGACGCATGCCCTGCACTATGGCACCAGCATTTTTGAGGGCATTCGGGCCTACGAGACCCCAGGTGGCCCCGCCATCTTCCGCCTGCAAGAACATACCGAGCGCCTCTTCCATAGCGCCAAGGTCATGATGTTTGAGATGCCCTATACGCCTGAGCAAATCAACCAGGCCATCCAGGAGGTCATCCGCGCCAATGGCTACAAGAGCTGCTATATCCGCCCGCTGGCCTGGATGGGCGCCAACACACTGGGCGTCAATCCTCTGCCCAACAACCCCGCCGAGGTGATGATTGCAGCCTGGGAATGGGGTACCTACCTGGGCGATGAAGCCGTACGCAAGGGGGCTCGGCTGATCACATCGTCCTGGGCACGCTTTCCGGCCAATGTAATGCCCGGTAAGGCCAAGGTGGGGGGCAACTACGTCAATAGCGCCCTGGCCCGTGTGGAGGCCCAGCAGGCTGGAGCCGACGAGGCGTTGCTGCTGGACAAGGAAGGTTTTGTGGCCGAGGGCTCGGGCGAAAACATTTTCTTCCTGCGGGGAAATACCCTCTATGTGATTGAACACTCGGTCAACCTGATGGGCATCACCCGCGACTCGGTGATGACCATAGCCAGGGATATGGGCTATGAGGTGCGCGAGGTGCGGGCTACCCGCGACCAGCTCTACATGGCCGATGAAATGTTCATGGTCGGTACCGCTGCCGAGGTCACGCCCATCTCCTACCTCGACCACCGGGCGATTGGCACAGGCAGGGCCGGCGAGCACACCATGAAGATCAGAGCTGCCTACATGGACGTAGTGCAGGGCAAAAACCCCAGGTACGACGCCTGGCTCACCTACGTGAAGTAGCTGTCAGGTGGAAACTTGGTCGGGTCATAACTGGAGGGGTTCCGAGCGGGACTCAACTGTTTTACAGGGTTTTTCCGGGCTGCAAACCCGGGCCTAGTCGATCACGGTAAAGCCGGGGCCATAGTTGAAGAGCCGTATGATTTGCGGCCGCGTTGTAGAGGGCCATCCAAAACGGCTCGAGGGCAGGATTCCAGATACATGCGCCCTGCCAGGAAGGTAGGCTTTGGGGTAATTGTCCTCACCGGGTGGTCGTAAACTGATTTATGCACCTCAAAGTGGAGACCCACAACCTGGTTGCCAAAACCCACACGGTTAAGGCGGGAACCTTTCCGGTGGCGCTGTACCATGAACACAGGCACGGGGTTTATGTCGAGCGAGCGTTTGTGGGGCATCCGACCTATCGCTACTGGAAGGCCCATATTCTGCCCGAACATCATCTGCAAATTTGCCGATACTCCTCTCACCGGGACGATTACCCCTTCGAGTTTTACATCGACATCGTGCGGGTTGAGCGGGAGGGGCACATTCTGAAGATCAAGGATCTGTATCTCGATCTGGGCATCGCCTTCGATGGAACCCTTACCCTGATGGATACCCACGAACTATTTGAGGCAGTGGGTGCAGGCCTCATTGGTCTGGATGAAGCCTTGCTGGCGACCCAAACCCTGCACGACCTGATTAACCGTCTGGGGCAGCACGAGAACAACCTCGATCGCACTCTGCAAGCCCAGGGTATTGGGCTGCAATGGGACTGGAATTTGTCCATTCCTTGAGAATTACAGAGCATTCTTCGAGCCTACAAGGCCAGGAACCCATTCTTCCAATAAAGGCAGTTACCGCCGGGGTGAGTGGAATGTCGGTGAGGTGCGTGATGGGTGCCGCCAGAAAACTTCTTTCTGTCCTACAATGCTTGCCATGACCCCTTTGCGTAAATGGCAGATTTTTGCATCCCCGGGGGCTCACCCTTATTGGGGCGGGCATCCTCCTCGCTGCTTGCGCGCATCGAGCGCCTGATTGATGTGGGGATGGCCTGCCTGGCCCTGCCAGGCGGGGTGGGCACCCTGGCCGAGATTCTGGCGGCCTGGAACCTGAACCACATCGCCGAGATGCAGGGCAGGCCGCTTAAGCCACTGGGGGTGCATGTGGGCTGGCTCGAGGTCATCCGAAGCGGCCTCGAGGTCACCCCCGAGGCCCTAGGGCTGCTCACCCCGATTGCCTCCCTGGAAGAGCTGGAAGCCTTCCTGGCCCAGCTTCCTCGAGGCTGAGCCTACTTCCTGCTCAACAGCGCGATCAGGTTTCTGAGGTTGTCGGCGGTGCGGGGCTGTTCCTTGAAAGGGTTGTAGGGCTTGCCCTGGGCGATGGCCTGGAACAGACCGCCGCGTGCGCCGGGTTGCCCCTGGGGGTTGCCCTGGTTGGCAGGGGGGGCTTGTCCGCCCCCTTGCTCCCGGCGTTGGCGGGCTTCTTCACGGCGCTGCAATAGGGTTTGATCCATCCATTTGAGCTGAGCCGGGGTGAGGATGTTGTTTTCGATGTTGGCGAGGATTCTTTCGGCATCGGCGGGTTTGAGGTCGGCGCGGGCTTGCAGATCCCGCAGGATGGGCAGCAGGCGGGTAGCCTGGGCCCTGGTGAAGGCCAGACCCCGCTGTTTTTCGACCTCATCCATCAGTCCTATGGTGGCCACCAGGTCGAAGACCGGGCGGTAGGCCTCGAGCCTTTGTCGCATCTCGGGGGTCAGATTGGGCGGCCCACCCTGGGCCAGGGCCAAACCCAAAGCCAGTGTTGCCAGCATGCCCATCAGTTTTCTCATGTGCATTCCTCCAATGCCCGTAGTGTGCAACGGCTCTGTGTAGAAGCGGTAAAGAAGTCGCCCTGCCTACTCGTAGCGCAGCGACTCCACCGGGTCGAGCCGGGCCGCCCGGGAAGCCGGATAGAAGCCGAAAAAGACCCCTACTGCCACCGAAAACACGAAAGCCAGCACCATGCTGAAAGGGTCGAAGACCGGGGTCACGCGCAGCAGTTGTCCTACGCTGCGGGCCATGGCCAGCCCCAGAAAGATGCCCAGGATGCCGCCCCCCACCGAGAGCACCACCGACTCCACCAGAAACTGAGTCAGGATGTCGCGGGGCTTGGCCCCCAGGGCCTTGCGGATGCCGATCTCGCGGGTGCGTTCGGTCACCGAGACCAGCATGATGTTCATGATGCCGATACCCCCCACCAGCAGGCTAATCCCGGCCACTCCCCCCAGGAACAGGGTCATGGTCTGGGTTACCTGGTTGACCGAGGCCAGTGCGTCGGCCTGGTTTTGCACACTGAAGTCGTAGTCGCTGGGGTCGGTCACTTTGCGGCGGGCGGCCATGAAGTCGGTGAGGTCTTGTTGCAGGCGGGAGAGCGAGTCCTTGTCCGGCGCCTGGACATAGATGGCGTTCACTCGAGGCTCGCCGGTGGTGCTGCGCGAAAGGCGCTGAAGATAGGTGGAGAGCGGTACCATCACCTGGTAGTTGGGGCTGGCAAAGCCACTGTCGCCCTTGTCCGGCAGCACCCCTACCACCGTGAAGGAGATGCCTGCAATGCGGATTCGCTGGCCAATGGGATCCTGGCTGCCGAACAGGTCCTGGGCGATGCCATACCCAATTACGGCCACCCGGCGGCGGCTCTGTACGTCGGCCTCGCTGAAGAAGCTGCCCTCGGCTGGCTGGGCGTTGCGCACGCTGGCGTAGTCGGGCCAGGTGCCGATTACGGTGGCGTTGAGGTTGCTGGCCCCGACCTTCACCTGCTGGTTGCTTTGCAGGGCAGGGGCAACCCCGGCCAGGCGACCCGCAAAAGCCGCCTGCACGGCCTCGGCGTCCTTGAGGGTGATGGTCTGTGGGCCACCAAAGCGCACCAGGCCAAAACCCCCGCCGCGGCCCCCGGTGGCACTCCCAATGGTCAGCAGGTTGGTGCCCAGGCTTTGCAGGGTGCGGGTGATGTTGGCGGTGGAACCCTGTCCCACCATGGTCAGGGCCACCACCGCGGCCACCCCGATGATTACCCCCAGGGTTGTCAGAATCGAACGCAGGGGGTTGCCCAGGATGGCCCGCCAGGCAATGCGAAAAACCTGCCAGGGGTTCATGCCGGCCATGCGGGAACGAACTTTTTTGGGGTACAGGGCCACGCTCATGCCAGCCCTCCCACAGGGCGCTTGCGGTGGGGGTTGGGGCCGTCGGACTCGATCTGGCCGTCGCGAATCCGCACGATGCGACCGGTGTATTCGGCGATGTCGTGCTCGTGGGTGACCACAATCACGCAGGTGCCCTCGTCGTTGAGTTCCTGGAACAGCCGCATCACCTCGGCGGCGGTCCTGGAGTCGAGGTTGCCGGTCGGCTCATCGGCCAGCAGGATGGAAGGGCGCATGGTCAGGGCCCGGGCCACCGCCACCCGCTGTTTTTGGCCCCCCGAAAGCTGCGAGGGCAGGCTGCGAAGCTTATCCCCCAGGCCCACCTTTTGCAGCACTTCTACCGCCCGTTCGCGCCGTTCGTGGGGGCCATACCCGGCGTAGGTGAGCGGTACCTCCACGTTTTCCAGCACGCTGAGCCGGGGCAGCAGGTGAAAAGCCTGGAAGACGAAACCGATCTCCTGGTTGCGCACCTCGGCCCGCTCGTTTTCGCTCAGGGTGGTGACATCCTGTCCGGCCAGGTGGTAGGTGCCCTGGGTGGGTCGGTCGAGCAGCCCGATAATCTGCATCAGGGTGGTTTTGCCCGAGCCCGAAGGCCCCATCAGGGCCACCATCTCGCCCTGGCGAATCTCCAGCGAGACCCCCTTGAGGGCCTCGAACTCGAGGGCCCCGCTTTTGTACACCTTACGCACCTGGTCGAGCGCGACCACCGTCATCGCCCGCCTCCTGGAGGAGTGCCGATGGGCAGCCGCAGGCCACCTTGCCCGCTCTGGTTGCTGGGGGCCTGCACCCGGCTGGGTAGCACCACGGTCTGGCGAGCCTCGAGGCCCTCCAGCACCACCTGGTTGACCCCGTCGTCGGGCCCCAGCACCACCCGCACGGTCTCCTTGCTGCCGTCGGGCTGGAGCACATCCACATAGGCCCGGTTGCGCACGGTCTGCACCGCCCGCTTGGGGATGGTCAGGGCCTGGGGAATCTCCTCGGCGATAATCTCGCCCTCGGCGGTCATGCCGGGCCGCAGCTTGCGCTCGGGGTTGGGCACATTCACGGTGACAAAGAACACTGCGATGTTTTGCTGAATCCGGGCGCTGGGCGAGATGGCCGTCACTACCCCTGCAAAGGTCTCGCCGCTGAAGGCGTCCAGGGTGACCTCGACCTTCTGCCCCACCCTGACCTTGGCGATCTCGCTCTCGTCAATCTGCACCGGCAGGTTGACGCTGCTGTCGTCGATCAGGGTGAGCAGGGTGGTGGCGTTGCTGACCGTGGCCCCCACCCCGATGCTGCCTACCTGGGCGTTCACCTCGGCCACCACCCCGTCGAAGGGGGCGTAGATTTTGGTGCTGGCCAGGTTTTCCTCGGCGTTTTTGACCTCGAGCCGGGCCTGCTCCAGGGCAATCTGGGCGTTGCGCAGGTCCTGGGCGTTGGCGCTACTGCGCAGGGTGAGGGCCTGGCGGGCGGTGTTGAGGTTGACCTGGGCCACCTCCAGCGCGGCCTGGGCCTTGGCGTAGGTGTCGCGGGCGCTTTGCAGGCTCTGGGCGCTGGCCCCGCCCAGCTCGTAGAGCTTCTGGGTGGCCTGCTGGTTGGTTCGGGCGGCCTCGAGGTCGCGCCGAGCGTTGGCCAGGGCCACCTCGGCGCTGGCCACGTTTTGCCGGCTGGTGGCCAGGGCGCTGGCCTGGTCGGCCCGCAGCTTGTCCAGGTTGGCCTGGGCTTTTTGCAGGGCTAAGCGGGCGTTTTCCAGGGCGCGGGTGTAGTTGGTGGGGTCTAGCTCCACCAGGAGCTCTCCTTTTTGCACCCGGTCGCCCACGCTGGGCAACTTCAACACGGTACCGTTGATCGCCGGCTTGACCGAGAGGCTCTGGACGGGCTCGAGGGTGCCCGGTCCCGAGACCGAGACCCGGAACAGCCCCCGCTGCACTGTGGCGGTTTCCACCGTGCTGGTGGGGCTTGTGCTAGGCTTGGGCCGCAGCCAGAGATAAGCCCCCACCCCCAGAGCGGCCAGGGCTACCAGGCCCACCCACCAAAACCATGGAACGCGCGTTCGGGTACGGGAACCAGTCATGTTCACCCCTCGATCTTCTACCAGGATACCCAACGTTCGGTGTATGGAATGCGAAGGTTTGATGAAGATGGGCATCTGTGCTTGATTTACCGGGAATAGCCCATAATACCGGATTCAAAAAGATAGTCATTCAAACTAAAAAGATCCAGAGGCTATCTTTTTGAATCCTAGAGCACTCCCGTTGGTCGGGTTAGTTCGCCACCATTCGGTGCCGAACTAACCGAATCTGGTATAAGATGGCCTTATAAAGGCAGGAGCATAAAGCCGGACCAACCTGGAGTTGTCCAACAGGGCCATACACAAGAACAACCCTTCATCACCCTGATGAGAGGATTGAACAGCTCGGCGCGGCGCTGTGCGAATAGCAGGCCTAGGCCGCGCGGCTGAATATGGCCATAGCCGCCAACCTCAAGAAGTTGGGGTTTTGAATGCTGCATTGATTATGGGGCCATGCGGCATCTATAATAAACGCACCGTTTATCAAGCACTGAGGTGCGCGCCATGATTAACGCAAGTGAAAACAAAGGTAGCCGCGCTGGGCGCTATATCCTTCAACCCACTGGCTATCGCGCTTTTATCCCAGCGCCGCTGCCGCCCCGCCCGCCGCTCGATCTTACCGGGCCTTTGCGCGATAAGCTTTCAGCCGCCGACTATGCGCTAGGTCGCCTCGACGGCGCGGTTCTCACGCTGCCCAACCCCGATTTGTTCGTCTACATGTACGTACGTAAGGAGGCCGTACTCTCCAGTCAGATCGAGGGCACCCAGTCATCCCTGCAAAACCTGCTGGCCGCAGAAGCTCGACTCTTCGACCCCGAAACGCCCAAGGATGTGAGTGAAGTGGCCAACTATGTGCGGGCCATGAACCACGGCTTGGCACGGCTGGCCGAGCTGCCAGTCTCCGTAAGGCTGATCCGCGAAATCCACGCGGAACTCATGCGAGGTGTACGCGGTGGTCGTCTGCAACCGGGGGAGTTGCGCACCAGTCAAAACTGGATAGGACCTGCCGGTTGCACACTGGCCACCGCGGTTTTCGTGCCGCCGCCGCCTCACGAGGTGCCGCAGGCGCTTTCCGAGCTGGAAAAGTTCATCCACGACGGCGGCGACCTGCCGCCGCTGGTACAAGTGGGCCTAGTCCATGCCCAGTTCGAGACCATCCACCCGTTTCTGGATGGCAATGGCCGCATCGGGCGACTGCTCATCACTTTCCTGCTTACCGAAAAACGGCTCCTCTCCAAGCCGGTGCTTTACCTTTCGAACTATTTCAAACAGCGTCGCAGCGAATACTACGAGCGGCTGCAAGCCGTGCGCGACGACGGGGATTGGGAGGGCTGGCTGACCTTTTTCCTTGATGGCGTGATCGAGGTGAGCCAGCAGGCCACGCGCACTGCTGCTGCCATCCTGCGCATGCGCGAGGACTACCGCACCCGCATCACCGAACACCTGGGCCGCGCGGCCGCCAACGGCCAGCGGGTGATGGATCGTCTGTTCAACCATCCCATCGTCACGGTGGCCACCGTGCGCGAATGGCTGGGGATCACCCCTGCTGGCGCTAACCAGATCGTGGCGCGACTGGAGAGAATCGGCTTGCTGCGAGAAATCACCGGCCATGCCCGCAACCGCCGCTTTCGCTTCGAGCCCTACTTGCGGCTGTTTGAGGATGCAGGGGAGGAGGCTGTATGAGCGCGCCTATAAAGCATGCGCAAACACCAGCATCCGGCATCCAGAAGGGGTTCGTGCCTAGGGGCTGCTGGCCTGGCGTACCAGGCCGGTGGAGTCCTGCCCGGCGGCCACCGAGAAGGCCGCCAGGGCCTTCCAGTAGTTGCCAGTGGCCTGGGTCAGGCTGTACTGGGCGCTTTGCAGCGAGACCTGGTCGGCCTGGAGTTGCAAAGCCGAGATGGTGCCGGCCCGCAGGGCGGCCTGGCTTTGCTCCACCACTTTGCGGGCGTTATCCACGTTGGCCTGGGCCAGGGCGATGCTTTTATAGGCGCTCTGGGCGGCCTGGTAGGCGTTGCTCAGGCTGGTCAGGGCGTTTTGCTGGGCGGTTTGCAGGGCACGCTGGTTGTTCTCCAGGCTGGTTTTGGCGGTGTTGAGCTGGACAGCGGGGGTGTAGTCGTTGTCGGCAAGCTTCACGTTGAGTTCGGCCAGCTCGACCGCCTGCTGGGCCTGCAATACGCTGGGGAGCCGCTGGAAAAGGCCCTGGCGCAGGGCCTCGAGGTTGACCTCCAGGGTCGGCGGGCTGGGTGGGGGGGCGATATTCACGTTGCCCAGGTCGCTCAGGCCCAGGAGGGTGGCCAGTTGTGCGGCCAGCACCGGGATTTGTGCCTGGGCGTTGGTCAGGGATTGCCTCGAGCTGTCCAGGGTGGTCTGGGCCCGGGCCACGTCCAGCGCGGTGGCGTTGCCCGCGGCCAGGCGGGCTCGAGCCACCTCCAGGTTGCGCTGGTTCAGGGCCACCTGGGCCTGGAAGAGGGCCAGGTTTTGCTGGGCCTCGTAGAGGCTAATGTAGGCGTTGACCACGCTCTGCATGACCGAAAGGCGGGTGGCCTCGAGGTTCACCTCGGCTAGCCTGGCATTTTGCCGGGCCTGGGTGAGGGGCACGATCAGGGTGCTGGGGTCGGCCTCCAGGGCGGTGCGCTGCAGGATGGCGTTCTGCAGGGTGGCCTGGGCGCTTTGCAGGCTGGGGCCCTGACGGTAGGCCTGCGACAGGGCCTGCACCAGGGTCAGGTTGTTCTGGGCCAGGGCCAAGCCAAGTAAGAGTACAATGGCGAATAAGCGGTTCATCGGGTTCCTCCCAAAGAAGCGGTCAGGTCGGTGCCGAGGGCGCTTTGCAGGGCCAGGGCGGCCAGCTGGGCCTGGATCAGGGCGGCCTCGAGGTTGCGCTGGGCCTGGAGCTGGGCCAGCTGGGCGGCCTGCACCTCCAGGCGGG